>Ga0209501_10000123_pt1 | contig 99379 bp, 56 predicted proteins | sample ArcticOcean_MG_C_4_FD_187434 | JGI IMG/M metagenome (GOLD analysis project Ga0209501, IMG submission 187434) | Marine microbial communities from western Arctic Ocean - ArcticOcean_MG_CB4_134 (SPAdes) (version 2) | ecosystem: Environmental > Aquatic > Marine > Oceanic | place: Arctic Ocean... | reverse complement strand
CTGCACGCTCTGCCCTTCGCCGCGGACCGGCAGGAACCCGATGGTGTATCACGCGGCAGGAACCCGATGGTTATTCGCCGCAGGCGAAAACCACGGGGCCCTGAATCGCGCGGGGCCCTGAACCACGGGGATATCCGCAATCTGCAACTATTCCAGACCTAAAGTCCATGCTGCCTGTCAGCCGATCTTTAAGGTAGCGGCCTTACTCCGTGTGGTGGGGAGAGGGTGCGCGACATCTCGCGAGCAGGCATAAGTCAAGGATGACTGGCCCGGACAATCCATCTGAATCTGCGCTCGCATTCCTGACCGTCATAGAAGATGACGACGGCAGTTGTTATGGCGGGTTACTGGCAGTCAATCTGGCTGGTCGGCCGCTTGAATTTCATTGCACAGCTCCACTACGCCCCAACCGTGCCCAGCAGATCCTCTATGGAGGAACACTGACTGCCTTTGTCTACGGTGAGCAGATCGCTCCAGCCCTGCTGGGTCAGCTGGAGCTCAAGCCGCAGCTGGTTTTATCGGACCAGCCAGCGGTGCTGGCGTTGCAGCGAACCAGCCAGCAGCCAGTCGTGCTGTTGGCTCGCGGGCAGCAGCAGTCGCCAGACCTGTCAGCAGCGACAGCAGGCATGGTGCGTGGTCAGTCCAGCTGGCAACTGGGGTCCTACTGGCTGACGGTCTCTGACTGCCAGCAGGAGGAGCGGCCGCTGATCGACCGGCTGGCACGGATGCTGGATGAAACGGTTGACCTGGATGAGCCCTTTGGCCGTATCCGGGAAGCGATCCAGGAGGCGCAGCGGTCAGCACGAGCGGCCTGAAACGGATATCGACAAGAACGCAGCGGAGGCGAAACCGGTGAGTTACAGTCAGCCAGAATCAGTAGATAGATCGCCAGTTGTGAGGCTCTCCGACTGGGCTCGCCGGCAGGCGTCGGCCAGCCAGTTGAAGCTGCCGGTCGAGCTGTATGCCAGCGGTTGGCAGCGAGCCATGCAGCGACCGCTGGAGCTGCGCTGGCAGGCGACCGACTGGGAGTTTGAGTCACAGCGAGTTGTCACGATACCACTGAGCACCCCGCTGCCACGCTGCCAGGGATTCAGTTTTCCGCTCGGCGCCAGCTGGCACGATACGGATCTGCAGACCACGGATCCCAGCACCACGCCAGTTGCGTCCCGACCCCGCCGCCAGGTGACACGGATTCGGCCGCCGGCGCAAATGGTCCAGCTCAAGGATCGCTTGTATTACCTGCTGCAACCACCACTCGAGTCACTGGCCGCCTCCAGCTCCCTGAGATTTCCACTTACTCCATTCCCCTACCAGCTGGAGGGTGTGGCTTATCTGTATCCCCGTTACTCGGCCATCCTGGCCGATGAGATGGGGCTCGGTAAGACGATGCAGGCGATCACCGCCATTCGCATGCTGCTGCGGTCTGGCGAGATCAGCAACGTTCTGCTGATTTGTCCTAAGCCGCTGGTTAGTAACTGGGTCCGCGAATTTGGCCTCTGGGCACCGGAAATTCCACTTGCCGTGGTGGCGGGTAATCAGGTGCGGCGGCAGTGGCAGTGGCAGCAGTCGCGTGCGCCGGTCCAGCTGGCCAACTATGAACTCCTGATCAGGGACCGTGATGTGCTGCTGGCCGATGACAATCACTATGACCTGGTGGTGCTGGATGAGGCGCAGCGGATCAAGAACCGCTCGAGTTCGACCAGCCAGGTTGTCCGCCAGATTTCCTGCAGCCGCAGCTGGGCGCTGACAGGGACACCGATCGAGAACAGCCTGGATGACCTGGTGGGGATTTTTGAGTTCCTGGCGCCAGGCTACCTGCAGTCCGGTATGCCGGCACGGCGCATGGCCAGCCTGGTAAGTGATTACATCTTGCGGCGTACCAAGGATATGGTGCTCAAGGATCTGCCGCCGCGACTCGACCGCGATGCGGAGTTGACATTGAGTGGCGACCAGTGGGCCTCCTACCAGGCTGCTGAGGACGAGGGAGTCGTGCAGCTGGAAGGCCTGGGCGAAAGTATCACCATCCACCACGTGTTTCAGCTCGTGCTGCGGCTGAAACAGATCTGTAACTTTGACCCGCGCAGTGGTGCCAGCAGCAAACTGGAATGTCTGCTGGGTGATATGGAAGAAGTTGCCGCCAGCGGGAAGAAGGCGATTGTCTTTAGCCAGTGGGTGGGGACATTGGAGCGACTGGCAGACAAACTCGCTGAATTCCGGCCGCTCCAGTACCACGGCAAGATCCCCATGCAGAAGCGTGACCAGGTGATCCAGCAGTTCAAGCAGGATCCAGATTGTCACCTGCTGCTGATGAGCTACGGTGCAGGTAGCGTCGGTTTGAATCTGCAATTCTGTGAATACGTCTTCCTGTTTGACCGCTGGTGGAATCCGGCCGTGGAAGACCAGGCGATAAACCGTGCTCACAGGATCGGGATGGCGGGGCCAGTCACCGTCACAAAAATGCTCAGCGTGGGGACAATTGAAGAACGAATTCATCAGGTGCTTGAGGAAAAGCGGCAGCTGTTCAAGGCTGTCCTCTCGCAGACCTCGGTACCCGAGCGGATTGGATTGTCACAACAGGAGATTTTTGGGCTGTTTGACCTGAAAATGCCCCCAGCGAACGGTGACAGGGGGGATGGGAAATAGTGTCAGCGTGGCGAAACTCGTATAGGCGTACGATTGCGGTTCGGTCTAGAATGGCCGTAGCATTTAATAGATGGCGTGGGTTTCGCTTGCAGCGGTACCCTCAGATCAGAACATGGAGGTGTCTGTCGACATCGACCGGAGCTGCCGTCGTTGACGGAAGCACTGGATGCCAGGAGGGTGTCTCGTCGGTGTACAGGCGACCAAAAACTACCCTTATGGGGGGGCACCGTACCCCCCACATTTGATTGCATGGTGTTGGACCAACCTTATAATCGTCGAATCGGTGGCAGGATGAGTCTTCGTGCTGTTATGCGCGCGGAGAGCATGTCTGTGATCGTAGCCGTCGATTGGTCGTAAGTTACCGTGACCAAATGACTTGACGGTTCAATACTGCAGCTTTAGCCGAGGGCCCTTTCATGGCCGACCGACGTTCTCGACCGTCACCGCCGAACCGGAGGCATTTTGCCAGTCCGGTCGGACGTGGAGATGGCAAACGGAAGATGTTCCTGGAGCAACTGGAGGACCGGCGCCTGCTGGCGGTGGGTCCCCAGATTATTGGTATCCAGCCAAACGATGGCGATTTGCTCGCGTTTGATGATCCCCAGCAGATCCGTAGCACGGCTCCGCGGGAGTTGCTCTTCCGCTTCGATGAAAACCAGGTCTTTGATACAGCCAATCTCGACGGGATCCAGATCACGCGTGCCAATCTGGATGGTGGCTTTGCCGCCGCCCAGGTCCAGTCCGACTTTAATACAGGTGTCGCCAATCTGCGTTTCACCGCTCGCAAGCTGGGTACCGAGCAGAATGGCATCACGCTGGTCATATCCAAGCGAGACCAGGGGCGTGCCGGCGCACCGGAAATCGGCGTGGTCGGTAACCGCATCGACATCAACTTGAATGTCAATCCAGGCAACGAGACGCGGGCGCAGGATCTGGTTGACGCTCTCAACAGCGACATTGATGCCAGCGCCCTGATACTGGCTGAACTGGTAGCCGACGCCGCTGGCGACACTCACCCGGACACCGATATTGCTTCCTCGCCGATCAACTACTCGCCGCTGCAACTGGACGGTGCCAACGATGAGGTGATCCAGCCTGGTTTCATTGGCATTGGTGAGTCCAGCAACGAGATCGTCGTCCGTTTTGCTGACTCACTGCCAGACGACCTCTACCGCATCGATATTTACGGCGAGGGCAAGCTGGCGCTGCGCAACAACCAGAACGTTGCTTTTGGCGATTTGACCGAGGATAGCCTCGACAACGGTCAAAGCCAGAGCCTGCAATTCGAATTGGATCTCGGCGCCCAGATTACCGCGGTCGTGCCGCAGCCAGTACAGCGGCTGGCCGATGGCACGCTCAGCCAGGCTCGTGATCAGATCCTGGTTTATTTTAACGACGACGATCTGGACCCAGCTTCTGCCGAAAATGTCAATTTTTACCAGCTGATTTTCACCGGGGGTACGATCCTGACCGGAGCCGTGATCGAGACCGGAGGCACGGTCGAGAATACCGACGACGTGATATTCACACCTGCCTCGGTCAGTTACAACGCCGATCTCGACGCAGCTTTGCTGACATTTTCGGATCCGCTCGACGAATTGCCGATCGTACCTGGTGGGGCACCGATTGGTCCCGGTACCTTCCGCCTGCGAATCGGCACGGACGAAGCTGCGCCGGCGCAGCCCTCATTGATCAACCTCGGAGCCACCGATCCGGGATCCAGTTTCAACACGGCACATTCACTGAATGCAGCCGGGCTGGAGACTCAGTCGCTGATCATCTCCCAGGACATAACTCCAGACTATATCTACGACATGGAGTTCCCCAGTCCCTCGGACGAGCCGGGTCATCGCGAACACAACGTGAGTGGCGAGCTGCATCTGAATTCGAGTGCTGACGCGAACAGCGGCATGGAGACGTTCTTCTACAATTTCCGCGAGCAGATCGGTATCATTCCCGGTCCGGGCGGCACCCAGCAACCCGCCTTCAACCTGATCACCGAGGTTCAGAAACAGCGTGCCCGCGAGATCTTCGAGATATTTTCCAGCACCGCGGGCGTCCAGTTTGTGGAAACAGCGGAGCAGGGGATCATCGTGGCCACGGGCGACCTGGCCGCCATGGGTGGGAATTCCAATCCTGGCGGTACGATCGGATTGTCCGGCGCAACGTCGCTCGGTCCGGCAGTCATCATGGACAATGCCGAGCTCTGGCACGACGAAATCGGCCGCCATCGGGCGGGTGAATTGAGCTGGTTCCTGGTTGCCATGCACGAACTGGGCCACCAGATGGGACTCGGTCACGCCTACGATTTGCCCAGCGGCACGGTGATGGGCAACGGCGGTCACGAGTTAGTCGTCGAAGACACCGAACCGGTCTTCCCCGGCAATCACGACATCACGCACCTGCAGCACCTGCACCGACCCGAGGGTCGTGATATCGACCTTTACGAGTTCAATCTCAGCGATGACGGTCTGTTCACGGCCGAGACGATTGCCGAGCGGCAGCTGAACCAGACCACGACCGACGACCTGCTCGATACACACCTGGCACTTTACCAGGTTCGTGTGGAATTGGATTCGATCAGCGGCGAACCGTTACGAGACAGCCTTGGTCAGTTGATCCCCGTGCTGGACACCAACGGCAGCCCGATCAAGGATCAGATTGCGCGGAACGATGATTACTTCAGCAACGACTCGTTCCTGGAACTGGATTTACGTGAGGGGCAGTACTTCATTGCGGTCAGCGCCAGCGGCAACTGGCAATTCGATCCAGCCATCGAGAGCACCGGCCTGTTCGGCAAGACCCAGGGTTCCTATGACCTGCGACTCAACTTCCGCCCCGATGCGGACGCCGGCATCGTCGACCTGGATAACCCGGTCGATGCTCAACGCCCGGAAATCATCCCAACTCGGATAGACGCCGACGGGGATGGAGTTCCTGGTGGTGTCTACAACCAGTGGTTCCGGGCGGCAGCGCCCTCCGGCCTGGAAGTTACTCCGGGCGTGGATCCGCGCGTGGTGTATGTCGACAAGTCCGCTGCGGCGGGTGGTATCGGTACCCTGGGCAGTCCCTTCAAGAGCCTCAAGAATGCGCTCAACGTCAATGACTCGGGCATCCCGCTCTCTCCCATCAATCCAAATGCCGCCCGTGCTACCGATATTCTCCGCATTGTCGGCAACGCCGGTATAGACGCAGACATTCGCACCGAGCTGGATAACCGCGCCTACGAGATCGGCTTTAATGATCTCGGCGTGACACTCAGTGACGGAGCCGCCTTCCATGTGCCGCATGATGTGACCGTGATGGTCGACGCCGGTGCCGTGCTCAAGATGCGGCGCAGCTGGTTCGGTGTTGGCAGCGTGGCAAGTGGCCCGCAGCAGGATCACAGCGCCGGATCGGTTCAGATTGTTGGTGCGCCGGTGTTTGTCGACGCACTCGGTAACACGCTCCCCTTGACCGGCCTGTTTGTCGACGCAGCACCGCTGGCGAATCTTGACGGGGACGGCAACGAATCGGCCGCGGTTCATTTCACCTCTTACAACGACGAGTCACTGGGGCTTGATACCTTCTCCTTTACCACCACACCGGCCGCCGGTGACTGGGGCGGGATCTTCATCCGCCGTGACATCGATAACGCCGACCAGACTCGATTCAGCTATGAGCAGCAGGGGATTTTCCTCGATTCCATCAACCATGGGGACATCCGCTATGGTGGTGGCGAAGTGCTGATCGAATCGGTGGCTCAGATTGTCGATCCGATCGAGATCATTGATGGTCGACCGACGATCTCGTTCAACGAGATCAGCTTCAGCCGCGATGCGGCGATCGCAGCCAGTCCCGACAGTTTCCTGGAAACCAACTTCCATTCGCCCCAGTACCAGACCAATCCCTTCACCTCCGATTACAGCCGGATTGGCCCGGACATCCTCCGCAACGACCTGCATGACAACACCATCAACGGACTCTTTGTCCGCATCAACACGCCCGCCGGCGGCGAATTACAGAAGCTGACTGTGCCTGGTCGTTGGGACGACAAGGATATTGTCCATGTGCTCACAGAGAACCTGGTTATCGAGGCCACCCCGGGCGGCCCGATTTTTGAGGCGGTGCAGCCCTCGCTCTCGATCGTGACTGTCTCTGCGGTCAACCGCGTAGACGGTGTACTACCGGCAGGAGACTACAACTACCGGCTTGTCTTCGTCGACAAGAATGGCAACGAGGGTGCTCCTTCCCAGCCGACCGCTACTCGCACCGTGGGGGCCGGAACAAATGCTATCCAACTCGGCCAGCTGCTGACAACAACCGGCGATTTTGTCGCCCGACGGCTCTATCGCAGCTCCACGGCCGCGGGTGCTCCTTACACCCTGATTGCCCAGATTAACCAGACCGATACCAGCTATATTGACCTGGGAGCGGTGATTGGTGGGACGCTGGATCTGACACCGACTCGATTGCGACCGCAACTTGACGCCCGGCTGCGAATCGACCCAGCCCTGATCGTCAAGATCGATTCGGCCCGCATCGATATGGACCTCGGTGGCCAGCTGATCGCCGAAGGTCGGGATGGTCACGAGATCATTTTCACCACCCCGCTGGATGATCGTTACGGCGTCGGTGGCACCTTCGACACCACCAATGACGGGCCGATCAACAGCAGTGGTTCCAATGCACCGCAACCTGGCAGCTGGGGCGGTATCCACGCCACACCGACCAGCCGCTTGAGCGTGGATCATGCGATCTTCGCCTACGGTGGCGGGATCACGCGCATCGAGGGTACCTTCGCTGGCTTCAACGTGATTGAGATTCACCAGGCCGATGCCCGTATTGCCAACAGTATTTTTGAGTTCAATGCCGGCGGCGTGGGTGGACAGTCACCCGATCACCGCTTCGGCCGTGGCTTTAACCGAGCTGCGCTGATCTTCGTGCGTGGTGCCCAGCCGATCATCGTCGACAACATCATGCGGGATAACGTCGATAACGACGACACAACATTCCTGGCGGCGCTCGACATCAATGTCAACTCACTCAACAGCGATCTGAAGCATGACTATGGTCGCGCCACCGGTTACGCGGACGCCGTGCCAGGCTTCCGCCAGAACCATGGACCGCTGGTCCTTGGCAACCGGCTCGGCAATAACGAGATCAACGGCATGGTGGTGCGTGGCGAAGTGGTTACCACGATGAGTATCTGGGATGACACCGACATCGTGCACGTCGTGCTGGACCAGATCACGGTTCCCGATCTGCATACCTATGGCGGCCTCAGGCTGAGCAGTAGTCCCACTCAGAGCCTGGTGGTCAAATTGCAGGGCGTCGCTGCTGGATTTGTTGCCAAGGGCCAGCCGCTGGAGACGATTGACAGAGTGGGTGGCGTGATCCAGATCATCGGTCAGCCCAAATCGCCAGTCGTGCTGACATCATTTCGGGATGACAGCCAGGGTGCCGGTGTGGACCAGCAGGGCGATCCCCAGGTCGATACCAATAATGACGGTGCATCGCAGATTGCCGTCAGCCGCTCCACCATCAACATCAATTACGATAACGCCACGGTCTCGGCAAACGCCCAGGCCGAGATCAGCCGGGCAAAAACATTCTGGGAACGAACGCTCAAGGATCCGATTACCATCGGACTCGACGTCTCCTTCTCCGGTACCCTGCCAACTGGCGTGATCGGCCAGGCCGCGCCGCAGACGCATACGGACACCTATGACGCTGTCCGCCAGCGGATGATCGCCGACGCGACTCCAGCCGAGTTGATCGTGACGCAGCTGCCGACCCGCGCGCAGCTGCAGGATGACGTAAATGGTGTTTCGAATAATGCCCGCTTGACGCAGGCCAACGCCCTGGCGCTTGGCTACCTGCAGTCGGACTTTGCTAACCAGGCGACGTCCACGTTCGGTACCGGACCGATTCACGGCACCATGCAATTCCGCAACGGCCTGGATCTTGATCCCCAGCAGCTCTACCTGGTCGCGCTGCATGAGATCGGCCATTCGCTGGGATTCATCAGTAGTGTGGGCCAGGCGAATCCCGCGCTCACCACTTTCGACATGTTCCGCATGGCTCCCGGCGCCGGCATCGCCGACTTTACCAACGCCACCCGCGTCATGAGCGTGGGGACCGAGCAGGTCTTCTATGACGGCGGTATCTTTGACCCTGCCGGGATTCCCATCGGTGGTCTGACGACTGGCGATATTCCACTCTCCAACGGCAGCGTGAATCAGCCGTCGCACTGGAAAGATGACAACCTGGTTGGCGGTGTAATCCTGGGGGTCATGGACCCCAGTTATGAACCGAATGCTCAGGTTACCAACAACGACAAGCGTGCCCTTGACCTGATGGGCTGGGATCTTAGCTACGGTGGGCCGGCGGCCGAGGGCGACTGGAACTCCATCCTGCTGGGCCAGTATAGCCACGACCGCAATGTGGAAATCGTGATTGAATCGGAATCGTTCAATGCCAACGCTCCCGGAGCCAACGCCACGGCTCGGAATGCGCAGTTCATCGGAGCACTGGCTCCGCACGAGAAGGGCGGCGATGAAAATCTCCGGCTCGGCTTTGAAGTCCATGGTTTTCTCTCTAATGCCACCGATCGAGACGTATTCAGCTTCGAAGCGGAAGCAGGATCGGAAGTCTGGATCGACTTTGACCGGACCAGCTATGCCTTTGATCCGATCGTGGAGTTGCTCGATGGCAACGACCTGGTATTGGCAGCCTCGTACAACGAGCGGGATGAAAAAGCGATACCGAGCGCGGGGGCGCTGTTTGAGCATTCGTCTGTGGCTGGCACTGCCTTCCTCTCGCAGAAAACCCCACCCTTTCAAGGCAAGGATTTCTGGGCTATCAACCCGCGGGATCCGGGATTCCGCCTGATCCTGCCAGGCCCGGCTGATACACGTGCCAACTATCATCTCCGCGTGCGATCCAATACCGCCCCGGGCGCCATCCATGATGTCAATGCCGGCCTGACTTCTGGTGCCTACCAGTTGCAGATGCGGCTGCGTGAAGTCGATGAGCTGCCCGGTTCAACCGTCCGCTATGCCGATATCGCCTATGCCTCCACAGCGATCGCTATCTACGGCATGCCAATTCACTCCCCACTGGCTGGGGAGTCAGCAGAGGACGAGGGACGATTCAACGACACCCGCGGCACCGCCCAGGTACTCGGTAACCTGATGACAGTCGACCGCGGTACCCTGTCGGTGGCCGGCAACCTGCGGACGGAGTTCCGCGCCTGCCTCACCGGCATCCCTATCAACTGCCCCGACGTCGACTGGTATTCCTTCACAGTCGACATCAACCGAATCCAGGATACCAGTGCCTTTGGTACCTGGCCGGTCATCTTTGACTTTGACTATGCCGACGGCCTGGGTCGGCCGGATACTGAATTGTCCGTCTACTCAGACGCTGGCGAGCTGCTCTACCACGCCACAGCCTCCAACGTGGCCCAGGATCAGCCGGGGCCCAACGAGTCAGATCAGCTGGAGAATCTGACACGCGGGACGATTGGCAAGGGCGATACCTATATCGGCCCAGTCAACCTCGCAGCCGGACAGTATTTCGTCGCCGTCTCCGGTCAGGGTGGCAGTCCAGAACAGTTGTCTACCAATCTCGCCTTGCGGATGGGTCCGATCGATGTAGTCGTCGAGGATCCGGCCGATGGCGGTGGCGATCTGTTGAACAATCAGGGGATTATCCCCTGGCACCTGGGAGATGTTGGTCTCTACGTGCTGCGCGAGAAGGTCTCCAATTATGGCGGCGACACGACCTCCGGGACCGCCGGTGAAGTCCGCATGGTGAATGCTTTCACCGGCCATGAAGTGGTCGATGTGAATTCACCCGATGACCGCAGCCAGCCACGTGCTGGAAGCACTGGTGCTTTTTTCAACTTTGATCTTGGCGATATCGCCATGCGAGAGGACGGACGGCTGCGAGGCTTCTCGTCCAACGAGGACGTCGACCATATCCCCTGTAATCTGCGAGACGAGGACGCCGGGCACTTTATTGAGATCCTCGACCACGAGGTTGGCCGCATGGATGGTGCGGTCAGCGACATCGGCTCGCACGGGATCCAGACCTATGAACTGGATCCGGGCGGCAACTCTGTGCGGGCTAACGACTGTAATGGCGCGGATGTCGGCTTCGGCTTCAATGTGAACGCGATGACGTTCGGCGGAATCCGTTTTAATGATCTCGGCGTGGAGCGGCTGCTGGCAGTTGGCGAGCGTGCCGACGAGGACCTCAATACGCCTGGGGTGGATCAGAAACGCAATATCATGTTCGAGTTTGACCCGGATACCGGGGCGGTCTTGAACGTCGACGGCGCCGCCCAGAGCGCCGATGCCTGGACCAACGCCATTGTGATTGGCCAGGTGCTGACCGGTGCCCAGTTGTCGAGCATTGATGTGACTTCTGAGACCGGCAATCCGCCGGTGACGAATTTTGACATTGACGATGGCGACCTGTTTGGCATCGACGATGGGCTCAGTGTGACAACCTTTGAAATAGACTTTGGCCCACAGGTTCTGCAGCAGATTGACCAGCAGACCGGCCAGACTTTGCGCGACGGTGACTTCTTCGTTCTCGATACCGATGACCTGGATGACACGATTGCCAACGAGCACATCTTCCAGTTCGACACCGGTGCTGTGATTAACATCGTTGAAATTGGCGGTGGTGCCCAGTCGGTACCGGACGGATCGATCATCTCGATCCAGGACAACCTGAATCCCTCGGCCAGTTTCTCCTTTGAGTTCGACACCGATGACCCGGCCGCCCTGACCGATCCACAGGCACGACGAGTTGGTCAGTACAGCACCAACACGCCAGCGATCACACTGGCTGGACTGCTCGCTTCCACGATCAACGCTGCACCGAATTTCGGAGTCACGGCAACAGCAATTGGAACGCGGGTCACGTTGACCGGCGAATTCACCGCGTCGCTCAATGGTACAGCTGGTACCAGTATTCGTATCGAGGGTGACGGTGGTGCCAACCCGATGGTGCAGATCACCGACCCGGACATCCTGACCGATGGCGATAGTATCACGATCGGGTTTACCAGCGGCTTGACGCCCTTGGTTTTTGAGTTCGATAGCGACGGCAGCGCCATAGGGATCGCTGTCCCCTTTACAGCCGGGCAAACAGCCAGCCAGGTTGCCACCTCCTTGCACCAGGCGATCGTTACCAACGGCGTCCCGCTGACGTCCAAGTTGGATGATGACACCAGCATCGTATCGATCAACGGCCAACGGCTGGATCTCACCCAGTTCGTGATCACCACGCTCAACCCCGGCGCCGTGCAGCAGCGCACCATCACTCGCTTGATCCAGGTCGAAGAGACGGATGACGAACTGGTTATCGGTCCAGCAGTCGCCGCTGCAGTGGACGCAGCCAACATCGGGGTCGATAGCAGTGCCGTATTCTCTCGACTGAGCTTCCTTGGTGCCGACATTGGATTCTTCAAGGGTGTCGGAGCACCGACCTGGATTGATCGCGGCGATGTCGGTGGCGCGGGTGATGTCAATAACATCCCCATCGGCCTGCTTGCCGAGGATCTCGACAACGATGTAGCCCTCAAGGTGGCCCAGGCGATCAATGACGCTTTTGCCGGTGCCGTCAGCGCCACAGCCTCGGGTAGCACAATTGACATTCTCGATGCGACACCGGTCACTGATGTCAATTCGCCCTTCACGGCCCAGGGTGCTGGCCCGGGTGGCGATGTGACCGGCATCACGACCCTGCCAGGCGGGCGGCTGTTTGCGGTCAGCGATCGTGGTGGTCTGTACGAGTTGACGGTGGACCTGTCGGCTCCTACGTTCAGCGTCATCACTCAGTTTGTGCCCGAGTCCAATGCCGATCTGAAGGGCATCGCCTTCGAGGGCCTGACGAATGGCCCGGCGAATATCGAGCAAGGACGCTATGCGAACGTGTTGTTCGGCATTGACGAGGGAGGTCGGATTTACGCCTTCAATGACGAGGGTGTGCTGCAGCCGATCTTGCTGGATGGTGCCAGCAGCGTTGAGACCGGAATCACTTCGCCTACGGGAGCCGACATTCGCGGTCTGGAGTTCGCCCCGCTGGACGACAACCTCTGGCATGCCACGAGGCTAAACCACCAGGAAACCGCCGATCCGCGTGATGAGTTGTACGGCCTTCCCAACTGTATCACCGTCGGACCGAGAGCTGGCCTGCCGACATTTGCTGGCGAACCGATCTGCGTACAGGAACGCTGGGGTGACGCGGACCACGGCAATATTGGAGTCTTTCAGGAAGGAGTCTTTCAGGAACGGCCGACCAGTTATCACTTTGGTGAGGGGCGGATTGTATCGGCAGTCGACGGCACGAATATCCTGCCGCGGACCTATGACTATGCCGGCGGCGCCCACGGAACGATCGTCAGCGAGGAGTTCAGCTTGCGCGGCTATTCCGCCGCTGACGCCCCAATCCTCTACTTCACCTACTTCCTGGATCCGGGAGCCAACGATACTGCCCGCGTGTTCATTTCCGATAACGATGGCAGCTGGCAACTGCTGCAAACACTGGACGAAACCGACGGCGTTTGGCAACAGGCGAGGCTAGGCCTGGAAGGATTTGCCGGAGTTGAACACCTGCGATTGCGGTATGACTTCTCCACCGCTGGCGGTATGAACCTGGGAGATACTTTCAGCACCGGATCTGAAATGCGTGCTGTCGAAGGCCGCTTCCTCCGCGATGGAGAGACAGTCGAGCTGGATCGGGGTGGTATTGCCATCCAGTTGCCGGTGGGCGGTGGGTTAGCAATTACCGGTAACGAGCAGTTCGTCTTTAACGATCTGACAGCCCCGAATCCGCGGACCTTCACGCTGACGTTGACCAAGGTCGGCGCTGGTGGTGGAACAGTTGTCAGCGTTTCCGACAGCGACAGTGCCGGGGACGTGGCCGGCAAGATTGTCAATGCGATTAATGATGCAACCCAACAGTCCGCCCGTGTGCTGGGATTGAAGGCCTACCGAACTGGTTCCGGCGGCGTCCAGGTGATGGCGACCGACAACACAACGCTGACAATCAATGGCACCGATCCGGCTGATCCGATCTTCGAAGCAGACGACAACCACATCTTCGAATTTGAATCGGGCTTTACCTTCGTGGTACCGTCGGCAGCCGCCATTCCGGCAGATCCAGCTCTCAGCCAGTTCACAATCGAAGATGGTGACGGCACGATCGCGACCTTTGAATTCACTCGCAGCGGTGTTGCCACGGGTGGAAACGTTGCCATCACGATCACCGACTTTGATAGCCCGGCGACGGTAGCCAACAACATGGCGACGGCGATCGAGGCCAATCTGAATATCACCACACACCAGCAGGGAGAGCGGCTCAACCTGGAGATCACTTTCGACGGTGCCGGTGCCGTTGATCTGGCCCACACTCTGCCGCTGCCGCAATTCGACACTTTCATTGACGGTCGAGTCGGTACGAACTTTGATGAGGCACTCGACCTGGATCCGCTGACCGAGCCGAATATCGAGGACATCACGCTCGTCTATACCCATGAGGATATGACTCGTGATGACGTCGCCGATGAGATTAACCGGCTGTTGGAGCCGCACTACTATAGTCCCACGATCATTGCCGTGGCAGGGACTGAACTGGATGACGGGCAGACTTTTGCACTCAGCGACGGCACGCTGGTGACCGACCCGTTGACCGGCCTGCCGGTTCTGAACACGGTCACGTTTGAATTCGATACCGGCTTCATCATCAATGTTCCCACAAATGGTGAAGCGGACATCACCGATGGTGAGACTCTCACCTTCGAGGGCCCCGGAGTGGACGGCGATATCACCACGACTGCGGATAACAACGAGTTTGTGCTCGAATTCGACCCACTTGACGATGGCGTCAACGGAACCAACACGGCGATCGTGCTGGCCCCGGGCGATCCGCAACTGACCGTTGCCAATGCCCTGATCAATGAGATCAATAGCAGCACCGATCCCAACAAGGTCGCGATCGATCTGCAGGCGCTGCTGCTGAGTGGTGGCCGAGTCCAGGTCTATGCGGTCAATAACTCGACCCTGGCCATTTCGACAGGCAGCACTATTTCCCAGTCACCGACCAATCTCCCCAACGTGGTCGCTGGCAATGTCCCGGTTCGATTCTCACCAAGTACCTTTTTCGCGGCCAGGGATGTGGCTGCGGTGATCGAACAGGCGATCAACATTGGCGTCACTGTCGAGGGCCTGGCACTTGATATCGGCGCCTCAAGGCAACCGAGTACTCCGCGGCGGATCCAGCTCGAGCGGATGGCTGGGCCCAACTCAAGCATCATCTTCACTCCGGATGTGCAGGGAGACCTGTCGCTGGAACGGACCGTAGGCAACACTCTGGACGATGTCGTCAAGCAGCATCGCGACTTGATTCGAATCATCGGCCATACCGTTGTGGATACGGGGCCGCTGGGCCTGGCCGATAGCCTGCCAGCCGATGGTGGCCAGTTCATCACGCCTCAGCGATTGCAGGACAACCGCAAAGAGGGCTTCTATCTTGACGACATTTCGATTGGCTTCAGGGAACGTGGTGCCGAATCGCGAGTCGGTGCCGATGGTGTGACTCTCACCGCCAACACGGATGACCTTGTCAATCGAGGGTCAACGCAGGATGACGGCGAATACCAGCTGGAAATTCGGCGAGGCAGTTTCGACGTGGTTGCTGGATATGATACGAATAATCGGTTCGGTCAGTACTACACAATCACGGCCCAGGATGGTTCGGATATCCACGATGGCGAAACCTTTGATATCTCCGATGGTGTCAATACGGTTCGCTTTGAATATGACGACGCGATTTTGAATGATGGAGTTCAGCTCGGTAACGTCCTGATTGCCTTTGATTCCACCATGACGGACTGGGAAGTCGCCCGCATCATACGAGACGCAGTCAATACCCAGCCGGTGGTTACCAAGTTGCCGATTCAGGCAGGACTGTCGGACGGGGCAACCAATGTGCTGGTGCCGGATCACGATCCGGCACAGCGGCTTGATCCTCTGACTGGGCTACCGATTGGTCCGCTGCCCGATATTCGCAGCGGTGTCGATTTAGAAGTCACCACGACCAACCGCGTCAACCTGTACGGACCGGTCTACGTGGTGACAGATACCAACCTGGCAGCAGCCAATCTGCCGGTGGCTGTTGCAGAGCCCAACGAGATACTGGCGAATGCCCAGGACACACTGATCAGTGGCTTCAATTCATTCCCATTCCTGGGACGGGGCCGGATCGGAGACAACCCGGCCTACCCGGTAGATCCTGGCCTGGATGTCGACATCTTCCAGTTCCAGCTCAATGGCGGCGACGAACTTACAATCGACGTGGATGCCCAGAGCCTCGGTTCCCCGCTGGATGCACGTCTGCGGGTGTTTGATACGGCGGGCACGGAATTGGGATTGGCGGACGGAGTTGTCAGTACGTTTGATGCGGCGGGTGATCCGCAAATTACCTTCACGCCGCCAGCAGGCAGTACTTTCTATGTCGGTGTGAGTGGCGCTAATGCCGTCACCTACGACGCCTTTGCCGGCACAAACACGATTGTTGGCAGCACTGGCTTTTACGAGATCACGATGACCTTTGGTGTTGTACCCACCAATACGGACTTCGACGCGCATGATCAGCTGGGCGACCAGAATCTCTTCCGTGACCAGGGCCAGATCCTGATCCACTCGAATCGCATTTCATATTCCTTGCAGTATGGAATCGATGTCGATGGTGGCAATCGCACCGAGCTCGACGGCGAATCGCCGCATCCGGGCCCCGTGCGTCACCTCGAGGAGATTCATGCAGACCGTCTCTTGCCAGGCGTTGTGGTGGCAAACAACCTGATCACTCGCAACCTGGCTGGTGGCATTCGCTTTAGCGGTCAGAACCAGGCTGGGCCACCGTCGCCGGTATCGTACGGGCGGATCTACAACAACACGATCGTGGGGCTGGGCGGCGACCTGATGCCGGGCAATGCCATTAACGACGTCGGGATTACGATTGAGAACACGGTCAGCCCGACATTGCTTAACAACGTGGTGGCAAACCATACCATCGGGGTGAGGGTGGAGTCCAATTCGAGTTCCACGATTGTGGGTGGCATGCTCTACCAGGGTAACCTGCAGAATCTCGTTGGCACCACGGAAGATTTCGCCATTGTGTTGCAGAACGTTGATCCGCTGTTTGTTGAGCCGACCTCGGCGACCGAACCGAATTACTACCTGGCGCCCGGTTCACCGACCGATCCGAATCGCGCTATTGACAGTTCGATTTCGTCACTTGAGGATCGTTTCCGCTTCAATCTTATCAAGGCCCCAATTGGTATCCCGCCCTCTCCGATCATCGCGCCAGACCGGGATGTGACCGGCCAGCTGCGAGTCGACGATCCGGCGACCGAACCGAGTTCCGGTCTCGGTAGCAATGTCTTTATCGATCGTGGTGCGCTGGATCGCAGTGACTTCTCCGGGCCGGTGGCGCAGATTGTCAAGCCACGCGACAACGATGCCAATGGCAATGATCTCAACCTGGGACTGACAACGATTCGACTGTCCTCCAACGCCGTCGTGTCGAGCTTCGAGATCCGACTGAACGATGGTATCGAGCCAGCCGATCCCAACGAGGGCATTGGAATCGCCGACAGCACGATTGCCACCGAGAAGGTGATTGTCACCAGCAATGGCCAGCTGCTGCATGACAATATTGACTACTCGTTCAGCTATAACTCCACCAACGACACCATCCAGCTGACACCCCTGTCTGGAATCTGGACGCAGGATCGGATCTACACGATCAGCTTGATCAACACCGACCAGTGGTCGTTGGTCGCTCCCCACGGCCACGATATTGCAGATGGCACGTCCTTCCATATCCTCGACCAGGCATTGCCGGCGACGCAGTCGGACTTTGAGTTTGATCGCGGCTTTACCATTCAGGTGCCACAGACGCTGGAGCTCCAGGTGCCCGTCGAGGGTGGCGGCCTGGGAGGCATCACCGACGGTGAGGTCTTTACCGTTCGTCAGGGTACGAACCCGCCGGTCACTTTCGAATTTGACTCGGATGCCGTTTTTGGCCAGCAACGGGAAATCATTCAGTTTTCGGTTACCAGCTCTGCTGAGCAGATTGCCTCGGACATCCGGGACGCATTTGATAACAGCCTCTTGAACCTGGGGCTGAATCCTGTCCTCCTGCCTGACGGACGAGTGCACTTGGGTAGCAAGCTCGTCCACACGCTGGATACCAGCCTGACCCGGCTGGACCAGACCGGTGTAGCCGGTGGTGTGGCCGATACCGGCAGCTTTACCATCGATGACAGTAGCCGGCTGGTGATCTTCGAGTTCGAGGATGACGATGTTGATGATGGCAGTGGTGGCCTGCTGGCGGCCGACGTGCTGGTGCACTTCACGCACGCCAATACGCACGAAGAAATTGCCGATCTGGTCGTGGCCGCGATCAATGCCGAGAGCCTCGGTTTATCGCCGGTCCACCTCGGTGGTGGCGAAATCTACGTGGGAGGTGAGCTGCGTCAATTCCTTAACACGGACCAGACATTACTTAGCCAGACCGGTAACCCGGGTGTGCGACCGGCTTTGAGCCTACAGATCCCCACGATTGCCGGGCAGCCGTCGAGTCTGAATGACGCCGAGACATTCACAATTCAGATCGGTACTAGCCCACCAGTCACGTTTGAGCTGAATAATCTGGACGTCGATCCCGCCGTGACTCTTGAGAATGTGCGGATTGATTACACCGATTCCAGTTCCGTCAGTCAACTGGCTGGCAATATTGTCGTGGCCATCCAGGGTGCTGGATTGAACATGGACCCCGTCTATGTGGTGGGCACGGGAATTGTCACTCTCGGTGAAGACTCGACAGCGGCCTACGCATTGGATTTCAGCAATACCAGCCTCGTCCAGCTCGGATCGGCTGGAACGGCGGCAGCTATTCAGCTCGATGTCCTCCCGCTGGACCACTTTGATGGTACCCAGGTGGCAGTCGAGATTATTGAGAAGATCAACACTGCTGTGGATATTGTCGGCATCGCAGCCAAAGCTGCTGGCGGAGCAGCGGTCGTGATCACCGGTGCCAACCGAGTTGCTGAGAATAACAACCAGGTCTTCCTGCCGGACGCTTTCGACGTCAGCACACCGCGATTCATTGATGAAATCGAGGATTTGGCCACCAACCCACTGAAGGCCAACCAGCTGTCGCGTGAAACCAAGTTCACTGTTCTGCTTGGCGATGTCTCCTTTGACCTTGGTGACGCCCCGGATGGGGTCAGCCAGCCACCCCAGGCGGCCTATCCGACGTTGACGAACCATGATCCGGCGATTCACATGATTACCGACACGCGACTGGCGCTCGGTACGCGGATCGACCGGGATGCCGAGGGACAATCGGTTGGCTTTACCGTGACCGCGGATGTTAGCGGCGCGCCGCTGGTTGTCGAGGCCGAACAATTCTCAATCACGGTCGGCAATCGTACGGAGATCTTTGAATTCGACCTGGCGGGTGACGGAGTCACAACCGACTCGATTGAGATCACTGTCAGCGGTACGGACAGCGCGGCCGATGTGGCCGCCACGATCCGCACGGCTATCATCGCCGAAGGACTGGGAGTCACGCCCCAGGAGATCGGCAACGCGAGCTTGCTGCTGGGCAGCAACGCGGAAGTGGACCTGTCAGCTGCCACCACGGGTATTGCCACCAGCGGCCTGCTGGCGCTTGGCGATGACCTGGATGGTGACAATTATACGATCGACGTCAGTGGCACCGCGCTCACCTCCAGCTCCGGTACCACACCAGCCCAGTTGAATGTGCCTGCAAACGGCGGTGCCGACCTGTTGGATGGCGAGACGTTTACGATCAGTGATGGGTCCGCGCAAGCGACGTTTGAGTTCGAGGATCGCGGCATTGCTGACGGCGTCACATTTGGCAATATCGTTATCGATTTTGGTATCACGGATACGCTCAGCGAAGTCTCCACAGCAATTGTTAATGCGATGAACCAGGCTGTGCAGACCGCCGGCCTGGATCTGAACCTCAATCCGATCCATGTGATCGATGGGGTGATTGAGCTGGATGGTGACGACGAGGACGGTGTGCAGGGAGTCGACGAGACCGGAACGATTGGCCCGATCGGCTTCTTCAATGCCTTCGTGACAACAAATCTACAGGTTACCGCTTCGGAATTCGGACTGCTGGATGGCTGGGTCGACTTCAATCGCGATGGCGATTGGGACGATGCAGGCGAGCAGGTCTTTTCCAGCCAGCAACTGCAACAGGGTGTCAACTCACTGACGGTCCAGGCACCGCTGGAACCCGCCTCCAAGGCCGGACTGACCTACGCCCGCTTCCGTATCAGCAGCAGCGGTGGATTGAGTCCCACGGGACTGGCGACCGATGGTGAAGTGGAAGATTACGAGGTCGAGATCGTGCCCGGCAGACCGCCCGAGGCCAAGAATGATCCCACGCCACCGGCCCAGTTTAATGTCAATCAGAATGACTTGTTTAATAGCCTGGACCTGGTGGCCGCTGGTAATGACGCTGGAAACCTGCTGTTCAATGATGTGGATGCCGATGGCGATCCCTTCCGGGTCATCGATGTAGACGGAGACCCGACCGACGGAGTCAGTAACACCGTCAGCGCGCTTGGTGCAGTCGTTGTCATTAATACCAATCTCAGTACGGACATCGCGGCGGATACCGGAACGTTCAGCTGGGATCCCAGCAATTCAGACAGCCTGAAGGCCCTCGTCGTCGGCCAGATTGCCACCGACACGTTCACTTATGACCTGGTTGAAACATCTGCGCATAACTTCACTTCCCAGACCTCGGCAACCGTCTCCCTGACCGTCACCGGTCTTAATGATCAACCGACCGCCACTCCGCTCGATCTGAATGCAGTTGAGGATGGAAGCACGGTCGCTGGCAGCTTCGTCGGTGACGATCCTGATGCCGATAATGATGCCACAAACCTGCTTTACGATATTGTCACCAGTGCCACCGTGGTCCAGGTGGGGACATCCAATACCTATAACCTCTTCCGCGATCTGGGTGCTGGTTCTTTGCTTGCCAGTGGATCGGTTACCAAGAGCAGTATTGACAACGGCGATGGCACATTCACTCTTGATGGCACGTTCACGTTTGATCCAAACATCGACGTCGACTTCCAGGAACTGGCTGCCTGCGACGATCCTGATCCTATTGACGGCACGATCGCCAATCTGGCCGATTGCCAGACCCAGGTAAGCTTTACCTACACGGCGACAGACATCCATACCTTGGCGAGCGATCCGGCCACGGTGACATTCACGGTCAGCGGTGAGAATGACTCTCCGCTTGCCGTGATCGACGACTTCTACATCGTGGACCAGGACCAGAGTTTAATTACTGTCGTCGGTCCGCCGGCGGCAGGCGAAGTGGCAGGTGTGTTGTTCAATGACAGTGATATCGATAATGGCGACGACCCGGTTGTCGACCACTACAATTTCGCCAATCTCCCCCAGGCAGCGGCGGGGACGACCGTGCTCGACACTCCGCTGGGTGCCGAGATCACGCTCTTTGCGGATGGAACTTTCGACTACGACCCGACAGGCCCGGGCCTGCTTGAGACACTGGCAAGTGGCTCCTCGGAGACAGAGACCTTTACTTACACGATCATTGATGGCCAGGGTGTGACCGCCTCGACAACAGTTGAGATCACGGTCAACGGAGTGAATAATCCCCCGCTTGCCGCGGATGATGGCTACCAGGTCGACCAGTTTGATCTACTCAATGTCTCAATCGATGAGGGTTTGATTGACGGTCAGGGACTGGACGATATCGGCGAAGATACCGACCCGGATGTGGGCGACTCATTGCGGGTTCTGGGCCTGATCCAAGGTGACGGATCAACAGCTGCGACGTTGACCACGGACTTAGGTGGTGTGGTGACGTTGCTGCAGGACGCCAATGGTGACTTCCTTGGCGATTTTAGCTATGACCCGACCCCCTCAGACGATCCAGCCATTTCGCCTCTTAACGACCTGGCCCGCGGGACATCGGACGATGACACTTTTGAGTACATCGTCATTGATGTGAACGGGCTCAGCGACACGGCCCAGGTGACGATCACGGTTGACGGAGTCAACAAGCCTCCGGTGGCCGTCGACGACAATTATACCGTCAGCGAGGATGACAACCTGCTGGTTGACTGTCCTGTAGGTCTGATCTATGGCCCGGGCCTCGATAGCGATGTGGATGATCCGATCACCGACTGCACGTTTGACAACCCTCTCGTCCTGGAGGTGGTCCAGCTGCAAGGAACGAACACGCTGGTTGGCCAGAGTGACCTTGGTGCGGTGGTGATCGTCGGTGCAGATGGAATCGTCCAGTACAAGCCGAACGAGGATCCTGACCAGGTCGTAAACCAGGCTCTGCAGGAACTCAATGCTGGCGAACAGGTGCTCGACAAATTCACCTACACGATCAGTGACGGGCAGGGTGGGCTTGCTACGGCCGACGTGTTTGTCACCGTGACCGGTGTTAATGACGCACCCCGTGCGTTTGACGATCTGGCCACCACACCGCGGGGTGATGTTATTGACATTCCCGTGACCGACAATGATACCGACGTGGATGGAACAGTGGATGGGACGACGCTGGAGGTTGTTGACGATCCGGCTAATGGTGCCACGGCGATCGTCAATCTGGACGGCACCATCACCTTTACTCCGCCAGACGATACCAGTGGTCTGTTTACGTTCACCTACACCGTGAATGACAATAGCGATCCGGCGCTCGTTTCCCTGCCAGCAACTGTCACCGTGCTGGTCAACGATCCGCCAGTTGCCGCTGACGACGAGTTTACTGCGGTCGTCGACGTGCAGAATACGCCGACACTTCCCTTCGATATCGTGCTCAACGATACCGACACGGAAGACGGTCTTGATCGGTCGACAGTGACGATCGTGCAACCGAATGACAGTGACAAGGGTATCCTGACCCTTGATGAAGTTACCGGAGAGGTAACTTACACGCCAGATCCGGCTTACTTTGCCGAGAATGCGGTCGATAGCGGAGATGGCAGGGTGGTCATCGACACCTTCCGGTACACGATCGCGGATACTGATGGTGCCATATCAAGTAGTGCCGAGGTGACCATCAATATCACCGAGGATACTTCGCCCTGGCAGAACAAGGTCAATCCGTTCGATGTGAACGCGGATGGATCTGTCTCGCCGATCGACGCCCTGATCATCATTACCTACCTGAATGAATTCGGTTCCGGTCCGATCGCTCCTCCAACGGCCGGAAACGCTCCACCGCCATTTTACGATACAAACGGTGATAATCAGGTGGTTCCCGGTGATATCAACCGCGTGATCACGGAATTGAATATCAATGCCAGTGCGGATGGCGAGGGCGAGGGCGAAGGCGAAACGCTGGAAGTCGAGTTGAAACGGTCGTTTGGTCAGTCGTTGTTTGTCAGCGGATCGCTGCAGAGTGAGCCGGTTGGACCAGCAGCTGACGATTCTTCTGTCACCCAGACCAGTGCCAATGATATGGTTCAGGCTTATGACGACATTCAGCGGCAGTCAGTCGCGTTGTCGCAGGGCCAGCGAGCCAGCGGGCTGCCGGTTGCCGATGGCAATGACCTCGAAGACCTGCTCGACGAGATCGCCGGCGAACTGGCGGACGCATCGGACGAATCGGCCCACGCGACCGTCTTCGGCGGTCAGCTTGATCGCTGGGACAGCTAGTTCGAGCCGATCGACGCGTACCCCCGCTGTCTTTCCGCCTGTGGCGGACAGCTTCTCTTCGGCTCTCCGTGAGAGAGCCGACTACGCCCCTGGCAGCTTGAGTGCTGGCAGAATCGACGCCTCGGAAGTTTCAGTGGGGCTGAGGGTAGAAAACCCTTCGACGCCACAGCAATAATCAACGTTGGCGAACGAATGCTTCTATATAAGGGCGGATCAGGTGTGAAAAACGAACAGATGGATGAACTGTTACGGTCAACACTGGCCGATGGGCGTGTTTCCCGTGGCGAGAAAAAGGTACTCGTGGACATGGTTCGAGAATGGGGAGGCAGTGAGCAGAAGCTGGGACTGTTGCGACAGCGGGCTTTCGCCGTGGCGCGGAGTGAAGTTGTCGGGCCCGAAGCGATCAAGGTGCTGGGCTGGCTGGAGGAAGCGATCAAGGTGTTTCGCCCACCACCTGCAGCGGTCCGGCAGGATTCGGGTGCTTACTTCAGCCCCCAGGACGATTGCCCCCGTATTCTCCGGAGATTGATGGAGTCGGCCAGTCACAGCATAGACATTTGTGTGTTCACGATCACGGACAACAGGGTCTCGGATGCCATCATGAAGGCACACGATAGGGGAGTCAAAGTGCGAGTCCTCAGCGACGATGACAAGGCCTTGGACCTGGGTTCTGACATTGCCGGCCTCTCGCGCCACGGGATACCGGTTCGGGTGGATGATTCCCGCCACCACATGCACCACAAGTACGCGATATTTGATGACAGCCAGTTATTGACAGGCAGCTACAACTGGACGCGTAGTGCAGCAGAATACAACGAGGAGAACTTTATCGTGACCTCGGAACCCCGTATCCGTTCGTCATTCCAGGGCCATTTCCAGCGGCTCTGGGACAAGCTGGGGGAGGGTCACGATGACTGACTGGGAGCCAGTAAAAGGGGAGTTAAGAGGGCCTTTGTGCCGCGGAACATCAGAACCGGCATAATCGTTAAATTATGCCAGGATTTCCCAGATTCCCAGCACAAGGACGGGGAATCTCGGCTGCAGGGAGAAGATTGCAACAGATACTAGTGAGATGTCCCGCGGAGTAGACGGGAGTGTGTTAATCCGATGATGAATTTTCTGGAGATGTGTTTCACCGGGCCAAACGTTGTGGCGTCCGGGGTTGTGCTGTTCATACTCGCTTTCTGGATGATTTCCATGATTGGCGGGTTGGGCTTTGACGCCCTGGATCTTGACGTGGATACCTCGCTGGACACCGACGGATTGGATTCGATCCTTGGGATCGGCATGGTTCCGCTTCGCTGGCTCAACCTGGGTGCGATTCCACTGATGTTATGGCTGACGGTATTCGGTCTCATCTGGTGGGGAATTTCGCTTGGGTTTTATGCCTGGTACGACCAGGACTGGGTGGTGGATCGTTGGGACGCGGCTCTGTCGATTGGCAGAAACGTGTTATTGGCACTGGTCCCCACGAAGTTGTTGACGCAGCCTTTGATCGGCCTGTTTTCAGACAAGTCGACCAACACGACCGAGGAGCTGGTCGGGCGGGCGGCGATTACGAAAATGGAAATAACACCGCAGCAGGGACAGGTAAACATGACTTCCGATGGAGCGGTACTGGTGCTCGATGCACGAACGACAGACGGTCACATTGCGACCGGACAGCGTGTTGTTGTGACAGCTTACGATTCTTCACGACGACTTTTTATCGTGGAACCTACGACCTCAGATGAGGAATGACGATGAACATGCAGCTTAACAATAGCGACTCCTTGATCCCACAGATGCTGGGAGACCTGGTGACCAATCTGACGGTAATCGGCGCGATTATCGGCTTTACCCTGTTCCTGGTCATTGTGCTGGCCTTCATGTTCAGCCGTCTGTATCGCAAGGTCGGTCCAGAGGAAGCGCTCGTTCGTACGGGTGTCGGTGGACTCCGCGTACGGGTTGGCAGGGGTATGTGGGTGATCCCGCTGCTGCATCGTTACGAGGTCATGGATCTCTCCGTCAAGCGACTTGAAATCAAGCGTCACGGCGAGCAGGGCCTGATCTGCATGGACAATATCCGTGCCGACATCGAGGTTGCATTTTACGTGCGAGTGTCGCCGGATGAATCGAACATCAAGATCGTTGCCTCCTCAATCGGCTGCGAGCGAGCGTCACAGCGGGAAGCACTGATTGAGCTCTTTGATGCTCAATTCTCCGAGGCTCTTAAGACGATCGGTAAGCGTTTCGATTTCGTCGATCTCTACACCGACCGTGATCGTTTTAAGCAGGCAATCAATGTCCTGATCGGGAGCGATGCGGAAGACCTGCAAGGCTACCGCCTGGTCAGTTCAGCGATCGATTTTCTCGAGCAGACTCCGATCGGCAAATTGGATCCGAAGAACATCCTTGATGCCGAGGGGATCAAGAAGATCACGAAGGAGACAGCTCGCGAACACATCTTTGCCAATGACATTGAGCGAGAGAAGGACAAGGTGATCACCAAGCAGAACGTGGAAGCACGGGAAGTGATCCTGGCGCTCGAGCGTCAGCAGGTGGAAGCTGAGCAGAAACAGCAGCGTGAAATCACCGAGGTCACAGCCCGGGAAGAGGCTCAGGGCAAGGTGGTTGAGCAGGAGCAGACATTACGCTCTGAATCCGCTCGGATTGCTACCGAGGAAGAGGTCCAGGTGGCCGAGGAGAACAAGCTGCGACAGATCATCGTGGCAGCCAAGAACAAGGAACGGACGGACAAGGTTGAGACAGAACGTGTCGAGAAGGACCGCGGACTGGAAGCGACCGAGCGAGAAAGGGTCGTCTCGCTGGCCGACATCGACAAGGACAAGGCGATCGAAGTTGAGAAGCGGAACATCCAGGAAGTCATCCGTGAACGAGTGATCGTCGAGCGGAGCGTGGTGGAAGAGCAGGAAAACATCAAGAACACCGAGGAGTTCATGACTGCGGACCGGGCCAAGAAGGTGGCCGTCACATTGGCGGAAAAGGATGCCCAGGAAGCTCTCGTCAAGATGGTGACTGCGGCAGACGCTGAGAAGCAGTCAGCCACGTACGAGGCTGATAAGGTTGTGATCGAGGCGGAAGCCGAACGAGCGGCCGCTGAAAAGGAAACAGCCGCCGTCAAGATGCTGGCCGAGGCCAAGCAGGCGGACCAGGCGGCCAGCGGTTTGGCTGATGCCCAGGTCCAGGAAGCCAAGGCTGGAGCGCTGGAGAAAGAGGGTACCGCTGAAGCCAACGTGCTGGAGAAGAAAGCTGTTGCCGAGGCCAGGGGTATGGAAGCCAAGGCGGTGGGCGTGGAGAAGCACGGTACTGCCGAGGCTGAAGTGATGAAGCTGAAGTTCCTCAGCGAGGCGAATGGTATCGAGGAAAAAGCGCATGCCATGAAGTTGTTCAACGATGCTGGCAAGGAACATGAAGAGTTCAAGCTGCAGCTGAACAAGGACAAGGAAATCGAAGTAGCAGCGATCGACGCCCAGCGTCAGGTTGCCGAGGCCCATTCGCATATCGTCAGTGCAGGTCTCAAGGAAGCTCGAATCGACATTGTCGGTGGTGAGTCGGAATTCTTCGAGAAGATCGTCTCCGCCGTGCAGGGTGGCAAGGTGATCGACCGCTTTGTCTACAACAGCCAGGTCGCAACCGATGTCAAGGAAACCTTCTTCACGGGTGACCCGGAGTACTTCAGTCAGAAGCTGATGAAGCTGATTGAGGACTACAACCTGAGTACCGATGACGTCAAGGATCTCTCCATTGCGGCCCTGATTACCCGCATGCTGGGAATGGGTGGCACGAACGAGATTCGTAGCGAACTTTACCGCTTGCTGGGAGTTGCCCACAGCACGGGCCTCTCGAAATCCAAGTCGTCGTCTCTGCTGGCGTCCAGTTCACCGGCTGCCGAGGCCAGCGATTCGGGTAGCTCATCGTAAACCGAGCAGGTCCCGCGGTGCGGATGTTGTCTTGGCTGTTTGCAGCTGAATGACGCCCGCCGGCGGGCCAGTCAGGGCAGCTGACTCGCAAGCGAGTCCTGTCCCACAGGGAGAATTGCCACGATGGCCGAGGCGCCCAGCACTCCGACCCCCCAGTCCGATCCGCCAACAGCGGAGATGGAGCTGTCCAGCGGTACGTATGAGATCATACGGAATCGACTGCTGGGATTCAGCAGCGAGCTGCGCGAGCGACTGGGCAAGCTGAACGAGGGTCGCAAGCAGGTGTTTGGTGCCATCGAGACCACTCTGCAGGGTACCGAGCGGGTCAGCACCGAACATAACTGCGTTCCCCGTGACATGGTGGCGATCGGTGAGCAGTTCATCTTTGGCTATAACATCCACTTCGGTCTCAAGAATGAGACCCATCTTGAAGATGTCTTCTCGGTCTATGAATTTCGCGAGGGAACTTTCCACAAGGGGTCGATGGAGTTGCTTGGGGACGAGCAGTTTCAGCGGGACTTTGCCGAGATCTATCGGTTCTACAAGAACACGCAATTCAGCAAGTTCTTTGTGATCGGGCCGCACCTCTACATGAGCTTCCAGGTCGGCAAGATGGAGACCGACGTGAAGACTCTCAAGTGGCTGATCGAGGGCAGCTCGCTGCGTTACATCGACAATCGCAGCGATCACGAGGCAGTGTTTCCAGGCCAGCACGGTTTCAGCTGGACTCGCACACACCGCGACTTGCACCAGGAAGGCAAGCATCCGCACATCTCGATAGATGATCGCATCTTCGTGGAGACGATCGAGGGTGACCTGACGATCAAGATCGAGAACAACACCGATTCGGGGGCCGGCATTTACAGCGAGCCGGTTGATAACCCGGATCAGACACTGGACGATGCCGAGATCTTCTACGCGGTTGTCGGTAACATCGTGCTGCTCAAGATCCGACCTTACCAGGAAGAGCACTTCCGCTATTTCCTCTACAACGGCAAGGTCCAGCGTGCCTGGCGCGTTGATACGCTGGCCGACTCCTGCGTGCTGTTGCCAGACGACCACGGTGTGATCTTCGCCAATGGCTACTCGCTGCAGACCGGCGAGCACAAGGTTTTCGAAAGCAACCTGCAGGGCATGTCTTTTGAAAGGTCGCTGGAAGCTCCCAATGGAGAGGACTTTCTGTATGTCTTCTACAATCGGGCCACCGGAACATATGCCCTCTTGCGATACAACTTGATCCAGCAGCAGGTGGACACGCCGACACATTGCCATGGTGCCAGCTTCTTTCCCGGCGGCCAGATGGTCTGTTTTCGGGCAGAGCAGGAGCCCCAGAAGCACCACGCACTGCAGATCTGGCAGACACCCTATGTGAGTCAGGACCACATCCCCAGCACCCAGACCGATTCCTTCCTCTATAAGGTGGGCAACAAGGAAATCGTGCGAGGCATGGCCGAGTGCTACGAGGTTATCCAGCTGGTTGAAAAGGACGACACTTACGCGGACCTTTATATAGACCTGGTCCGCAAGAGCGGCGATATCGTTGATACCTACTTTTGGCTCAGTGAGCCCGATTGCTTTGAACTGTCTGGCCCGCTGGCTGAAATCCGCAGCGCTGCCACCTCCGCGGTCGATGAATTCGACAAGGTAGTACGGGTCAAGCAGAACACCGTCCAGCAGACCAGTGATGTGAAGGACCGGGCCGCTGAGATCCTGCGAATCGCCACACACGATCGTTTCGAGACGATTGATGAATTCGTCAAGTCACTCGGATCGCTGCGTGCCGTTCGCGGCGAGATTATCTCGCTCAAGGAGTTGCGATATGTCGACGGCGAAATGATCAAGCAGCTGGAAGCTGAAATCAGTGAAACATCCTCACGGCTAGCTAACCGCTGTGTCGAATTTCTGCTGCGTGACGACGCGCTTGAGCCCTACCAGGCCAGAATTGAAGCGGATGCGCTGCAGGTGGACGAGGTTGAAAAAGTGGCCGAGGCCCGCGATCTGGAAGAACAGATCGCCGAGGGCGCAGCGGAGCTGGAGTTGTTGATCGACATCGTCAGCAACCTCGATATCGAGGATGCCACGCACCGTACCCAGATCATCGACAACATCTCTGTGATCTTCGGCAGCGTGAATGCTGCCCGGGCTGCCCTCAAGTCACGCATCAAGGACCTGATGACGGTGGAGGGTGCTGCCGAGTTCAGCTCGCAGATGAAGCTCATCAACCAGTCCGTGGTCAACTATCTGGATATTTGCAATACGCCGGAGAAGTGTGAGGAGTTTCTGACTCGTGTGATGATCCAGCTGGAGGAACTGGAAGGCCGCTTTGCGGAATTCGACGAGTTCGTGATCCAGTTGACCGAGAAACGCGAGGAAATCTACAACGCCTTCGAGACTCGCAAACTGTCGCTGGTCGAGGCCCGCAACAAGCGAGCTAACACGCTGATGGCGGCGGCCGACCGGATTCTCAAGGGTATTAAGGCCCGCGTCGAGAGCCTCGACTCGGTTAACGAAATTAACGCCTACTTTGCCTCCGACCTGATGATCGACAAGGTTCGGGACCTGGTGGACGAGCTGGACAGCCTCGACGACTCGGTCAAGGTCGACGATGTCCAGAGTCGACTCAAGTCGATTCGCGAGGATACCGTTCGCCAGTTGAAGGACCGGCAGGAGCTGTTTGTCGGGGGCGATAATGTCATCAAGCTGGGCAACCATCACTTCAACGTCAACGTGCAGGCGATGGAGCTGACGACGGTGCTGCGTGACGACGAAATGAACCTGCACCTGGCCGGCACCAACTTTTTTGAGCCAATCATTGACGATACCCTGCTGGCGACACGCGACAGCTGGGACCAGGAAGTTGTTTCGGAGAATCGTCACGTCTATCGCGGTGAATACCTGGCCTGGAAGATGCTCCAGCAGCTGGGCAGCGGTGAGGGCCTCAGCCCGACCGACTTTGCCGCTCTCGAAGACGACCAGCGGCTGGAGCTGGTACAGCAATTCATGGGTCCCCGTTATACCGAGGCATACGCCAAGGGTGTTCATGACAGCGATGGACTGAAGATGCTGGATGTCCTGGTGGACATGGAGTTGTCGATTCAGTTGCTGCGTTACCACACCCGCGCCCGCGCCATGGGCCGGCTGTTCTGGCAGCACTCGGGTGATGCCACCGTCAAGAGTCTGCTGCAGGCCCGATTACAGGGGGTCGGGACTATTGGCGAGTTATTCCCTGACAGCTGCGAGCGAGAACAGTACGTCGCTATCCTGCGGCCTTTGCTGGCAGAACAACTTGAGCAGCACTCCTATTTCCCGGACCACTTGCTGGACCAGGCGGCAGCCTACCTGTTTGAAGAACTGACTGCCGGTCCTGGATTTGTTTACAGCCAGCTGGCTGGCGATCTCTGGCAGCGATTCCATGACCACCTCCGGCACGCCGGTTTTGAACAGCGATTCAAGACTTCGGTGGCGGCCGTCCAGGCGGATCCGCTGGCTCAGTTTGTGTTGCTTCGTGACTGGGTCGAAGCCTTCCTGGCCAGCTTGAAGGATGGAGCGGAACTGCAGGAGTACACCGACGAGCTGGCAGTCCTGTTGATGGAAGAGCGTCTCGATCCAAACCACAGTCTGGCGGCCGATGTGAGTCGACCAGTCGAGGGCATGATTGGTTCTCACAGCGTGATCCAGAGTGGCGTTTACCAGCTGAATTACAACGAGTTCACGACCCGCCTGGGACGATTCGACTCCGAGGTGGTGCCACGCTATCGGGACTATATCGAGATCAAGTCACAGCTTGTGGAGCTGGCCCGTGAGGACTTGCGGCTGGAGGAATTCAAGCCTCGCGTGCTGACCTCGTTCGTGCGAAACCGGCTTATCGACAGCGTCTACTTGCCACTCATCGGTGACAATCTTGCCAAGCAAATCGGCGTCGCCGGTGAAGACAAGCGGACCGACCTGATGGGCCTGCTGCTGCTGGTCTCGCCGCCCGGTTACGGTAAGACGACCCTGATGGAATATGTCGCCAACCGGCTGGGTGTGATCTTCATGAAGATTAATGGCCCGGCCATTGGTCACCAGGTGACCTCGCTGGACCCGGTCGAGGCTCCCAATGCCAGCGCCCGAGAGGAAGTTGAAAAGCTTAACCTGGCGCTGGAGATGGGCGACAACGTGATGATCTATCTCGATGATATTCAGCACTGCAATCCCGAGTTCCTGCAGAAGTTTATCTCGCTCTGCGATGCGACGCGTCGTATCGAGGGTGTCTACAAGGGACGCACACGTACCTATGACCTGCGCGGCCGTAAGGTCAGCGTGGTGATGGCAGGTAATCCATATACCGAAAGTGGTGAGAAGTTCCAGATCCCGGACATGCTGGCAAACCGGGCAGACATTTATAACCTCGGTGAGATCATTGGTGATTCGGCCAACGCTTTTGAGCTGAGTTACCTCGAGAACTCGCTGACGTCGAACCCCGCCCTCAATCGGCTTGCGACCGGTAGCCAGCAGGATATCTACGGCGTCATCAAGATGGCCCAGAATGACAGCCGCGAGGGAGTGGAGCTGGAAGGCAATTACTCACTCGAGGAACTCAACGAGATGGTCTCGGTGGTGCAGAAGATGATTCGCATCAGGGACGTGATTCTGAGTGTCAACCGCGAGTACATTCGCTCGGCCGCTCAGGCAGATGAGTACCGCACCGAGCCCCCGTTCAAGCTGCAGGGATCGTACCGGAATATGAACCGGATCTCTGAAAAGGTCGTGGCGATCATGAATGATGATGAGCTGGAAGGCCTGATCATGACCAGCTATGAAAACGATGCCCAGACCCTGACCAGCGATACCGAGTCGAACCTCTTGAAGCTGAAAGAGTTGCTCGACACGCTCACGCCCGAAGAAGCCAAACGCTGGGAAGATATTAAGTATGCCTACGTGCAGGGTGTCAAGCTGAAGGGCGTCGGCAGCGACGACAAGGTGGGGCAGGTGATCATGCAACTGAGTACCTTCCGTGACGGGCTGAACGAGATTCGCCAGACAATCGCCAGTGGCATCGATTCGATGATCGAAGCGGATGAGCAGCAGGCGGTGGCAGCGGTAGCGACAGCTGAGCTGGAAGACGTTGCCGAACCAGTCGCCCCGCTTGCCAGCGGTGAGGTCGGTTCGGATGCGGCTGACGCACTGATCAAGCTGAGCGAAGAGCTGCGTCGCTATACCACTGGCATGGTGCCGGTTGACGAGAGCAAGCCGGTGCAGCGTGTATCAGTCATGCACAAGGTGCCCCGTTCGATCCTCAATGTGCTGGAGAACCAGTTCCAGATCATGAATGACTGGATGAAGCCGATACTGGAAACCAGCCAGGCAAATGCTGACGGTATGCAGCAGCTGCAACAGTCCGTCGATAGTTGCCTGACCAGCTACAATGCCCTGATTGGCGATCTGGAAAGTGCCGAAGACGATCAGCCGACTCCGACTCCACCTCCACCGCCCCCTCCACCTGTGAAACCGCGCAAGCCGGCGTCCAAGAGGAAGAAGAAGGGCGAAGGCTAGTCTGGCCAGAGGCTAGACATTCAGCCAGCGGTCGCGTGAGGCGACTGGCCAGGCGTCGACCAGTGCTCCCTGCTGGATCACATAGGCCTGCTTGTGCAAGGCTGAGGTTGGGCAGACGTGGCCCGGAATGGCAAGCAGCTCATCTCCTGGCTGGAATTCTGCAGCCCGTTCGGTTTCCAGCACGAGGTGCTCTTCGTTCTGCAGGACCGGAGTCGCATCGGGGAGATCGGGGAAGATCACGCGCCGCTCCATCGGTGGATCAGACGCACATGCCTTGTAGCCCAGGTCGAGCGTGATCCGGCCCTCGCTGGGCAGGCTGATCACACGAGTCAGGATGCGGGCCGCCGGCGTGTATGCCAGGTCGGGAAAAAGTCGACCGTAGCCGTCGTCAAACATCACGTTCGTGCCGGGACTTAGTTCCAGCGCCGCGTCATCAATTGCTGCGTAGACGGGGAAAGAGCCAGTGCCACCCGCCACGATACGCGGAACCGGATGGCCGGCCGCTTCCAGCTGATCTCGAAAGTCGGATGTCTGTTGCCAGCATTGCTGGACTGCCTGCTGCCGCTCAGTAAAGTCCGTCTGGTGGTTCTGCCCGTCGTAGAGATGCAGCCCGCCAGCGACCAGGCCAGCGGCCTCGTCAATCTGCTGGTAGAGCTGCTGGGCCTGCGAGCCCACCATGACCCCGGTTCGATGTTGACCACTGTCGATGTCCAGCAGCACATCAATCTGCAGGTTGGCCATCTGCATCGCCCGGTCCAGTTGATCGATGGGAGCGGCGTGGTCGGCGGTCACCGAGAGCGTCACGCTGGGATAGGCTTGCAGGAACTTGATCGCCCGCTGGATGTTGGCACCGACCATGTTGTAGGCCAGGAAAATATCGCTCACACCCGCTTCGGCCAGCATCTCGGCTTCGGCGAATGTAGCACACTTGTGTTTCTGGATACCGAGTTCGATTTCCAGCTGGACGACCTCCAGCATCTTGTGGGTCTTGCAGTGCGGTCGCAGCCGAGCTGGTTGTCCTGCCACCCGGATCATCTCGGCCAGATTGCTCTCCATGACTTCGCGGAAAACCACCAGGGCGGGAGTGATAATCGAGCTCGAGTCAGCGATTGTGAAAGCGGTACCAGTGTCGGACATGCTTCGCTTCTCCTGCTCAAAGAGTGCTTCTATCCTTCTGAACAGCTTACCAGCGTCAGGGTTGAGAGGTTAGAGGTTGAGGGGTTACAGCTGAGGGGTTGATGATCGAGTCCAACCCTTAACTTGTAACCGTTCACGTCTCTGTGGACCCTCTTGCTGATGCTTGCTAGAATCGATATGCCCGCACTGGGACAGAACAAGCGGTGCGGTTTGTGGCAGGAATTCCCTCCGGACACGATTTCAGACTACGAGGACTCACCATGTTTTCGAATCGATCAATACTGTCTCTCCTGATCGCATCTGCGATCGTGCTGACTGGCACGTTTGCTTCGGCAGATAAAATCCAGGGCGTCTACATGGAAACGCGGACCTGCCAGGTCTACACTGGCCCCTGTTTTGCCAACGCGGAAATTGGCCTGGCGGGGAAGAATGCGATCATGGCCTGGAAGATCCAGCAGGGATCGATCAGCATGGCGGACGAGGGCATTGTGGACCTCTCTGGCCTGAGCGTGGTGCTCGTGATGAGGGCCTCACACACACTCGCTTTTCGCGGCGTCAATGACCCCAAGTCGATCAAGTCGATCATCCTGGTAGACCAGCGAGCCAATCCAGTACAGCGACAGGCGTTGATACAGTTTGCCCGTAAGCACGCTGGCCGGGCTGGCCAGGATATTGTCCGAATTGCCTCGGTTCCGATCCAGATGGAGCTGGATTTACTTGACTTGCGCGGCCAGTTGATCGCCGGCAAGGAAGTCACCATCAAGACTCGCAAGGCACGGCCGGAAGACTGTATCTGCATGAACGAGTCGGCTTACTACCCACCGCTGGCTAAGGTCGAGAACTTTGCTCCGGGCGTCACGATTGAAGGCAAGTTCAATGGCCGTGGCCTTGGCACTCGCTGGACCACTCCTGGCGACCGCAGTGCCTACATGGCAACCTTTAACTACTAGCATCCCTGGCAGGTCCGCCGCTTGGTGGAGTCTGCCCTGCTGGCCTTCCCGATAAATTGAAAGAGACCTGGCAACCATGATCCGCTTGCGTACCCACCTGCTACTGCTGGCCCTGCTACTGGCAGTAACCAGCCTGCCTGCCGCCGAGCACCGACTTGAAAAGGCCGAAGGGGCTGCTCCGGCCGATGCAGTTTCTCCTCAGATTGCCAGCGTGCTGTCTGCCAGCGGTATTTCTGTTTTCCGTGGCGAGACTCGCAAGGTCTGCGACATCTGGCTCTGCAAGGAGTGGCAGTTGAAGGATCTCAAGCCGAAAGGGGATGTGAGTTATCCCTTCCAGCCGGGCCAGCTGATTGGCGTGGTGCGGTTCGCCCGTCGCAGCAGTGATTTTCGCGACCAGGAGATTGAAGCTGGCGTCTACACGTTGCGTTATGGCCAGCAACCGGTCGACGGTGCCCACATCGGCACCTCGCTGACACGCGACTTCTTGCTGCTTGTCAGCGTCAAGCATGATAAGGCGGTCGCCCCGCTGGACTACAAAAAGCTGGTCGAATCGAGTTCCGAGGTGGCGGCAGAAAGCCATCCAGCCCTGCTCTCACTGCAGAGGATTCGGGGTGAGGTTGCTACAGTGCCAGTGATTCGCAACAACGCCGAGAAGGACTGGTGGAGCGTGCGGATGCAAAGTAAGGCCAAGGTTGGCGAGGAGCTCAAGAACCTGACACTGGAACTGGTCGTGGTGGGTGTAGCGAGCGAGTGATTGCAACCGGAGCGGCCCAGCCTGCTGGAGAAGTCCCGATGCGTTACCCCCCCCTGATCGCGGCCTGCCTGCTAACCATCCTGGCTGCCGGACTATGTTCCCCAGCCGTTCTGTCTGCCAAGCGGTCTGACAAACAACCTGCTCGGCGGGCTGTTGCTACTCAGCCGACTAATGAAAAACCTGCTCAGCGGGCTGTTGCTGCCAGGGCCTTCCAGTTGGTCTATCTGCGTGGCCGAGTGGTTTTTCTCTCGGCAGCTCTCAAGCAGAAGTACGGGATCAAGCAAGTTCCTGAGTCGAAAGAGCGAGTGCTGGCACTCCAGACGGCGGATGGAATGCTGCTGCCGCTGGTCGAGGACTTGCGCGGCCGGTCATTCCGCCGTGACAAGCGACTGCGTGAGATGGAAGTTGTCTTGATGGCCCGACGTTACGAGGGCCTGCCGATGTTGCAGGTAATCCGCGTCTACCGGATCCAGCAGGAGCGGACTTTTGAAGTCGACTACTGGTGCGAGATCTGCGCCATCGCGATGTACGAGTTGAAGGCCTGCGATTGCTGCCAGGGCGAGATTGAGTTGCGGCAGCGTCTCCGACCGCTGCCGGCCGGAGCACTTCGCTGAGCCATCAGGCTGCAGCCATCGCCGCCGTCCTGCTTGTCGCAGTTGCTCCTTTTTTGCGACAGTAGATTGAAACCCCAAATGCAGGTCGTATAATCAGTCTCGCCGTACCATCGGTGAGGGGCCATTGTGGAATCTCGTCAGGGTCGGTCTTCCCCACGCGTCGGGGAAACGTGCTCCCACGAGGATGAGCTCTCTTTTTGATTCAACAAGACGATTAGGTGACTTGATGTCTGACTCACACAACACCCCTATCGATCAAGATGGACTCGATCGTCGATCGTTCCTGAAGGGATCCGGCGCAGTTGCCGCGGCCACTGCGGTCCATGCCGGCACGGCCGCCGCCGCAGGCGAAGCGACTGGAGAAGTGGAAAAGGGCTGGAAGCCAATCCAGCTTAACGTCAACGGCGAGCAGGTGACTGTCAAAGTGGAGCCACGCACCACGCTGCTGGAGGTACTGCGATACCAGCTCGACCTGACTGGTGCCAAGCCGGTCAGCTCGGATGGCAGTAGCGGTGCCAGCACGGTGATTATCAACGGCAAGCCACATGTCGCGTCGACCACGTTGGCGATCAGCTGTCGTCGCAAGAAGATTGAGACGGTGGAGAGCCTCGGCGGTGAGAATCCCGACGCGGTGCCGCTGGCCTTTGTCGAGCACGACGCACAACAGTGTGGTTTCTGCACACCCGGATTTGTCGTGGCTGTGCGAGCTTTTTTGAACAAGAACCCCGAGGCGACTGAAGATCAGATTCGCGCTGGCCTGAACGGCAATGTCTGCCGTTGTGGTACCTACGCGGGCATCCTCGCCGCCGCGGTTTCCGTAGTGAAAGGAGGCAACTGATGGCTTTCCTGCAGGATGAAAAGAAACCCGAAGGGGGCCCTTACAATTGGCCCGCTCGTGGTGAAACCAGTGTTATTGGTAAGGATCATAACCGTCTCGAGGGCCTGGCGAAGGCCACCGGTGCTGCCAAGTACACCTACGATGTGAACCTCAAGAACCAGCTTGTTGCCAGAGCCCTGGGTTGCCCCCACGCGCACTGCAAGATTGGTGGTATCGATACCTCGGCAGCCGAGAAGGTGCCGGGGGTGGTTCACGTGCACATACTTGAACATGCTCAGCCTGGCGCCGAGATCAACTGGCAGGGTGAACTGCTGGCGATTGTGGCTGCCGAGACGGAGGGAGCTGCTGCCGAGGGCGTGGCGGCACTCAAGGTCGACTACGAGCTACTGGAGTCCTTTACCAGTGACCATGACCTGGCAGCTGCTGAGGCCGCCGGTCGGGCTGCCAGGGGCGGCGGCAAGGTCCAGACCACGAACGAGCCGGGGGATGACGAAGACGAAGATGAATTCGTCGACAAGGAAATCGCCCGCCTGTTGGACGAGGCCAAGTACGTGGTTGAGGGACATTATGGCATCGACGCCATCACTCACTGCTGCCTGGAACCGCACGGCTCCACGGTGGAGTGGCAGGGTGACAAGTTGAATGCCTATCTCTCCACCCAGAATGTCTCTGGTACGGATGATGGCTTCGCCAATTCGCTGGGAATTTCAGCCGACAGCGTGGACGTCACTTGCAACTATATCGGTGGTGGTTTTGGCAGCAAGTTCGCTGCGGATTACTGGGGCATCGCTGCTGCCAGGATCTCCAAGGAGACTGGCCGGCCGGTCAAGCTGATGCTCAGCCGCGACCAGGAACTGAAGATTGGCGGCAATCGACCGAGTGGCTATATCGATGTCAAACTCGGTGCCGATGAGAATGGACTGATCACGGTCTGGGATTCGCATCACTGGGGATCTTCCGGGATTTCCGGCGGTGGCGTCAGCCACACTGTGGTGCCCTACGTGCTGGTACCTGACAATTTCCGCCGCAAGTCGACGTCGATCAAGATCAACATGGTTCGCGCCCGTGCCTGGCGAGCTCCCAACCATCCGCAAGCCTGTGCGATCACGCAGACGGCCGTGGATGACGTGGCAGCTGCGATGGGCAAGGACAGCTATGACGTCTTCATGACCAACCTGGCAAATGCCACGAACGGCAAGGCAGATGTCTATGCCGAGGAAATGAAGATCGGTGCCAAGGCGATCGACTGGAAGGCCAACTGGCATCCCCACGGTAAGGGGAAGGCCAAGGGGTCGGTGGTCGAGGGTCTCGGCATGGCACTGCACACCTGGGGTGGCGTTGCCAATACCTCGGATTGTACGGTCAAGATTTACCCCGATGGCGGAGTTGAGTCGTTCTGTGGCACCCAGGAACTGGGTACCGGAACACTGACCGTCTGTGCGATGGTGCTGGCCGAGACATTTGGCCTCACCGTCGATGATGTCAAAGTCAACATAGGTAGCTCCACTTACCCCTTCAGCGGGGCTTCGGGTGGTAGCACCACGGTCGGCGCGGTTTCTGAATCGCACCGGCGAGCCAGTCAGGATGCCCTGCGGGCCCTGCTGGACCTGGCCGCCACCAAGCTTGGTGTCGAGGCTGGTCAGCTGGAAGCTCGCGGTGGCAAGATCCAGGTTCAGGGCGACGGCACCAAGTCGCTCTCCTGGAACCAGGCCTGCCAGTTGCTCGGCATGAAGCCGCTGGAAGTGACTCGCGGTCACGTCCGTGGCGATGAGAGCCCGTTATCGAGTAGCGGCGTGGGTGGAGTGCAGATGGCTCATGTGGCCGTCGACATCGACACCGGCGTTGTCAAAGTGAAGAGATTTGTAGCGGTTCAGGACCAGGGACTGGTGATTAATCCCCAGACCTGTAAGAGCCAGATTTATGGTGGAGTCATCATGGGAATCGCAGCCAGCCTGTTTGAGCAGCGGATTGCGGATCCCAAGAGCGGTGCCTTTGTGAATGCCGAGCTGGGTTCCTACCAGCTGGCTCGCATCGGCGACGTCGGCGATATCATGGTCGAGCTTTATGAGCCGGATAGTGAACGTGAACGTGGCGTGATAGGCAACGGTGAACCGCCGGCAATCAGCCCGATGGCTGCGATCTCCAATGCGATCGCAAATGCTATCGGTGTGCGTGTTCCGGTAGCACCGTTTACGCCGAAACGAGTTCTGGAAGCCTTGAGCACCGCGGGGAGGTCCTAGACCATGAAAGCCTTTGATTACGCAGAACCTCGGACCGAGGCAGAAGTTGTCTCGCTGCTTGAGCAGCATGCCGGCCGTGCAGAAGTGCTGGCTGGTGGTACCGACCTGGTGGGACTGATGAAAAAGATGATCGCCACACCCGACCTGGTGGTGAACATCATGGAAGTCCCTTCGCTCCAGACGATTGAGGCGACAGCGGATGGCGGAGTTGCCATCGGTGCCGCGCTGACTCTGGATGAGATCCTGGCACACCCCTACCTGGAAGGTTATGGGGCAGTCAGTGACGCTATCCTGGGAATCAACAGCATGCAGCTGCAGGCGCAGGGGACGCTGGGCGGAGAAATCTGCCAGCGACCACGCTGCTGGTTCTATCGTGATGGCAAGGGTCTGCTCGACCACGACGGACAGGTGCGAGACGGTGATAACCGTTTCCATGCTATCCTCGGTAATGTCGGTCCGGCCAAGTACGTTGCCAGTTCGCGAATTGCTCCGGCCCTGATCGCCCTCGATGCCCGACTGCGGGTCATCGGACCGGCAGGTGAGGAGCAGCTGTTGAGGATTGCCGACTTCTTCGTCACGCCGCATCAGGATGGCCAGCGTGAAACGGTGTTGGCCCCCTCGCAACTGTTAACCCATGTCGTTCTGCCGCCGGCGGCAGGACAATTGAATGCGACCTACGAGGTGCGGCATGGTGAGGGCCCCGAGCCTCCGCTGGCATCCGCCGCCGTCTCGCTTCAGTTGGATGATAGCGGCCGAGTTGAAGATGCCATGGTGGTGATGGGCCAGGTTGCCCCCACGCCCTGGATCTCTGCCGAATCCGCTCATCTGCTGATCGGCTCGACGATCAGTGAGGACCTGGCTGACGAAGCTGGCCTGGCGGCCGTTTCCAAGGCCACACCGCTGTCAGAAAACGAGTACAAGGTGCAACTGGCACGAGTGGCCGTCAAGCGAGCCATTCTGCGGGCTGCCGGATATGAAACGGGAGGATTCTAACCATGGTATTCGAAAAGCACTACGGTCTGCCGCAACTGACTGAAACGTCACCCTGCGCGATGTTACGCAGTAAGGCGATCTACGTGACCGGTAGCCTGGTCAACCCGGATCATCCCGATGAAGAAGGTGCCAAGTACTGCTGGTGTAATATGACCCAGCATATTCTTGGCCCTGATCAAAAGGACGTGAACCAGAGCGATTGTGCTCCAGGTCGTCACTGCTATCGCGAACTGGCTTAACCCGCCCTGATTCGCCTGCGGCGAACCCGATGGTTCTATCACTCGGCAAGAACCCGATGGTTATTCTCCGCAGGCGAAAACCACGGGGCCTGAATCGCGCGGGTCCCTGTACGCCGATTCTTATGCCGGTCCTTCGGACTTGGCTGATCCAGCTCTCATATTGCCTCTGCGCTCTCGGCGTCTCTGCGGTGAGCTTCTTTGGATTCACCCGTGAATGGTCTGGCCTCTAGCGGCTTCGCTTTTGCACCATCCAGATGCCCAGCGCCACCAGCAGGGCGGAGAGCAGCAGCCAGGGCGAGAGCGTGTCGCTACGTAACAGCGAGGCGGCAGCCAGCCCAAACAGCGGTGTGCTGAAGCTGAATATCGATATTTGCGAGGCGATGTGTTTCTTCAGCAACATCGCCTGGACTGCGAAACAGAAGCCTGCCACGACGAAGCCCTGGTAAAGCAGGCCCAGGATGGCGGGCTGGGTAAAGTCGGCCAGCTCGATGTCGTGCATTTCCCATCCCAGGCTGGCGACCAGGAATAGCAGCACAGCAACCAGGTCGTGCCAGAGAATCAGCGTCCCCGCGGGTACTTTCTTGAGTCCCTGTTGCACGTAAATGATCTTGATCGCCAGCACCAGGCCGCTCCCCAGCAACATCAGGTCGCCCACGATCGAGGCCTGGTCGGAGGGGTCGACCTGTTTGTCACCAGCTGCCACCGGCAACAACGTGACCAGCGTGGCTCCGGCTCCGGCAATTAACAGGCCGGTCAGCTTGCTGCGATTCAGTAGATGCGTGCGTGTAACAAAGTGCTCGAAAACCACGACCCAGAAAACGTAGGTGTTGATCAGCAGCGTGGTGTGCGACGAATTGGAGTACTCAACGCCAAACGTGAACAGCGAGATCTGAACGAACAGCAGCAGGCCGGACACGATGCCATACTTCCACTGCTCGCCGACCGGCACCAGGCGGCTCTTCTCGACCATGCACCAGCCGACCATGAAGAGTGCGGCCAGGCCGAAGCGAATTCCCGAAACAGTGAAGGAGGGCAGGCTGTCGAGGCTGAAACTTGCCGCCACCGGCGTGGCTCCCCACAAGGCCGCTGTCAACAACACCAGGAACAGACCACTGCTGGTCAAGGGTTGGGAGGCGAATTCGGGTGGTTTACAATCGGCGGAGCCGTTTGTCATCGTTTTTGGTCGTTGTCAGGTTATGGAAAACGGCATCGTAATGGACCAACCTGACGGGGGCCAGACGAGCCAGACGAGCCAGACGAGCGATCAGGAGACAGCTAGATGAGCCAGCACGATGATACTCTTCCATCCCCAGCCGACCAGCTGGTCGCCGCTGCGCTCGACCAGTACGGCGTACAGTGCACTCAGCTTGTCGACCACGCGCTCCAGCAACGGCAACAGGTGGAACAGGCCGCCAGCTGGTTCGCCGACTCAATCCAGGCCGGACGGCTGGTCCACATGTTCGGTTCGGGGCATAGCCGCATGCTGGTCGAAGAGATGTGGCCACGCTATGCCTCGTTTCCCGGCTTTCATCCCATCGTCGAGCTGTCGCTGACCTACCACAACCAGGTGGTGGGGGCCAACGGCCAGCGGCAGGCGATGTTCCTGGAGTCCCAGTCGGGGTTGGCTGAGCGGATTATGCGCAACTTCCAGCTAAACCCAGCAGATTCGGCCCTCGTCGTCTCCTCCAGTGGCTGCAACACTGTGCCGGTGGAAATGGCACAGTGTTTCCGGCAGCAGGGAATTCGAGTTGTTGCGTTGGTCGGGCTGGCCCATTGCCAGGCCAGTACCGCTGCAACGCCCAATGGTGACAAGTTGACGGATCACGCCGACCTGGTGCTCGACACAGGCATACCGGCCGGCGATGCACTGGTCTCTCTGCCTGGTGAGGAATCGCCGGTCGGGACAGGATCGACGATTGGCGGCGCCATCATCATCAACGCGATCAAGGTCGCCACGGCGGCACGCCTGGCTGCTGGCAAGGCATTGCCTGCCGTCCTGACTGCAGCCTGCCTGGTCGGCTCAGAGCGGTCCAGCGAGTTGTTTGAAGCTGCTTATGATGAACATGCCCGGCGGCTGGCAAAGCTGTTTGCCGAGCTGGGTCAGGATATCGAGAAGTAATTCCCTAGCGAGCTGAATTTAGATGACCCAACCGCATCCCCTGCGAACGACTGTGATCGGCAGTTATCCTTTTCCTGGCTGGCTGGAATTGGCAGCCACTCGTCCGCACGAGTGTGGTCCCGACGACCTGGATGAGCTGGCGACGGATGCTGTCACCGTGGCTGTCCAGGATCAGCTGCATGCCGGGCTGGATGTGATCACCGATGGTGAGCAGGGTCGCTTTGACTTTAACCTCTCCTTTTATGGCTGCCTGACAGGGATCGAGCAGCAGGTTGAGGCCTCACGACGGCTGGGACAGCCGGCGCATGACCAGCGAGGACAACACCTGATCAGCGGCGAACTCGCTGCGCCCCAGGGACTCGGAGCGGTTGTGGAATTCGAGCGGCTCAGGAGCACGGCGAAGAGGGCGGACGTGGCACTCAAGGTCAGCCTACCCGGGCCCTACACGCTGGCAGGTCGCCTGCTACCCAACGACCAGTACCCCGACCGATACGCGGTCACCGAAGCGCTTCTGCCGATCGTGCGGAGAGAACTCGAGTCACTTGTCGAGGCAGGCTGCCAGGAGATTACGCTCGATGAGCCTTCCATGAGTTGCTATGCCTGGCGCGAGGATACCATCCGGCTGGTCGATATTTTCAACCGCACGGTCGAGCCAGTTGCCGGTCGCTGCCGACTCTCCACGCATCTCTGTTTCGGTAACTACCGTGGCCGAGCGGTGGCCCGTCGCCAGTACGCGCCCATGTTCCCCGACTTTCTGGACTTGCATGTCGATGAAATTCATCTGGAGATGGCGAGTCGTGAATTCTCCGAGCTGGAGTTGATCGGCCAGATCGCCGAGCGGAAAGATGTCGCGGTCGGGATCGTGGACGTCAAGAACTACTATATCGAGACGCCCGAGGACATTGCCGAGCGAGTGCAGCGGTGTCTTCAATTCGTGCAGCCGGACCAGCTGGCGCTGGCTCCCGACTGCGGCCTCAGCCAGACTGCTCGCTGGGCAGCGGGGCAGAAACTTGTCAACATGGTGGCCGGTGTCCGCCATGTTCGAGAACAATTGGGAGCCTGATTGGATGATCATCCCCTGGCAAAAAGATGATGCCCTGCTGGCGGATATCGAGACAGCTCGCCAACAGGATGGATTTCATCTCTGGTGGCTGGGACAGAGTGGTTTCCTGGTCGCCTGGCAGGGCCAGTGCCTGCTGCTTGACCCCTACCTCTCCGATTCGCTCAGCGATAAATATGTCAGCACCGACAAGCCCCACATTCGCATGACGGAGCAGGTTATCGATCCTGCCCGGCTGGACTTTGTTGACCTGGTTACATCCAGCCATAGTCACACCGACCACCTCGATGCGGCAACGCTGCAGCCGCTGCTGCAGGCCAACCCGGATATGGAGATTGTCGTACCCGCCAGCCAGCAGCAGTTTGCGGCCGAACGCCTGCAGTTGGACGCCGGGCGTTTACAATCGCTCGACGCCGGACAGCAGCTGACGCTGGGTCACTTCACGCTGCACGCCGTACCAGCCGCCCACGACGAGCTTGAGCGGGATGATCAGGGGCGCTACGAGTTTCTCGGATACGTGGTGACGTTTGCTGACTGGTCGATTTATCATAGCGGCGACACGCTGCTTTATGATGGCTTGCTGGATGCACTCCGTCCCTTCGACCTGGACCTGGCGATGCTACCAATCAATGGCAGGGCAGCCGAGCGTCGGGTCGCCGGCAACCTCTGGGGTCGCGAAGCGGCCTGGCTGGCCGAGCGGGCGGATATCGACATGCTGGTCCCCTGCCACTATGACATGTTTACGTTCAACACGGAGACACCGGACGAGTTGCTTCGTGAAGCAGCTGCGCTGGGGCGTGCCGTGACAGTCCTTGAGTGCGGCCAGCGGTATTCCAGCAGCCAGTCGGGAGTGACAAGACGATGAAGCGATCTTTCGTACCTGTTCTCTACTTTTCTCTCGCCGCGATATCGTCGCTGGCTCTGTCCGCCGAACCACCGTCGGCAGCCTCCCCGCTCAGCCCGGCTGAATCGCTCAAGCATTTTGATGTCGCTGCCGGCTTGCGGCTTGAGCTGGCAGCTGCGGAACCGCACGTGATCGATCCGGTAGCGGTTCGATTTGACGAGCAGGGTCGCATGTGGGTGGTCGAGATGCGTGACTATCCCAACGGCCCTGCCGAGGGAGAGCCACCCCTTTCGGTGATCCGCCTGCTTGAGGATCTGGATGGCGACGGCTACTTCGAACATTCCCGCGTGTTTGCTGACAAGCTCCTGTTTGCCACCGGTCTGCAGCCCTGGCGGGGTGGTGTGATCGTCACACTGGCCGGTAGCGTGGTTTATATGAAGGATCAGGATGGTGATGGAGCTGTCGATCTTCAGCAGGAGTGGTACCGGGGTTTTGCCGAGGACAATCCACAGCTGCGGGCGAATCATCCCCGGCTGGGATTGGATAACCAGGTCTATGTTGCCAACGGGCTTCGTGGCGGCATGGTGGTGGACGCTCGCCTGGCGGATGCCAAGCCGCTTTCGATCAGCGGCATGGATTTTCGCTTTGACCCCTTCAGCATGGAATACAGCGCAGTCTCGGGGGTCGGCCAGTTTGGCCTGACCTTCGATGAGCAGGGAAATCGTTTTGTCTGCAGTAACCGCAACCCATTCAAGCAGATCATCCTCGAGAACAAGTACCTGGAGCAGGCCAGGGGGGTCGCTGTGGCCGCCGTCAGCCATGACGTAGCCCAGTTTGGCGAGCAATCGAAGATCTACCCGATCAGCCGCGCCTGGACGACATCCACGCTGCACGCCGGTCAATTCACGGCGGCCTGTGGCTTGCTGGTCTACCGTGGCACGGGATTGCCAGGCTCGCTGCATGGGGCCGGTTTGACCTGTGACCCGACCGGCAGCCTGGTTCATGCCGAGCAACTTGTCGATCGTGGTGTGACGTTTCGCGGCCAGCCGCTGTACCCGGAGGATGAGGTATTGCGTTCCACGGACGAGTGGTTTCGGCCGGTCAACCTTGAACTGGGGCCGGACGGTGGGCTCTACATCGTTGATATTCACCGGGCTGTGATTGAACATCCCAACTGGGTGCCGGCAGAACTCAAGGACCGGCTGGATAACCGCTATGGCGACGACCGTGGTCGGATTTATCGGCTGGTGGCGGATACCTGGAAGCGTCCAACTCGCCACCAGCAGCTTGATCAGCTCAACACAGCCAGGCTGGCCGGCATGCTGTCACATCCCAATGCCTGGCAACGCGACACGGCCGCTCGCTTGTTGCTGGAACAGGCCGATCCCGGAACTGCGGATCTCCTCAAGCGTGTGCTTGAGCGAGATGCATCGCCGCTGGCCAGTATGCATGCACTCTGGCTGTTACACAGTCAGGGCCAGCTCCAGCAGGACCAGCTCGTGGCTGGCCTCGGGAACAAGGACGCTATGGTCCGGCGACAGTCACTCAGGCTTGCCGAGTTGTATCGTGAACAATGGCCGCAGCTGGCGACTGCCATGCTCAAGCGAGCGAACGACGACGATATCCGCGTCCGTTTCCAGTTTTTGCTGTCGACGACCTTTGAGTCGCCCCAGCCAGTGCAGCCGATTGTCCAGATTGCCATTCGAGATGCCGGCGACGAGTGGGTGCGGCAGGCGGTTCGCATGGCCGCCGGCTCGCGTGCCGGCGAGGTGCTGGTCGGCGTGCTGTCTGCACCGCTGCCGGGTCTGGAAGCACCGCGACAGATTCGAATGGAGTTGGTCGCCGAGCTGGCTTCGGCAAGTGGCCGTATCCTGCCAGCCGATCAGCTCGCCGATGTGCTGGCCGCCCTGTTGAAGATTGACAGTCATGACGTGCAATGGCGAGGCATCGATGCGCTGCTGCGGGCCAGTCGAGCGAGGCGGATTGCACTTGATCAGCTGGCAGCACTGCTGTCTGCTGCAGATAAGATGTCACTGCAGGAATCGCTGCTCGCTTCACACAAGGTGCTGAGAAAAGGAAGTACCACGGCGACACCCTTCATGGTCTGTCTGAGGTTGCTGGCATTCACGGCTGCTCCCGATGCGGAGATTCTCGATCGCGTGCTTGAGCAGCCACAGGCGGAGACGCGGACGGAGTTGATCCGCAGCCTGGCTATGCGGCCAGAAGATACCAGCTGGCCGATGCTGATCGAACGATTCGGACGTGAGACACCGCGTGTGCGGCGTGAGATTCTCGATGGCTTGCTGGCCAATTCAGCGCGCACCCGACTGTTGCTGGCGGCGATTGAGTCGAACGAGATCAAGCCAACAGAAATTGATGCGATTCGGACCAGACGGCTGGTGGATCATGGCAACAAGGAAATCCAGCAACAGGCCCGGACGCTGCTCGCCCGCTCGGTGCCGGGTGATCGCCAGGCAGTGCTGGCCGCTTATCAGCCGGTGCTTAAGCTGACTGGACAGCCAGGCCAGGGGGAGCTTGTCTTTCGCAAGAACTGCGCCACCTGCCACCGTGTTGGATCGATCGGCGTCAATGTTGCCCCCGATATCGCTGATTCGCGAACACGTCAGCCGGTTCAGCTGCTGACCGATATTCTGCAACCGAACCGGGCCATCGACAGTAACTATGTCAGCTACTCGGTGGTCACAACGGACGGCCGCATCGTGGAGGGAATTCTGGCAACCGAGTCGACTGTCTCGATCACGCTCAAACAACCAGAGGGGAAGACAGTGACCCTGTTGCGGACTGAGATTGACCAGCTGCGCAGCAATGGGAAATCGTTGATGCCGGTCGGGCTGGAGAAGAACATCAACCAGCAACAGATGGCCGATTTGATTTCTTTCATCAAGAACTGGCGATACCTGGACGGTAAAACGCCGCTCGCCCGGCCCCTGCCGGACGACGATAAATAGCGAGCTGACGCTGCCAGGTAATCGAGGGATGTTCGATGGACGCGCTGCAACCTGCCGATCGATCCGAGCGAGTGTCACTTTCCTGGCGACGCAAGCTGCTGTTTACCTGCCTGCTGCTGGTCGTGACCTGGCTGCTGGCCGAAGTCGCCTTGCGAATTGTCGGTTATGATTTCGCCGATCCGCAGAGAGCACTTCAGCAGGTGCCACCCTTCTACCGGCAGCCCACCGAAGCCTTGGCAGAATTCACTTATATGCGGCCAGGCGATATTCGCTGGCAGGGACAACCCCTCCAGCAACAGCTTCGCAATCAGGGTTTCAACGATACCGATTACGATCACGAACCTGTTCGAGACTTCCACTACGATGGCGACGGCTTCCGTAATCCAGCGGGTCTCGTTGACTGGGATATTGTCGTGGTCGGTGACTCCTTTACGGAGTTGGGCTATCTGCCGGTAGAAGATCTGTTTACCTCGGTGCTGGCCAGGCAATTGAACTGCTCGGTTAAGAATCTGGGCGTCTCCCATACCGGCCCGCTCACGCACCTTGTCTACCTGGAGGAATTTGGCCTGGCAGAATCCACTCGGGCAGCGGTGCTGGTGTTCTTCGAGGGCAACGACCTGGATGACCTGCAACTGGAAGAGATGCGTCGGCAGCGGTCCCGACAGCCCGGCTACCGGCACCGGGGCCTGCTGTTGGAACAGCACCAGCCCCAGCGTTCACTTAGCCTCGCGCTGCTGGACTGGTTTTCGTCCGGCTCGCCGCAGGCGGTCGGTTCTGCAGCCAACGCGACTTTTCGGGCAGCGGGGATTCAGCAGCGAGTGACGGTGAACTATGCGCCAGATCCTCTGGTTGAGGATGGCCAGCGTCACCAGTTGCTGACTGCGGCGCTCGATCGCTGGGGAGCTCTTTGTCGGCAGCATCAGCTGGATGTTTGGCTACTCTATATGCCATGCAAGCATCGAGTACTGGCTGACTTTCTTCAGCTGGATGGCAACGCCCACCCGCTGCTGCGAGCCTGGCGTCCAAACAATCTGCGAGGCCAACTTCGCGATCTCTGCCTGGATCGTGATATCAACTTTATCGATCCAACGGTTCATCTGAGTGAGATGGCAGCCCAGGGTGAGAGTCCCTTTAACACGGTTTACGACACACACTTGAACCAGGCTGGATCAGCGGCTGTTGGTCAGCTGCTGGCTGAAGAGTTGGCTCCCTAGCTGGTGGTGTCCGCGTCAGGTAGGTAATCACCCGGCGTCAGATTCAAACGGCCCGCTGTCGCTTGCCGCCTACAGGTTTTCTGTTTTACGGCTGAGAAGCGGTGGCTCAGAGGGTCTGCTTAGGCCGGAATACGGCCCCTGCCAGGCAATCAGGAAGTATTAGTGTTTGCCGCGAGAGCAAGTGTAAGCTAACATTGCCATAGAGACCGTGGTGGCGTTATCTGCTGCCATTTGAGTCATACGTGGTGACACGTGTTATTGGCCAGATTATGCCGGTCACAACGAACAGTAGAGGGTGGATTATGAACAGGGAAAGACGCATGCAAGGTCGATATCGGCGGCTGGCGGCTGAACAATTGGAACGACGTCTTTTGCTTGCTGCAGATGCGTTGCTTTTCCAGAACCCGGTCTATCAACTTGATGTCAATAACGACGCTCATGTCAGCCCTTCCGATGCCCTGACAATCATTGACCAGCTGAATGGCCAGCGGAACGATTCGCGTAGTTTTTCCGATACCAACGGTGACACTGTACTGTCGCCGATCGATGCCCTGCAGGTCATCACCCAGATCAATGATCCGAACGATCCGGCCGCAAGTTCCGTGGGGCAATTTGAATTGCTGGCAGATAACATCTCCAGTTTTCCGGAACAGATTGCCGATCACTGGTCCAGCGTGTCGACAGAGATCACCGCAGCGCTGACGGATTACCGCCAGATTGAAAGCTCATTGCAGCAGCAGCTGGACGAATTCCTGGCGTTTGAGTCCAACAACATGGTCGCGCTCCAGCTTCGATTGGAGGAGATCGGTGAGGGCCATGATGCAAACGAGCTGTATCTGAAACAGCAGATCGTCGACCTTGGCATTCAAGTCTGGGAGTGCGGCGTGCCGAACGATCCGACCGATCCGACGGACCCGACGGACCCGACGGACCCGACCGATGGTGACGGCGGCTCAGTTGATCCGATTGACCCAGGTGATGGTGAAACGGTGGATCCAACCGATCCGACCGATCCGACAGATCCCACGACCCCGATCGATCCAATTGATGTCGATTACTACACCGATGTTGATTGGGGCAATTTGACCGATGCAGGAGTTGGCTTTGATCAGCTGATGGATCGGATTGAGCTGGTCGGTAGCGAAGTGGAATTGCCGAGTGGCGGCGAGGTAGATTTCGATGTGGACCTGCTGGTCGATGCGTTTGACGCCCACATTGGTGACCTGGTCGACTTTGTTACAGAGACAGTCGGTTCCAGCTCCGTCGAGGAGTGGTACCTGAATGAGGGCGATATCGGTGGACTGGTTGATTCTCTGGATGACGGAGTTGCCCAGGCCTCCGAGGAATTCCTCGATATGGTGGACCAGTATTTCGAAGATGAGCAGGCATTCGTTGAGTACGTTGAGGAAATTACAGGTGATCTGGTGATTGGTGATCTGGTCATTGACCATGGCACTTCGGGCGATGGCGAGGATGTGCTGCCGACCGTTATCACCGAGGGTGATGAGACCTGGACGATTGCCACAGCGGATGGCTCACCGCTCGATCAGCTGATTGACAGCTATGCTGGTGCGCCCGTCGTCGTTGATGGAAGTGTGGTCGCCGACACTGAGGAGAATGTGCTGGATGCTACCAGCATTATCCTTGTCCAGGATCTAAGGGATCTGGCTGGGGATCTGGCTCAGGTCGACATTCGCCTGGCCAATATCCTATTGGACCTGCTGGACTAGCTGTCCGTTGGCCTCACATCCTTGCTGGCAGTTCGCCGAAAATCCTGCGCCGACTCTGCGCCGGGGTTGTCTCGCATGAGCCATTGGTGCTGGGTGAGCTGCGTGGTTCGTGGCTTCTGTCTACCACACGACTCGCCTACGGCGGGACCGTGCGGGGTTGGAGGTAGTTTCCGCTTCGTCGCCGCTCGATCACCTCGCGGTCGATAGCAATCAGTGCGGCCAGTTCCGGGATCGGTTCTTGCCGTGATCGATCGACTGCGACTCTCTGCTGGTACAGTTCGGGTGACTGCTGGAAGATGCGCGCAAGTTCTGGGTCATGTGCCAGCCGCTGCAACTCGGCACCCTGGTAAATCGCCTGCTGTATATGCAGTTGTGCCATCCGACAATTGCCAGGCTCGTTAGCAAGGTGAGCAAAGGCCCGGGCCAGGTCGGTATGGGCCTGTGGGCCGGTGAAGTAGTGGCTGGCCAGTTGTTTCGCCCATGTCGCAAGTTGCTTGTGAGAACGCTGGTGATCGCTCGTGGACCAGTGGCAGTTGAGCAGGCGGGCGTAGAAATATGCCGGCCCGCTGGCTTCTGCAGTCGCCGCCAGGTCCAGCAGGGTTGCCGCCTGATCGTGATCATCAAGTTGCATGGCCACATGTGCCATATTGACCAGTGCAGGCCAACTTGGTTTGTCATCCTGCTGCCCGCGCTGGTACCAACCGAGTGCCTCGCGGGGTTGCCGCAGTTGCCGGTGGCAGTCACCAATCAGGAGTGCGATGACCGGGGCGTTATAGTAATGCCAGCTCAGCTGTAAGTCCTCCAGTGCCGATCGAAAGTCCTGCTGGCGTGCCAGTGCCAGACCTCTCAGCAAGCGTGCCCAGGGTCGGGCAACGTCATCCTGCATCGCCTCGCTCAGGAGCCCGACAGCGTCGGAATGCTGGCCATGGTTGATAGCAGCCTGGGCATGTTCGACCAGTTCATCGGCCCAGTTGGGACGGCTCGCCAGCTGAATCCCGAAGCTGAATCCGCTGACAGCCAGCGTGGCAGCCAGTGCCAGCAGGAGTCGGCGGTTGCGGTGCACCGAGTCTGCCAGTCGAGATCTGAATCGCATGGTCTGCTCGAGCGCCTCGACCAGTTCCCGCATGCTCTGGAAACGGTCGATTCGATCAGCCGCCAGGCAACGCTCGATGATCGCCTGCAGCTCGGCACCCGAGCAGGCAGCCAACCTTGGTAGCTGCTGCTGTCGCTTGCGGAATTCCGCAGCCAGCTCTGCTAACTCAGGGATTTCATCGGGCAGGTCCCAGGGGACCTGCTGATAAACCAGCTGGTAGAGGATCACACCTAGCGAGAAGATATCCGAGCGGGCGTCGAGGCGGGCGTCCGCAGTTGGATGAGTGACCAGTTGTGCGATCTGTTCCGGCGACATGTAGGGGAGCGTACCACCTGCTCGATGCGTGTGATGAAATTCGTCGTTGGCGAGGTTAAAGTCCAGTAGCATCGGCTGCTGGTCGTCGGTGATCAGAATATTGGCGGGTTTCAAGTCGAGGTGGACAACGCCCATCTGGTGGGCGTGCTCCAGCGCCCGGGCGATCGGCAGGATCCAGTGAATCGCGGCCCGCAGGTTTGCCAACTCATCGTCTTGCTGGCCACGTCGTTCGATCAATGTGCCGAGCGTGTCTGTGCCGAGTAGCGGCATGCAGATCACTGTCAGCCCGGATCCGTCCTGGGTCACTGAATGCACAGGTACGATCGAGGGGTGCTGGACGCGACCCAGCGTGTCTGCCTCGTCGCTGCCATGGACGCAGACCTTGATGGCAACCAGCCGATTTCCCAGGCTGGTTTCCCGGGCTCGGTAAACACGGGCAAAACTGCCGCGACCGATCTCACCAAGGATGTGGTAACCAAGCACGGTATCGCCAACCTCTGGCCAGTCGGTCGGTGACGCGATAGGGGGCAGGGCAGGCTCCGCTGCCAGCACGAGGTGAATTGCGATCCGTCTTTCCAGTGAATCCAGCAGGTCCGGGAATTGCCGACAGAAGTTGTCGGCGTCGATGGCCTCACCGGATTCCTGACGCAGGCAGTACTCTTCGTAGGCCAGGTCGAGTGTTAGTGAGCGGTACTGTTTGAGCTGAGGGTAACGCGTCAGGGCAGCCCGGGTGGAGGGATCGCTACGGCCTCGCCACTCCTCTATTAAGCGGCTGGCGATCAGCTGGGCGGCACGGAACCCCTGGCTCTGATTGGCTACGGCGACGCTTGAATTAATCACGCTGTGCTCCCCTGTAAGCCAGCGATGGTGTCATCCTGGGGTGGATTATGAAAGTGACCGCGAAATCACGCCAGTGTTTTGTCGTCGCGACCAGCGGATAATTGCTGACCACTCATGCGGGCTGAATTCACCGCCAGCGGACTTCATATCCGGGAGCCTGGGAAACCGGGGGGCCGAAGCGAGAGGTTGGATAGGAGATTATCTGGTAATTGGGGAAACGTCGCCGCAGCTGATCGACGAAACGTGGTTGTTCAGCCAGCGGTCGAGAGAATTCAGCTGCTCTGGACAAGACGATCAGTCGCACCTGGTGTGCTTCGATGGCGGCCAGAATCCGCTCCGTTCGATCTGGCCCGCTATCAAAAATGTCATAGAGTGTGCGCGTGGGATTCCTGCGGTCGGCAAGAAAATAGATTTCCGGGCAATCTGGCGTGGCATAAATCGCTTCGCCGCTGCGCGTCCGCAGCTGAATCAACTTGATCAAGCTGCGGTAGATCGTCCCTTCTTCAGCTCCGACCGACAGGTCCCCCCGAGCGGAAATTGTCCCAGCTGCTGAACTCGGCAGATGCAGCACGCCGAGCGCTCGTGGCGAGCTGAAGTTCATCGCTAGCAGGGCAAAACCGAGGTACAGCACGGCCGCACCGAGCCAGCCGTACTGCCAGCGCAGCGGCTGTTGACTGACAATCGCCAACAGGCCCAGCAGCAGGAAGGGGGCGTAGTAGCAGAAGTAAACACCGCTGGCGTAAGGGTACTGTATCAATGTCATCAGCGCGACCGGCGCCAGCACGATGAACATTACCGACGATGACGAGTCTGGCTGGCGAGGCGTGCGAACCGACCAGCAGAGGCCGGCCAGTACGACAGCAATCGGCAGGTAGTAGAGCGAAAGGAACAGCGGCTGATAAAGGGCAACGGAAAATGATTGCTGGTTGCCTGGTATGCACATCAGCAGCAGGGGGATACCAGCGGGGATCATGACCAGCGGATTCCGCTTGACCCAGCTGCCGGCCGCTGTCAGGCCAACTGACAGTAACACCAGCAGCGGCAGGCCAGCGAGCAGGAAACGCAGCGGCGGCAACTCGCTGGTAATGCTGGCCAGACGTATGTGCGGTAAGACGAAGACGCCTGTCAGCAGGTCGCCGACCGCCCCGCTGGCGGCGTAAATCCCAAGCCACAGCAGAACGGGCAGCAGCATGCCGGCCGTGACTGCCAGCAGCGGTTGTGCCAGCTGGCGAATGAGTGCAGCTGAACCAATACTCGCCCGGCCTGACTGGATCCTGGCCAACAGGACTCCCAGCAGGAGGCAGGGGAGAAAGAACAGCAGCAGGCTACCCAGCGACAGCTGCTGGCGGATCAAGACAAGAACCAGCAGACAGAGCAGGGCAGCTGGTGCCAGTGAACATGCCCGTTCGGCAGCTGACATCTGCGCAGGCTCGTCCGCGTCACCCTCTCTACTGGGGAAGTGGATGGCGAGCACGGAGAGCAGCGTGGCAGCCAGCGTGTAGAGTCCCACGATCTTGACCAGCATCGAGAGCCCACAGCAGAATCCGGCCAGCAGCAGCCACCGGACTCGCCGTTGCTCGTGGTATCGCAGCAGTAGCTCGATCACCAGGCTGCCGAGCAGCACGTTGTACCAGCTTGGTAGAGCCGCAAAGTAGTTGGGCAGCGACCAGGCCAGGCAGACCAGGCTAGCCAGCATTGCTGACCAGGGGGGCACAAACCGGCAGGCGATCAGGTACCAGCAGGCCACGCACAGCAGGCTGGCACCCAGCAGCAGCCAGCGCATGCTGGAGAGTCGAATTCCCAGCAGCTGCATGGCAGCAGCGTGCATGTAGGTCAGTCCGCCGGTGTACATATCGTCAAAATCACGGTGCGGCATTTCACCCTGCAGCACTCGCTGAGCGGTTTGCCCGAGCATCCCTTCATCGTGTGGAATCCAGCCCTCACAAAAGTGCGGCCAGAGGTAAACCAGCGTCAGTCCCAGGGCGATCACGAGGGGCAGCCAGCGTGCCTGCCCGACAGTTGCGCGGGGCTTGATTTCGGCCAGGTCGGAGCTCGACATCAGGACTGCTCCTCCGCGCCGGAGTCAGACGAGCGGGTGGCGTGCAGCAGCAGGGAGCTACCCCATGGCACGCGTAACCAGCCCCAGAGCTGGTTTTCGCATTGACTCACCAGCCGCAGGAAGTGATTTATCGGAGCGAGTGGAATACGAGCTGGCTGCCCCGGCGAGCTGACGATAGCTTCTTTGGCGCGGACCAGAAGCTTGGCAGGAAAGAGCCAGTGAAAGAAATACCGTGAGAGGTCGACATCGAACCCGGATTCCTGCACCAGCGTGACCAGTTCGCCGCGGCGGTAGCGGGTAAAGTGCTGATTCATGTCGTCGTGCTTGGTCCACAGCAGCTTGAAGGCGGGTACGGTCACGATCAGTCGTCCACCTGGTGCCAGCAGCGAGCGGGCGCGGGCCAGCGTCTGCCGGGGATCTTCGATATGCTCCAGCACATCGAGCATCAGGATCCAGTTCAGCGGTGCGGATGGTTGGTAATGATCATCCAACTGGCCGATATGAATGCGGCTGGCGTGCTCGGCGTCGGGATCGATGAGTTGCTGATCGGGTTCGACGCCCTGGACATCGCCAAAGGCAGCCAGCCGGTTAAAAAAGAGGCCATCACCGCAGCCGACGTCGAGGATCTGGCGACTGCCGGGCAGATTTTCCCGCTCGGCGATAGCCTGCAGGTCTGCCAGGATCACTCGCTCTCGGCTGCGCCACCACCAGTGTCGCTGGTAGAGTTCCCGGTATTGTCGTGCGTATTGACGGTCCACTCGAGCGGCTCTTTCACGACCTTGTCGATCACGTACAGCGGTCGTCCTTTGACTTCCTCGTAGATCCTGCCGATGTACTCTCCGATGACTCCCAGAAAGACTAGTTGAACACCGGCAAAGAAGGCAATGGAGACAATGGTTGCAGTGAATCCTGGTGGCGGTTGATCGACTGGCAGGAAATAGAGTTTGGCGTAGACCGAGTAACCGGCCATGGCGAGGGCGAAGAGGATCGAGAGTGCTCCCAGCCAGGTTGCCAGCCGCAGTGGCAGCAGCGAAAACGAGAAGATGCCATCGAAGGCCAGTTTGAAGAGTCGTCGCAGACTGTACTTGCTGCGTCCCGACGTGCGTTGCTCGCGCTGGACTGGAATGCCGACCTGGGTAAAACCGAACCAGCTGCGTAGGCCACGCAGATAGCGGCCGCGTTCGGGAGCTTCGTTGATGAGGTCCACCACCCGGCGGGAGAGCAGCGAAAAGTCACCGCTATCGCGAGGCAAGGGAGTTGGTGAGATTCGTTGAATCAGCCAGTAGAAGATCGCGTAGCAGGCCCTCAGCAGCAGACCCTCCTGGCGATTGATCCGCACGGCGTAGACGACATCGAATCCCTGACGGTACTTTTCCAGCATCAGGGAGATCTGTTCGGGTGGATCCTGCAGGTCGCCGTCCATCAGGACGACGACATCGCCGGTCACGTGCTGGAGGGCTGCACAGTAGGCAGCTTGCTGGCCAAAATTCCGTGACAGCGAGATTGCCGTGATGCGGGGGTCGTCCGCGGCCGCGGCTGTCAGCATGGCAAAGGTAGCATCGCGACTGCCATCATCGACACAGACCAGTTCATGCGGGCCGCCCGGCAGCTGGTCCAGCACGCTGACGGTCCGCTGCAGTAACTCATCCACAACCGCTTCTTCGTCATAGAGCGGGATGGCAATTGAAATTCGTGGTGCGTCAGCCATCTTTTCGTCGCCCTTTGAAGTACACCATCTGCCAGAGTCCCAGCCCCAGGCATTCCAGCTGGTACGGCTGCCAGGTCACCTCCTGGAAGTGATCGAGGAACAGCGTCCGCCAGTGGCTCAGCGGGCGCGGATAATCGCCACGGTCGTGATTGGCCAGCCAGCGTCCGATTGAGCGTCCGGGTGGAAGTACCAGTTCCATCACATGTATGTGTCCCTTGTTACTTAGCAGCGAGTGCATCCGCGATAATATGCGGGACGTGTTGGCATCATCTATATGATGCAGGAAGCTGTTGATCAGGATCAAGTCAAAGCTGGACTCGTCGCTGGGCTGGTAAGTTTGCACATCTGCGACCTCGAAGCGACCGTGATAGCGCTGTCGAGCAGATTCAATGTAGCTTTCGTTCAGATCGAGTCCCAGGTAACTGGCGTGCCGAAAGAGCTGGCTGTTGGTACCGGGTCCGCAGCCAACATCAAGTACGCGCTCGACGCTGCGTAGATCCGTATGCTCAAAGAGCGGACGCAACTTGGCCCTGACAAAGGGAAGTTGCCAGAGCCGGTAGAGGGCCGGCGAGTCGAGGATATCAGCAAGTTGCGGCATCGGACCTCTAACGAGACTGGCCCCTAGTCATCCTTGATGTCCACGGTGAGGGAACCAAGCAGCTTGGTGACTGCTTCTTCCTTGCGGTCAATCCAGAGGATATTGTCGAGAATGATAGCCCGAGATTCGCCGCTCGGTTGGAGGATCAGTCGTCCTGAGCGGAGCAGCAGGTACTCGAAGACATCATTCATTTCCTTGTCGATTCGCACGTGGGGCGCGGAAAATCGTTTCAGGTTGCCCCACAGGCCATGATGATGCAGCAGCTCATTGGAGCGAATTTCCCAGTAGTCGAAGCGGACGGCGATCTTGATGGCCAGCAGAAAGCAGGCAGCGATAACAACGATCATCCAGTAAAAGGTGGCATTGGCGACCGGTTGCAGGGAGCTGATTCCGTCGCTGACGGCTCCCAACAGTTCCGGTTTCCAGCGGCTCAACAGCACCGCTGAGAGGACAATCGAGACCAGCGAGATGATCAGGGTTAACGAGCTGGAGCGGGGAAAGTCAAACGCCAGTACCAGTGTGTTGACGGCACAGACCCAGATAAAGATCAGCGTCAGCGTGGCGGCGGTCGACTGTTCTAATCCCAGCTCGGTACTGGCAGCAGCGCTGGTCGGGGCATCCGCAGCAGCAGTTGCTCGCGGCTCACCGACCATCGTCAGCCAGATCGCCACCACCAGCGCCAGCAGGACGGTGGGGTACATGAAGATGATCTTGGGGTAGGGAACCAGCCGTACACTCTCGAGAGGCTTCGTGCTGGACGTCGATGGGGCGACCTGGTCGCTCGACTCATCATGACCCATGGCTCGTTACCTCCACCGTTGGCACCCTGGCCCACTTTCAGGGCGGCTAGTGGGGAGCCTACCACGTTAATCCGGGGATTGCCATTCAGCCGGACAGTCAGCGATCTGTGAATATTGACGTTCTGGCTCGTAGCAGATTGAAACTGGCACGTTATTGGGATATCACATGGGTGCCGAGCATGGATGTTGGTCAACGTAGCGGAGCCTTTGTGCTGCCGACATTGACCTTGGAACCAGCTTAGATTTACTGACTTTGAATATCAGGAATGGAGCACCGATGGCGGACGAAAACCAGGTTGATCAGGCAAGTGAAGAGACGGTGAGTGAAGACATCGTATTGGTTAAGGAGCTTAACGAGGCCTACGAGCACATGACCGAACAGCTCGGCCGTGTAATCGTCGGCCAGTCCAAGGTGATCGAGCAGGTCTTGATCTCACTCTTCTGTCGCGGACATGTGTTGTTGGTGGGCGTGCCCGGTCTGGCCAAGACGCTGCTGATCAGCACAGTTGCCGAAGCACTTGATTTGAGTTTCAAGCGGATTCAATTCACCCCTGACCTGATGCCGTCGGACATCACCGGCACGGACGTCCTGGAAGAGGACCGCACAACTGGCAAGCGCAACTTCCGCTTTGTCCAGGGCCCGCTTTTCTCCAACATGGTGCTGGCGGACGAGATCAACCGTACACCTCCGAAGACGCAGGCGGCATTGCTTGAGGCGATGCAGGAGCGGCATGTCACGATCGGCGAAGAGACTTATATCCTCCCCGCGCCGTTCTTCGTGATGGCCACGCAGAACCCAATCGAGCAGGAAGGGACCTATCCTCTGCCTGAGGCCCAGCTCGATCGATTCATGTTTAACGTGACGGTGGAGTATCCAACCGCGGAAGAGGAGTCGCAGATCATCAAGCAGGTGACTGGCACTTACGAGGCGCAGGTCGAATCGATACTGAATGCCGAGGACGTGCAGCGTTTGCAGAACATCGTTCGTCGCGTCCCTGTCGCTGATCACGTCGTCGATTATGCTCGCGATCTGGCTCGCATCTCCCGGCCCAATGAAGAGAACGCTCCTCAGTTTGTCCAGGAGATGGTGGCCTGGGGGGCAGGGCCTCGAGCAGGGATCTACCTGGTCCTGGCGGCCAAGGCGCGGGCCATCTTGTACGGCCGATACCACGCCACCACCGAGGATGTCACCAAAGTGGCCCTGCCTGTGCTCAGGCATCGCGTGTTTACCACTTTCAATGCCGAGGCGGCAGGCGTCTCGTCGGATGACGTGGTGCGGATGATGATTGAGCAGGTACAGCCCAAGGATGCGGTGTCGGTCTAGCAAGGAGCCATGGCATTCCAGCTGGCTTGTCTTCCGGGGCGAGAGTCTGGTCTGCCAGGAGATAATATGGCAAGCGGAAATGGAAACGGTGACCTCAGCTACCTGCGGCTGCTGCAGCAGGATGCACTGAACCGCATCTCCCGGCTGGAGTTGCTGGCGCGTGGCATCGTCGAGGGATTCGTGAGCGGCCGCCACCAGAGTCCCTACAAGGGTGCCTCGGTGGAATTTGCCGAGCATCGCCAGTATGTGCCTGGCGATGATCTCCGTGACCTGGACTGGCGTGTCTATGCCAAAACGGACCGCTACTATATCAAGCAGTACAAGGAAGAGACCAACCTGCGGGCGACCCTCTTGCTGGACGGATCCGGGTCGATGAACTATCGGGGTGAGCGGGCCTCGCCTGTCGACGATCAGCTGCCCTCCAAGCTCGACTATGCTCGCTACCTGGCTGCCACGCTGACCTACCTGCTGGTCAATCAGCAGGATGCCGTCGGCCTGGTCACGCACGATACCGCCGTGCGTGAATACGTGCCGCCCCGATCGAATGCTCGCCATATGCGGATGTTACTCGAACAGATTGACGCTCTCGAGCCGGGCGGCGATACATCGCTGGCAGCGGTCTACCACGATATTGCCGAACGGATTCCGCGTCGTGGCTTGGTGGTCATCATCAGTGACCTGTTCGACGAGGTGGAGCCATTACTGGAGGCACTCCACCATTTCCGCTATCGCAAACACGAGGTAGTGGTGCTGCACGTGATGGCAGAGGAAGAACTGACTTTTCCGTTTGATAGCTGGAGTAACTTTATTGACCTGGAAGAGTCGGGCATCCACGAGGAGCTGGATCCGCTGACGATTCGTGCCGAATACCTGCATCAGGTCAGCACGTTTGTGAATCGAGTTGAAATCGGCTGCGGCGAGATGGAAGTCGACTACGTGCCAATGAACACGCGAGTCCCCTTCGAGATCGCACTTTCCGGCTTCCTGGCGACTCGCCGGGGGTCGCAACGTTGAGAGCAATAGCACACGGTGACGAGAGTTTATCATCCGCGGCAGCTGAGTTGGCCATGGGCACGCGAACAATGAGATACGTCCGATGACCTTCCTCAATACTTTCATCCTGGCTGGGCTGGTGGCGGTCAGCTTCCCGATCATCATCCACTTGTTCAACCGGCGTAAGGCGAAGGTGGTCGAGTGGGGTGCGATGAAGTTCCTGCTGGATTCCCTGGTGCATCGTAAGCGACGCGTGCTGCTCGAAGAGGCAGTCCTGATGGCCTTGCGATGCCTGCTGCTGGCGGCCCTGGTGCTGGCAGTTGCCCGTCCATTTTCACCAGTTCAACCAGGAGTCTCCTGGCTACTACTGCTGCCGCTGATCCTGCTGGCGGCCATGCTGCTGGCGGTCACAACGATCCTGGCTCGCAGCCGCCGCTGGCGCTGGTTTGTTTACACGGCTGCCGCCTTTGCGATTGCCGCCGTGGTGATGGTGACCCAGGCAGAACGGGTGCTGCAGACTGACAAGTGGTCAGGTGGAGCCGAACAGGATGTAGCGATCATCATCGACGGCTCAGACTCGATGCGACTGGAGGTGGAGGGTCGATCCAATTTCGATCGGGCAATCGACCAGCTGCGGTTACTGCTGGGTCGACTCGGGAACGAGGATCACGTCTCCATTATCGTTGCCGGCAGTACACCCCACGTGATAACTCCCCAGCCAGTCAGTCCGAGTGGAACTATCCTCAGCCAGCTTGATGAACTGCAGCCAGTTGGTGGCACAATGCAGGTCGTCGATGCTATCGTGGCCGCTACCAATTCACTCTCCCGGGGGGACCATGCGGCCAAGAAGCTTGTGCTCATCAGCGATCGCCACAAGCATGGCTGGGAAGCAGCCGATGCGACCCGCTGGCAGTTCGTCGCCAGCCTGCTCGATAAGCTCCCCACCACGCCGCGAGTCGTGACCCGCTTCCTCGATGTACCCCGCCAGCTCAATAATGTGGCACTCGTCAACACGCAACTGTCTCGTAACGTGGTCGGGACCGATCGCCCGGTCAGTATCCGTGTGACCGTGGAGAATACCGGTTCACAGGAGGTCGAACCGGAAGGTATCGAGTACCGCATTGTCGGGGGCCTGACGACGACGATCCCGGTGGGTCCGATTCAGCCCGGTGAATCTCGCGAGGTGGAACTCAAGCACCGCTTTGAGAAGCCTGGCACGTATGCAATTACGTCGCGACTGATCATCAGCGACGACCTGGAGGTCGATAACCAGACCAACCATGTTGTGCAGGTGATTGAGTCCTTGCCGGTGCTGATTGTGGATGGCGGTGACAGTCAGCTGGGTGGACTCTCGCCCACCGCCTTTCTTGAACTTGCACTCGCGCCGCCCGCCGATCCGGAACAACCCGATGAGGACTATGAAGGTGAACCGGGAGAGGCGGCCATTGCCGCTGCAGAAATCCCCACGCTGGTCCGCTGCGATGTGATCTCGGCGCCCGACCTGTCTGACCTCGTCCGCCTGGACGACTACCAGGTTGTGATCCTCGCCGATGTCGGTCGGCTGGGTAAACCAGCTGCCGACAGACTGGCACGATTCGTGACCGACGGCGGTGGTCTCTGGGTCTTGCCCGGTGGACGGGCCGAGGTGGATTTCTACAACCAATGGGAGTTGCCGGATGGCCGACCGCTGCTGCCAGCTCGACTTGGCCAGCGAATGATCCTGGCGGATGGGCAGGATGTGGGGATTTCCACGGAGAACGTTAAGCATGTGGCAATGCAGAAGGTTGTCGAAACTGGCAACTCGGACCTCACAGCAGCCTCCATTGCCGCCTACTGGCAACTCGAACCGAACCCCGCCGATGTGCAAACATCACTCGGCATGTTGCTGAATAATGGCGCGCCGCTGCTGGCTGAACGAACGGCCGGGCGTGGTCGCGTTTTACTCAGCAGCGTCTGGATCGGCATTGAGGATAGTAATCTGACGACGCTGTTTTCCTTCCTGCCGATGGTCCATGAACTGACTTACCACCTCGCCTCGCCAGATCTTGCGCCGCTCAACTACCAGCAGCAGAAAGTGGTCAGTTTTGACCTCAGCAGGGCCAGCAAGCAGCAGCCGGCAGTAGATCCGCCGGAAACAGACCCGCCGGAAACAGACCCGGCATCCCGACTGGTTGCGGATGTGACGGCACCCGATGGTTCGCTCCAGCAGGGAACAGTTGAACGCAAAGGCAATCGCCTGGTCGTGAACCTCATCGATATGGACCAGGCCGGAATCTACCAGCTTGCCTTTCCCCAGCAGTTGGCCGCGGACATCAAGGCCTTGCGGCCCGTGCTGGCTGCTTCCGATGGCAGCTATCCCGTTCCCCTCGCTGTCGTGCGGGATTCTCGCGAGAGTCGCTTGGAACTCTTGACTGAATCGGATGAAACGGCCGTTGCTCGCCATGTCGATTACTTCGCTGCCGCTGACGATGAGCAAATGATCGCAGCTGTTATCGATGAGATTCCCGGCCATGAACTCTGGAAGTACCTGGCAGCGGCAGCTGTCCTGATCCTGCTTGCCGAGTGCTTTGTGACTCGCTGGATTGCTGTGCAACGCAAGTCTGGCGCCGAGGAGACAGTCAGTTTTGTTTCGGACGGAGAGAAGCTCAGCAGTTTCCGTGACCGCGCCCAGCAAATGCTCGAGACAGTTCGTACCCCCGCAGGAGACTAGCACAGGCGATGCCGAACGAGACGATCAGAACCGACGTGCTTTCTGTTGGCTGGCCGACTGCCACAATCCTGGTTGTCGCCCTGCTGTTGTTGGCTTGCTGGTGGCTGGCCTGCCGCCATCGCCAGCTGCTCGGTCGCACGCGACCAGCACGGATCATCAGCCTGCTTGTGCAGCTGCTTGTCGGCTCCTTTGCCAGCTGGTTTGTCTTCAACCTTGCCGCTCGATTTGTGGTCTTCCAGTCAGGTATATCGTTCTGGCTGATGGCGCTGTTGCTGACTGTCGGAGTTCAGCTGGTGCTGAGTTTGTATCGACTCGAAGCGGGTATCGTGCCTGCTGGGCTTGGACGCCTGCTGGTCGGCTTGCGAATTGCCCTGATCGTGCTGGTCATGATCATGCTAATGCAACCGGTCTTCAGCTGGTCGGAGGACAAGACGCATGAAAAGTTTATCGCTGTGCTGTTGGATGACTCCGCTTCGATGTACCTGGCTGACAAGCAACTGACTGACAGCGAGAAACTTCAACTGGTCATGGCCTTTGCGCCGGACCAGATTGATCGCCCCTATGACTTTTCGATTCTGTCGAATGAGTTGCGGCGAGTTTCGGACGAGTTGGCCAATGAGGCCGGAGCGATGGCGGAACTGTTTACTGAACCATCGGACGATCAGCAGCAGCGTTGGACGGTTGCCACAGAGCAGCTGGGGCGCACGATTCAAACGCACCGCCAGGCACTAACCCGGCAAATCCAGAATATCGATCAACTGGTCGATAGTGGCATGACGCTCTCCAGCGAGGGCAGCGTGTTCGCCAGGAGACTGCTCGAGCAACTGCGGGGCGAGGTGGTAGCACGGCTGGTCGACCTGGAAACCTCGCTGCAGGAATCTGCCAGTAATCCGCGAAGTCAATTGCAGTCGGTTACCAACTTGCTCAAAGGAGCCTCTGACCAGCTGCGGGGCTCAATCGTCCTCTCAGGCCTGCTGGTCGACCAGGCGGATCGAAGCTACATGGCCTCGCTGCCAGCTGACAAGCTCAAGGAAATTGATGAGCTGGCCAAACAGACTCGCGCCCAGCTCGCGAGAGGGCTGCTGGCCGGCGATGGAGATGCTCGAGTTGGCGTGATCAAGCAGATTGCTGACCAGTACACGCCTCGCCTCTACGTCTTCCATTCCACCACCAGCACGGCCGAGTTAGACGACCTGCCGGCGGTGGATGGCGAGGATGGAGCAGCCGAGCAGCGTGCCACGCAGGATCCTGATCGGCTCGTAACCGACATGGTGACTGCTCTCGATCAGGCCCGTACAGATATTCCCGCTGCCCAACTTGCAGGTGTCCTGCTCGTCAGCGATGGCCGCCATAATGCCGCCGGCGACATGGACGAGTCGATTCGCAAACTGGGGGCGGTTGGTGTGCCGGTCTCGGCGCTGGTGCTGGGCAGCGCCCGCCCGCCAATCGACGCGGCCGTTATCGATCTGCAGACCCCCCCCACCGTGCTCGTCGATGACCAGCTGACAATCGATGCGCGGGTCAAGCTGACAGGCATGAGCGGACGCACTGTACGAGTTCGACTGATGCGAGATGGTGAGCCGGTCGACGAGGAACTCTTGAGTGTCGTCCAGGATGAACTTGTCCAGACTGTCAAGTTGCAGGATGTGCCGAATGTCGAGGGAGTGCGCGTTTACGAAGTCAAGATCGAGCCGATCCAGGGAGATAGCCAGGAGAGCGAGGCGTTTCAATCCAATAATCAGCGCGAAACTCGCGTCGCCGTGACGGATGATCGTACCCAGGTCTTGATCATCGAGGGCCGGCCGCGCTGGGAGTACCGCTACCTGCGTACCCTGCTGGCCAGCCGGGATACCTCAGTCCAGCTGCAGACTGTCCTGCTGCAGCCGGATCATGTGGCGGATCTGACCGATATTCCCCAGGTCCATGCTGCGGTCGCCAGGGCCGATGATGAAATCGAGGCGACATTGCTGCCGGAGAACGAGGCAGAGTGGTTCAAGTTTGATGTCGTTGTGCTGGGCGATGTTGCGCCCGCCATGCTAGGGACCGATACGCTGGATATTCTCGATCGCTTTGTCAACCGACGCGGCGGCGCACTGGTCGTGGTGGCTGGCCGAAATTATATGCCCCACGCCTACGTCTCCACCTCGCTTGTCGAACTGCTGCCCCATACCTTTCTGCCGATTGCTGGAGCAACGCCGGTTGACCCCGACGCTGCCTTCCAACTGGCGCTGACGCGTGTCGGCTATCGCCATTCGATCACCCGGCAGGGTGAGACGTATGATGAGAATCGCCAGTTTTGGGAGACGATTCCGCCGCTTTACTGGCGGCACCAGGTGATTGAGTCCAAGCCCGGTGCTGTGGTGCTTGCATATGCACTTAGCGATTCCGATAAGCAACTGCTGGCAGCGGTAGAGAATGAAACCGCTGACCAGACCGAGCAGCGACTGGTGCTGCAACAACAACATGAAAGAAAGCACCCCTTGTTGACCATTCAGCAGCTCGGCGCCGGTCGCGTAATGATGCTCAATACCGACCGAACATGGCGACTTCGATATCGTACCGGAGATCGATTCCACCACCGACTGTGGGGACAGGTGCTGCGCTGGGCCGAATCGCAGAAGCTGCAGGCTGGCACCAGTTTTGTACGCATCGGGACAGACAAGACCGTCTACCAGCAGGATGAAGCACTCACTATCAGTGTCCGCCTGACCGACTCTTACCTGGCACCACTGGTCGATCCCGATGCCACGGTGAAAATCTTCCAGGATGAAAAACTGGTGCTCAGTGAACCGCTGAGCGCAGTTGCCGATAGCGATGGAATGTACTCGGCCACGCTCAGCAAACTGCCCGGGCATGGCGAGTACCGTGTCGTGCTGGAGAGCCCCGAAGCGACTCGCGTGCTGGCCGGTGAAGGTGTTGATACGATCGAAACCTGGGTCAGCGTACTGCCGCCTCAAATCAATACGCAAGAGCTCAACGAAATGACCGTTGACCTCACAAACCTCGCTCGCTGGTCCAATTCGACCGGTGGCGCAGTTTATAACGCCGCGAACCTATCAAATGTTCTGGACACGTTCGGAACAGGCACTCTAAACTACACAGAAGAGACGCGACGCACGATCTGGGATTCTTGGATTTGGCTGACATTGATGGTCGTGGTCGTTACCGCCGAGTGGCTGCTTAGGAAGCGAGGAGGCCTTGTATGAGTACTTTGAGCGTCGGTCCACAACTTCATGATGTACCTCAGCCGTTGGAAGATCGCCTCTTTCAGCTGATCCGGCGCGCGCGCCTGGTGATAGCCGTCAAAGGCACCCTGGCGGTCCTCAGTACCCTCGTCGTCGTACTCCTGCTCGGTATGGCGATCGACTCGTCCGTGACGATCTTTACCACAGCGCCACGTGTTGCCCTCTCCGCCGGCTTGCTGGTGATCGTGCTGGCAGCTGTCTTCGTTTTCCTCATAAGGCCACTCTCGTTTAGCTTCAGCCTGTCTGGGATTGCCCGCATGATCGAGCGGCGGCATCCCGAATTGGAAGAACGACTCAGTAGTGCCGTGGAACTGTTGACCAGCACCGACGCTCCTGAATTGCGGGGTAGTGAAGCGATGATTGCCGAGCTGGCGAAGCAGGCCAGCGGTGAAGCGATCTCAGTTGACCCACGCAGGGAATTTAGCCTGGCCGCGGCTCGCCGACTGCTGACTATCATGCTGCTGTTGTCCGGCGTGCTTGCCTCCACCATGGTGCTCTGGCCGCGGCAGACGTTCCGGCTGGTTGGCCGACTGGTCGCACCGTTCGTCGATAGCGATAACATGCAGGCGGATGAAATGAATATCATCCCCGGCGATAAGACCGTCGCTGAGGGGGACTCCGTGCGAGTCGAAATTCGTGTGCCGGACCTTCGCGTTCAGCGAGCCCAGCTGCGGATCAAGGATGCCAATGGCAACGATACCGTCCAGCGCATGCAGGTCATTACCAAGGGGGACGACGGCTTGCCTCGCTTTGCCGTGACCGTGCCGGCAGTTAAGGCGGCGTTCGAATATCGGATCTATGCGGGCGGAGCATTGACCCAGTATTACCAGATCAGTGTCGTGCCACGACCGTCGGTCGGACAGCTGACCGTCAGGTATGACTATCCGGACTATACCAGCCTGCCTGACTTTATCGAGGAAGATTCAGCTGGCAGCATTGTCGGACCGATCGGTACAGAAGTAACCGTGACCGCTGTCATTAATACACCACTTGAAAACGCCACCCTGCTGATCGACGACCGCCCTGTTGTTGCCGGCGAACCTGTTGCGGGCGGTAACGGTATTAACTACTCCTGGACTTTCCCGCTTACCGAAAAATACGTTGCCGGCCGTCGCTGGTCGCTGCGGCTGGAAGATCGATATCGGTTCCAGAACTGGGAACAAAGGTACTACGTCAAATCCCAGCGGGATAAGCCGCCCACGATTCGAATCGTCGAGCCTGCCACCTCGCAATTGAGGATGAAGCCGACCGACCTGCTGCCGATCGCCTACCAGCTCCGCGATGACTATGGGATCGTGGAAGCTGAACTGATGACCACCATTGATGGAGTCGAAGGTGAACCCAGCCCAATCAGGCTGGCCGGAGTGATCACGGGAAAACAAACCGGACAGACGGTTCTGAATCTCGCCCGTGTTAATCTCTCGTCGGCGACAAAACTGACCGTGCAACTGCGAGTCCGGGATAACTTGCCCGGCCGACTGGCTGGACCTCAGCAAGGTATGAGTAACGTGCTCACCATTATCCTCGATGAGACTGCGGAATCGTATTTTGAAAAGCGAGCTGCAGAAGATTATGACGGTATCAAGAAGGAACTGAGTGAAATCCTTGCCCAGCTCCAGGCCGTTCAGGAAAAAACGGCGGGCTGGGAAGAAGCGACCGGCGTCAAGGGCGACCTGGCAACCGAGCTGGTCGAGGAAATTGACGCCGTCCGTGACCAGGATGCCGATATCGAACAGCGTTTCCGTGACCTCGGCGAGGTTCTCCCCACAACCGCATTTGCCGCGCTCGCCAGTGAAGTCGTGGACCTGGCCGATACCGATATGCTGCTGGCGCGAGATCATGCCGGCCAGATCAAGCTGATCGATCGACCACAGCAACGTGCGGAACATGGCGAACAAAGTGACGTACATATTCTCTCTGCCATCACGCGAACCGAGGAACTGCTGAGGCAACTCGATGAGCTGTGGGAGAAGATTCAGCGGATCTCCGATTTACGAGACCTCGCGGCCCAGGAAGAACAACTCGCCGAATTGCTCGAACAGATGGCCAATGAGGACACGAACCCGCAGCTACCGAGCGAGTTGTTCGACGAACAACAACAGCTGAATCAGGATATCGCTGAGGCTATCCAGGAATCACCGGAAACGCTGCAGGAGCTGTTTGAACAACAGCTTGAAAAAGCTCGGGAACTGGCAGAGAGAGCAACCGAATTGGCAGAGCAGCAACAGGAAGTCGCTGACCTGACGGAACTGCTCTCTGAACAACCAGATGCTGAGGAATTGCGAGAAGAGCTGATTGAACAACTCACTGAACAAATCCTCCAGCAACAAGAGGAAATTGCAGCCGACGCAGCTGCGCTGGATGAAGAAGTTGAGGAATCAGCGGACTTGACAGAACCGGAGGCTGAACCAGTTCAGCTGGCAGAACTTCCCGAGGATGTTGTCGAGGACCTGCAGGATGGTGACCTGGAGAATGCAGCAGAAAATGCCGAGGAAGCTGCTGAACAACTAGAGGACGCCGCTGAGCAGATCGAAGATGGCGAACAGCCTTCTCAGGATCCGACAGCCGATATGCCTGAGACAGGTGACGATCCAGAACCGGGTGATGACCCAGAACCGGGCGACGATCCAGAACCGGGCGATGACCCAGAGCCGGGCGATGACCCAGAACCAGGCGACGATCCAGAACCGGGCGATGACCCAGAACCGGGTGACGATCCCGAACCGGGTGATGATCCAGAACCGGGTGACGATCCAGAACCGGGCGATGACCCAGAACCAGGCGACGATCCCGAACCGGGTGATGATCCAGAACCGGGTGATGATCCAGAACCGGGTGACGATCCAGAACCGGGTGACGATCCAGAACCGGGTGATGATCCAGAACCGGGTGACGATCCAGAACCGGGTGACGATCCAGAACCGGGCGACGATCCAGAACCGGGTGACGATCCAGAGGCGGGTGATGATCCAGAGGCGGGTGATGATCCAGAGGCGGGTGATGATCCAGAGGCGGGTGATGATCCAGAGGCAGCGTTGGAGAATCCGCTGGCCCAGGAAGTCCAGGAATTGGCTGACCGCCAGCAAGACGTCGCTGAGCAACTGGAAGCCCTGTCTGAGGGCAACCTGGAAGAGGCGATCGAGTTACTGCAAGAAGCGATTGCCGAGCAGGCAGAAGAGCTTGCTGAGGAGGTTGCCAACCTGGACCAGCAGTCGGAAGCGATGGCCCAGACGCAACCTGCCAAAGAAGCGGTTGACATGGCTACGGAACAATCTGCCGAGGCATCCGATCAAGCTGCTGAAGCCGAGGAACAGCTGGCTCAGCTGACGCCGGAAGCTCCGATGCCTGCCGACGGTGACATGCCGGAAGCCGGAGACATGCCGGAAGCCGGAGACACGCCGGAGCCTGGCGATACGCCCGAACCTGGCGACACGCCGGAGCCTGGCGACACGCCCGAGCCTGGCGACACGCCCGAGCCTGGCGACATGCCTGAGGCTGGCGCAGGGGAGCCGATGCCCTTGAGTCCGGCAGAGGTGCAGGAGGCCTTGAGTGAGGCTCAGCAAGCCCAGGAACAGGCCGCCGAAGAATTGGAGAATACAGCAGATTCGCTGACCCAATTCAGCCTGCAGCTGAGTCAACAACTTGCCAACATGGAGGCTTTGCCCGAGGGCCAGCAGCTACCGGCGGAAGCGGATCCGTTGTTGGAGGCATTCAATGAGGCAGCTGAAGCAGCTGAAGAACTCTCGAATGCGGAAAACCCGATGGGCGAGCCGATTGATGCGGAGGCGGCGGCGGAGGCGGCAGCTGCAGCGGCCGAAGCGTTGGCCGATGCCGCACTGCAGGCTGCCCAGGAGGCAGGTGTGCCGAGCGAAGCAGTCCAGCCAGGCAACCAGCCGCCGAGTAATCAGCAGGCGAACCAACCTTCTCAGCCTTCCCAGCAGCCATCCAATGCACCTGCTCAGGAAGCGGCCTTGGGCCAGGGAGAGCAGGGACGGCAGGGTGGAACGCTCGACAACAAGACGCAGCAGTTGTTGAGGAAGTACCAGATTTCACGCAGTGACTGGTTGCGACTTCCAGGCCGGCTGAAGAATCAGATCATGCAGGCGGATGCCCGCAGTGTGCCGGAAGAGTACCGGGATCTCGTCCGTCGATATTTCAGTGAACTTGCTCGTAAAGGAGCATCAACTGCGACGGAGAAGTAAAGCCGTGATCAGTTGATTCCAGGTTACCATGCGAATCCTTGTTGTCCTTGTCTGCTGCGGCATGATACTCGCGCCGGCGCATCGCGTTTCAGCTGACGACGAATCCGAGGCCTTGTTGAAGTACAAGGAGCCGATCGACGTGTCCGTCGACAAGGCACTTGATTACCTTTCTCAGCAACAGGCGGAGAACGGTTCTTTTCCTGGCCAGTACGGGCAGACAACAGCCATGGCCGCACTGGCTGGCATGGCGTTTCTTTCCAAGGGGTACACGCCCGGGCTGGGTCCTTACGGGGAGAATATCGACCTCAGTATCGACTTTGTGCTCGCCAACGAGAAGATCAAGGATGGCAAGAAAACCGGTTACCTGTTGCATTCCGCCCAGGGCAAGATGTATGCCCATTGTATTTCCACCTTGTTCCTGTCCGAGGTGTCGGGGATGGTCGATCCTGAGCGGCAGGAGAAGATTGATGACATCTTGCCGCGAGCACTGGCGCTGATTCTGACCGCCCAGGATGTTGCCAAGGAGACGCGTTTCCAGGGTGGCTGGCGATACGAGCCACACAGCCGGGATGCTGACCTCTCACTGACTGGTTGGGCAGTGATGGCTTTGCGATCGAGCCGATTGAACGGAGCAGCTATACCGAACGATGCGATCGGCAAGGCGGTCGACTTTATTATGCGTTGCCAACCCAGCGGCTCACGCGGTGAGGGTGGATTCAGTTACCAGCCAGGCCAGGGTGGCAAGCCAGCTATGACTGGAGTCGGCATTCTCTGCTTGATGCTCTGTGGCCGGCACAACGATCCAATTCTTCCCCGAGCGGGCGACTATCTGATTCAGCAGAATGTCAATCGCACCTGGGGCGGCAGTCATTTCTTCTATGGCATCTACTATTGCAGCCAGGCGAATTTCCAGTTGGGTGGCAAGTACTGGGACACCTGGGCCGTCGGCATGTACGAGAATGCGCTGCAGCATCAGCAGCCGAACGGTTCCTGGGGTGATCCCTACAAGTCTGCCATGACCGTCCTGGCATTGACTGTCTCTTACCGGCAACTGCCGGTCTACCAGCGTTAATCACCCGCTCGCCAGCTTATGTCACCCGGCAAGAACCCGATGGTTATTCGCCGCAGGCGAAAACCGCGGGGCCCTGAATCCCGCCGGTCCCTGAACGCCTACTTCATGCCGGGTCTGCGGACCCTGGGGCTCAACCTGGCGGCCAGCTGAGTGTCCGTCCGCCGAGCAGGTGGTAATGCAGGTGGTCGACGGACTGTCCGCCGTCGCTGCCGCAATTGACGACCACACGGAAGCCGTTATCCAGTCCCAACTCTGCGGCCAGCTTTCGTATGACCAGTTGCATGTGGCCCATCAGCTGTTGATCTTCGTCGTCCAGATCTGCCAGCGAGGAGATTTCCTTCCTGGGAATCACCAGCAGATGAACCGGGGCCTGGGCATTGATGTCGTGGAATGCCAGGCAGAGGTCATCCTCGTAGACGATGTCTGCCGGTATGTCCCCGTCAATAATCTTCTTGAAGATGGTGGTGTCGGTCACAAGGCTACTCCTTTACAGGCGATGGATGTGAATGTCCCTCGTCGAGCTGGGCAGTATCCAGTGCCAGTCCTTTGAGACTGAGCGCGGCGTCTGGATTCAGATTGGGAATGTCATCGTGGATCGCGAGGGCCCAGCTGTGGTCACTGTTGAGCAGAGCAGCTTGGAGTGGCTGTTCCTGGATGCGGTGCAGACGCGTGGTCACCTGCCTGGCCTCGATTGATGCGTTCAGCAGCTTCAGTTGAGCAGCTGAGGCGAGCGCAAGAGGCGAGTGGGTGAATGGGCACCGGAGAAATTTGACCAGCTGCGACTGAAACATGGTCGCTATGATAACGTTGTTGGCGGCGCCGGCTAACCACCGGGGCGAAGCAGGGACGGACTAGCTTGCCGCTCGCGACCGTCGTCGAGGTGTTGGAGCCTGGGCCCATTCCTTGGTCAGGGTCTCAAAAATATCTGGTGTTTCGTAACGCGCCACGTTGCCGCTATCGGTCATTGGCCCGACCAGGGTAGCCAGCACGGGTTCGCCACGCAGTGTCAGGTCGGTGCTACAGTCATCGACACCGGCCTGCGAGTAATCGGCCAGCAGTGATTTACGAGAGGTGTAGTCCTTGATGCGAATGCTGCCATCTGGAGCTCGGCTGACAACGCGGTATTTTCTTTTGCTGGCCATGAAATGCGCCCATCAGGGAGAGAATGTGAAAACAGAGGCGGTAAAGAACGGTATCGTCTGCCGCTCAGCGAACTCACGAGAATTCCTTTACTGGCGGGCGCAGCAGACCAATGCGCTATAACCGGTACATCGTGTACCTGTGCTTCGACTTGCCTGACCGGGGCCGGCTGGCGCGGTTGTAGGGATCAACTGAAGGCCCGCCGGTGCTACTTGCCCTTTCCCGGTCCGGCAGGTAAATATTGATGAGCGACCGGGAGGGTACGCGAATTGGCTAGCAGCCTGATTCGAAATCAGGTGCCCCGCAAGGGGTTGAGGGTTCGAGTCCCTTGCCCTCCGCTAGAACGGAAATAGCTGGCTGGGGAGATAGCGTCTGCGCAGCTGGTCGAAGGTTGAGGCCGGGTTCGCTGGCGGTTCGCTGGCCTCTTCAGCTGGTAGGCGCGCGACACGAGTTGATCCGGGTGTGGCGAATTCACGCAGGTACTGTACCCAGTAGCTATCGAGGAACTGCTCACAATCCGCCACGCGCCCCTCGTTGCAATGCGCGTAGGCGAGTGCGATGTTCCGCAGCAGTTCCCGCTGCTCCGACTGCTGGAACCAGATGTCATAGATTTTGACGTTGTCGATCCAAACATCCCCGCTCGACATCAGGTCGAATCCAACTCGCATCTCGCTCAAGCCGACGCTCGGCAGGTCGTCCACGAGCAACAGGAATGGTGTCCAGCGGCTTCCAATCGGCTTGACCGATTGGGGATCCTGGCCCGCTTCCGGCTTACCAATAGTCCGTGGCCGGTAATAGACGGAGCCACTCTGCTTGGCCTCGATCGCCAGCCGCAGCGATGGCTGCGGTCCACCTTCCGGAATGCGCAGCCAGACGGAGATTGCCATTCTGCCAGAACGCGGCGGCGGAAACGGTTCACTGCGAACCCACAAGGGGCGGTTAAAAGTTGCTGGTCGATGCAGCTTGAGCGCCGCTTTTCCCTGCTGAGGTTTGACTCGGTCCAGTTGAACTGTGGCGTCGTCCGCGGCACTGTGAATCCAGTTGCGTGGCTGGATGCCAAGGCCAGTACGTTCAAAGTCGGTATTGCTGAGTAGATCGACAGATTGTGGCTTCGCCAGGCTGGCAGCCTGCTGATTCACCTGGTGTATCTCAGCCAGCAACTGCTGCTTGATGGTTGGCGGCATGCTGACAGACAAGTCAGTGATCACAGCCTGGTCATTATCAAGCCAGGCTGCCCGGACATCGAATGCTTCAAGTTCGATTGTCCATCGCAGCTGGTTCTGTTCCCAGCTTGAGCGGGTGCCGCTGTCATCATCGTACAGTTGCAGCTGGGAGCCGCGTGCGGTACGAATCGTGATGTCTGCAGTGACTGGCCAGGGAGCGGTGTTGACAACATAGAAGTGGGTATCGTTGTCCTGCTCGTCAGCGACCCGTGCCTGGCGAATGATCACCGGTTGTTTTTGCAGGACCTGCTTGAAAGGCTGGGCCGGTAGCTTTTGCAGGGTCTGGCGGACTCGGCGGGTGGCCGCTTCCTGTCCCATCGGCAATAACCATCCCCCCTCGGCTACCAGCTGCAGATCGCGTTCTGCCAGGGCACGGACCAGGGGTTGCCGGGCTCGAAAGCCGGCAGCCACGACGCTGGCAATATGGGCGGAGTGCGTGTTCTGCTGGCCGAATGGACTGGCTGCAGGAAAGTCTGGTAGCTGAAACGTCTGCGGCCGGTGGTGAATCAGCAGCGCCGGGCTGCTGGGTGACTCAAACGCCGTACCGCTGCCATCGAACCACTGCCCTGAGATCTGGCTTGATTGTCCGGGAAGATCACGTGGCGGGCCCGATATCATCGGACTTAACCAGATCAGCTGCTTTTCATCTGCCAGCAGGGAACTGTCCAGGCCGATCGTTCGCAAGCCTGCAGACAGGTCGCCCGACGATGGCAGAGCAGGTTGCAAGTGGGGACTGACGAGTGGATGGGAGAGGAGTGTGCTGCCGCAGAGCACGAGCCGACCGTTGGCAGTCGCCTGCCGCATGTCGGCCGCCATGCCACGGTACAGCTCGGCCAGCTGATTGCAACGCCAGCGGCTCCAGTCATCTCGCCAGCGATCAGCAAGTGGATCGATCTGCTCGCCTTCTTCACTTTCGACCGCCATCCGGAGTCTGAAACGGTCGACTGTCCTGGCATCGGCACCGGCGGACAGGTCAGGCAACTGGGTATAGCTGTTGGGAGTCAACTGGATAGCAATCCCAGCGAAACTCGGGTGATGCTTGTAGCGGGCAGTGATTTCGCGGACCAGCGATCGCATCGCGTCCTGTACACGTGAATCAAGCGGATTGTAGTAGGGAGCCAGGCCCTCCTTGGACGGCGACTGGCCCGTCCACGGTGCGCCGTTGGGTCCTGCCAGCAGGATGCCCTCGGAGGCGGTTGGATCTTCGCGCAGCAGTTGCTCCAGTTGAGGAAGCGGCGCGTTGAATTGTATCGCCGGGATCAGCAGCAGCCCCTCACGATCGAACTGGCGAAATAACATCTCCAGCACATCTTTGCGAACCGGATCCTGTCCGGATTCAAAGAATACGCCACTGTCATAGCGGGGTGTGGCGGGCGCCAGCCGGCTGGGATAGAGGAAACTGCCATCACAGCCAATCGCCACGATGGCCGCGTTGTAGCCGGCATACGGAAGGTACTGGACCAGCCGTTCGCCGCCCTGGTAGAAGGTCTGCCAATCATCGAGACTGGTTTGCGAGACCGGGTCCAGTGTCTCGCTGCTGCCAAAATTCTCGGGGAACAGCGGTTTGTCGTAGTAGGCGGAGACCAGCCGGGAAGCTGTCGCTGGTTTTGGGCGAGTCAGCCCAGCACTGTTTTGCCGCATCCGGATTGTTCCGAACAACGCAGCCTGGCTCTTGTGGCTGTTGTGGATTAACAAAAAGGGAGTGCTGCTGCGGGGCCAGAAAAGTAATTGCTGCCGCTCCACTCGTGGCACTGTTGACCAGCGAGTTGTGGTCAACTGGACCGAAGCGTTTGGACCAAACGGTCCAACCTTGCCAGTCCGGTCGGGTTCCAGGATGCTGATCGAGAGCGACTGTTGCAGATCAGCAGGAAACTCAATAGTCAGCTGATGGACAGTCCCCGGCTTGTCGATCGGCAGCGGGATCGCTTGCCAGCCACCAGCTGCCAGTTTTGACCAGCTACGGTCGAAGTGAACGACGGTCGATGTCTTGCCATTGTCCACCGGTTCCTGGCTCCAGCCAGTGATGGCAGACAGGTTGGTCAGTTGCTGCAGCCAGTGCCACCAGTCGGGGTTGGCAGGATCCAACTCCAGTACATCGGTCCAGGACTGCTCGCTGGCATCTGCCTGCTGCATCCCAACCACCACCAGTTGCACGGTCCGTTGGATCACCACCTTGCTGCGTATCAAGCGGTCTGTGAAACGGCGCGGACGAACGGCCACGGTGACGTCATACACGCCGGGCTGTTGCGGTAAAGTCAGCTCGATTGGGGCAATGGTTGCCGGCCGGTTCGGCCCGGGACTGGTCATGGCCGGTTCGAGTTCCCGGATCACGTTGCCCGTGAGTGTTTCCAGCAACTGGACATCGCAGCGATAGCTGCCGGCGGTGACCAGGCCAGCCAGGTGAGGGACAGCGGTCAGCTTGAATACCTCGCCCGGCGTGAATACCAGCGAGGGCCGCTGGAACCGGACACGTAACATGTCGCCAGGCACGCGGCGGACCAACAACCGGTTGCCATTCAGGTCGAGTGTCTTTTCGATCGGTCCTCTCAGCAGGTCCGACAGGGATAGCTCGATGATCTGACCCGGCCCAGACTCATCAGCGGTGGCTGTTTGCGGTCCCAGCTGGATCGTCAGCGTGCTGTCGCGTGTCGCTTTGACCGACACATCGACCGCATCGTAAACGCGGGCTGAGGGATGTCGAATTGTGAGTCTGCCGTCCTCGAGGAAACAGGATTGTGCCGAGTCCGCTTGCAGGCCCAGTGGATTCAGCTCCGCCAGTGATCCCTTGTCGACCTCAATCGTTCCCCGCCACTGCTGCCGTTGGCCACCGCCCCAGGCAATTCGCAGCCGGATAGCACATTGTCCCAGTTGTTGCTGCCTGGCCCGCTCCATGTCGGCTGGCGAACGTGATGGTGGGTCGGCCAGTTGCTCGCCAGCAGGGTTGGCCGCGTCTTGCAGAGGCTGTGCCGAAAGGGGATCAGATGCTAACAGTGCGCAGACCAGTAGACAGACCAGCGCTCCTGGCCAGCATGGTTGCCGCGGACGTCCCTGTCCGGTCATCTGCTGTTCTATTTGGTGAGTTATTCGATGGGCGCATCGATGCGCCCAGCTTGAAAAAAGCAGCAGATTATAGGTGCCGGAGCAGGGTCAGAGCCAGAGGAATTGCTCTTGGCCAGTGATTTGCTCCCTGATCCTCGATCTCGAACCAGTCACCTGTTAGCTAGTGCCAGGCATCCGCTAGCAGTTCTGGCAGCGGCGGAGGAGTGGAATCGGGCGACTGGTAATAGGCCTGCAGCTGATCGTCGAAGAGCGTCAGCTGCTCCACGACATCCAGTCGCAGATCGGCAACTTCATTGAGTTCCCAGGCGTCGTCAGGCTTGGCAAACAGTTCCACCTGGTCCTGGCCGAGGCGTCGATAGTACCAGGCGGGTGTGCGAATAGCCGACTGGTCGGGACCGATCGAGTAGGTGTAGGGTTGTTCATCGGGGATGTTGTTTGGGGTCGGCGTGGCTGTCAGACGGGCCGGCTGCCCATTTTCCACGCCAAACCACTCGGCCAGCAGGTGATGAATATCAAGCGGCTGAAAGAAGCGGTAATCGCGCTGCGCGTCATGGCGATGCTGGGGAAAGCGAATCAGCATGGGGACATGCAGCAGGTCTGCATAGAGTTGTCCCTGCTGGAGGCCAACATCCCCATGGATACCGAGCGGAAATCCGCGCGGTGCCATCACGACTAGCAGCGAATCTGCCAGGCTGGCGTTCTGATCCAATTGGTCCAGTAGCCAGTCGAGTCCCTGGTCGAGCGACTGGATTTCACCGCCATAAGCCTGGCTGTATCCCAGCACCGTGTCAGGGTCCAACGGAGTGGGTGAGCTCAAGGAGGGAGCATCGGTGATCGTGGGGACGTCGGGATCGTCCTCGTCAGCAAGCTGTTGCCTGAGTTCCAGTGGCGCATCCCAGCCATGAGCCAGTGTGCCGGCGTGCAACCAGAAAAGCTGTCGGCTCTTCTCTGACGACAGTTCCTGCTCAATCCACTGGACCGCGGAGGCCAGCATCTCAGCCAGCCGAGTCTCTGCAACTGTCTTCGCCTGGCTGCTAGTGGCGGGCCGCGGCAGCAGCTGCAGCTGGCTAAAACCAAGCTGGTCTGCCAGTTCCACAACCTGCTGGTCGTCCGACATCAGTCCGGTTGGCACCCCCAGCTTGGCCAACTGGGCTGGCAGCCCGCTTGCCGAGGGTGGGGACGCGGCATGAGAGCCGGTCCAGAGTGACTGGTAGATGAGCGACAGGTCGGCGCTGTCAGCCAGCGCGTTTTGAATCAAGAGAGATTCCGCAGCCAGTCGGTTGAATCCTGGCGTTTCCAGCCAGGTATTGCCGTACGGTCCCAGGTAGGCTGCGGAGAGGCCATCGAGGGCGACGATAATGGCGTTCTTTTCAGGCATTTTCTGCAATCGGAGTCCACTCACGGTAGTAAAACAGGTCTGTATTGGGCCTCGGTTGATTCTATCAGGATTCGATTGATCAGTCGGGGGAGTGCTGTTTTCGTCGCCTGCCATGTAAAATGGATGGACTGTCTAGAGTGGTCAGTCGCGGGCGACTGACTGCCGGAGTTTGTTCGGCTGGCAGCGGATTTCCGGAAACCAGGGAGACCACGAGGGCGGGTTCTATCGGCAGGAGTTTTCTTGCCAGCGTTTTTTCCTCTCGAGTTGTGGCTTGTGCGAATGAATGTCGCGTCGCATGTGTTAACCGGAGCAGCCAGGCTGGTCAGTGGGGCGAGGGTGCGCTGGCTGGATTGTGAGCCAGAGGCCTGCCAGCGAATCTACTTTGCCAATCATACAAGTCACCTCGATGCGCTGGTCTTATGGTCATCCTTGCCTCGACATATTCGCGCACTGACACGGCCTGTCGCTGCCCGTGATTACTGGGATAAGAGCCGGGTCCGTCGCTATGTTGCCTCGCTGGTGAATGCCCTGTTGATTGACCGTAAAGATATCAAGGTGCATCGCAGTCCGGTTGAGTTAATGATCAATTCGATTGGGGACACGCATTCGCTGATTGTTTTTCCGGAAGGGGGGCGAAGTACGAATGGCGAGCTTGGGTCCTTCAAGAGCGGTTTGTACTATCTTGCCAAGAAGCGTCCGGACCTGGAACTGGTGCCTGTTTACATGGAAAACCTGAATCGCGTTCTGCCGCGTGGCGAGTACTTGCCTGTACCGCTGCTCAGTTCCATCACGATCGGGCCACCGATCTGGCTGGAGAACGATGAAAACAAGTTCGCCTTTCTCGAGCGCGCTCGTGAGGCCATATTGAGGCTCAAGGAATCCTAGGCTGAGGGCCTGGCTATCGCCGTATGAATGATCTCCTCCAGTCATTGACCGCGCCCGCGCTGTTGCTTCAGGCAGACAGCCAACGGATGCAACTGGATGAACCAACTCGCTGGCTTGTGATTGCCGTCCTGTTGGGCCTGTTCCTCTCCACGTTGGTAGTCCGGCTGATTCGCGGGCAGGCGGACGGCACGGTCAACGTGGCGGTGGCGCGTACGTTTCACCATCGAGTCCGTGCCTGGTGGATGATGTTCGCGATCCTGATCGCCAGCATTATCGTGGGGCGGTATGGAGCCGTGGTGCTGTTCTTCATGGTCTCTTTCTGGGCCCTGCGGGAATTCATCACGATGACCCCGACGCGGCGGGGCGATCACCGAACCCTGTTCTGGGTCTTCTTTGTCTTCACGCCAGCCCAGTATGTGCTGGTGGCGATGAACGAGTATCAGCTCTATAGCATCATGATCCCGGTTTACGCGTCACTCTTCATCCCTGCCCGTATCGCCATGTCTGGTGACGAGAAGCGTTTCCTGGAGCGCTCAGCCAAGATTCAGGTCGGCCTGCTGATCTGTGTTTATGCGCTCAGCTACACTCCGGCCATTTTGTCGCTGCAGCTGGGGGACTGGCAGGAAGACACGTTCGTACCCTGGGACGGAAGTTATGTCGGGCTGCTGGCATTCTTCGTGCTGATTACGCAGGCCAGTGAAGTCTTGCAGTTTGGCTGGGGTAAGCTGGTAGGCCGCCGGATTATCGCACCCAAGATTCATGCCAATCGCAGCTGGGAAGGCCTGATCGGTGGCGTCTGTTCAACAGCCGTGCTGGGTGGCTCGCTCTGGTGGGTGACCCCCTTCCAGTATTGGGAAGCTGCCCTGATGTCGATGGTGGTTGCCATCATGGGTTTTGCCGGTGCGATGACGATGTCAGCGATCAAGCGTGATCGCGGGGTGAAGGATTATGGCACGCTGGTGGTCGGCCATGCCGGAGTACTCGATCGCATCGACTCGATCTGCTTCGCCGCACCGGTCTTCTACCACCTGACTCGCCTGCTGTTCACCTAGCGGGCTGGTCGGCAGCGAGGCGTTTACCGTCGCTGCCAGCCACTGGCGCTGGCGGGAGCCGGAATGCGGGCGGTGGTCTGACGGACAGCCGAGCTGGCTGGCCGTGGCCGTGGGCAGCCCTGCTGGACCCAGTTGACCCAGTTGGTCTGCAGCGCAGCAAGATCGCGGATACCGTAATGACGCCAGGTCGCGGCATCCCAGTTGTCGTCTGCCAGGCCGGTTTCCAGGTAGCCGACAAATCGCTGCTGACCACCAAGTGCCAGCAGATAGCGGGCCAGTGAATGGCCCTGGGCATACAGCGGTAAGACGTCCTGGGGATATTCCTGCATGCGGAACATGCGGTTGAAAGGAATCCCCTTGCCGGATGTCAGGTAGTGAATCAACAGGCGGTTCTGCTTGCGCCGTTCACTGATGTGTTCAACTGTTGTCGAAGCGCCCTCGTCGGCCCAGCGGGGCAGGGGGCGTCCGAAGTGAGTTGCCATGACCATGTGCGTGATCTCGTGCGGCAGGACACTGTCCAGAATCCGCTCAGCAGACCCCTGGACCGTCATTTGCCAGTACCGCGGTTGGCCGCGTTCAAAGGAGAAAGTTGTCCGGCCGCCGGCCGCCAGTCGCGAATCGGCCTGCACGCGGATCGGACAGGCATCCAGCCAGGCTGGCAGGTCGTGACCGAGCCACTCCTGCGCCAGCTGGTGCCGGTAGAGCTCAGCCCGTTCGGCAATCTGCTGGGCCAGCCTGCTGTCATTGCAGCTGATAAGAAAATTCCGGCTGCGGTGGCTGGCTGCCAGACAGCTGCAGGCAGTCAGCATGAGTGCGATTCGTATACGGGCATCCATGCCGTGGGTCACTCCCTTGACCTTTGGCTGGCTGCTCGAGATCACCTCCTGTGATCTGCTTGCCTTGCTGCGTGCAGTCAGCCAATTCGCTTGATTGAGGCGTCAATCTAGCACGACGGGGTGAAAATCACCTAGCCCAGTTTGTGCCGGAACTCAGCAGGAGAGGAGCCAGCCGAGGAGCTCCTGGTTGGCGGCTGGAAACGTCAGTTCAGCGAGCTGCTGGCGGCTGACCCAGCGGAAGGGAGCGGCTGGTTGCTGGTCCGGCTGGCGGGGCCGGCACTGGAAGAAATAGAGTTCCAGCAGACCGTGCTCGTAGAGCTGCAGGCAGGTTGGGAACTGGCCGATCACGTCGACTTCCAGGCCTGTCTCTTCGAGGCACTCACGGACAGCAGTCTGGCAGGGGTCCTCGCCCGCCTCGACCTTGCCGCCGGGGAATTCAGCAAGTCCAGGCAGCTCGCTCTGCTTGTCACGCTCTCCGACCAGGAACTGGCCGTCATGCTCCACCACGCTGATTCCAATTAATGTCGGGTCGGCCATCGCTGCCTGCTCTCGCAATGATCATTTTTCGCTGTCGGACATCTTGTCCAGCAGGCGACCGGGTGAGCCCATCATGTTGTAGCCGGCGTCGACATGCAGTACCTCGCCAGTGATGCCGTCCGAACAGCTCGACAGCAGGAAAGCACCGCTGCGTCCAACTTCCTCGTGAGTAACATTGCGAGCCATCGGGGCGATGTCCTTGTACATTTTCAGCATTTCGCCGACGCCGGCGGCAGAGCCCGCCAGTGTCTTGAGTGGGCCGGCGCTGATCGCATTGACGCGGGTACCCTCGGGGCCCAGGTCATAAGCCAGGTAACGCACGCTGGCCTCCAGGGCTGCCTTGCAAATCCCCATCACGTTGTAGCCCGGTACGCACTTTTCGCCGCCGAAGTAGGTCATCGTCAGGATCGAACCCTGCGGGGCCATATGCGGGCGAACAGCGTTGCTGACAGCAATCAGGCTGTAGGCACTGATCTCCATTGCCATCTTGAATCCGTCGCGGCTGGTCTCCACCGTGTCGCGATTGAGGTCGTCGCGGTCGGCAAAGGCGATTGAGTGCAGCACAAAGTCCAGCTGGCCCAACTCGGCCACCACCGCATCCACCACCTGCTGAATCTGCTCATCACTACGCACGTCCAGCGGGACCAGGATCGGGGCACTCTCTTCATATCCCTTCAGGCAACGCTCAACCCGCCGGCGGTTGCGATTCTTGTCGTCGTCCGGCCGGTCTGGCAGGTGACTAAAGCCGCAGCGGCCGCCCTCATCCATCACCTGCTTGGCAATCGCCCAGGCAATCGAACGCTCATTCGCCACGCCCAGGATCAATCCCTTTTTTCCCTCGAACATCCCCATTCGACGCCCCCCGCCTGCCAGTGTTACGGTCTTCTTCGCTCAGCTTACACAAAAGCCCCCAGATCGAAAACGTGTCACATCCAGCTGCTCACCAATCTAGACTGCATTGTCATCGACAAGATTCATGATAGAATCAAAATGACGACATCGATAGGATATTCCGACTCGATTGGACAACAGGCTTTTTGGACAGGAAACACAGTCTGTGGGCAAGAAGAAGCGGCAAGGCGTGGCGGTAGAGCTGCTGGCAATGGCGGGGCGCGGAGAGTCCGCCGGCCGGCTGATTACCCATCTGCTTGCCAGCCTGACTGACCAAACGTCGGTTGCTGGTGCTGCCGTGTTGCTGGCCCATGAGGGTGACTGGGAGACGATTGACCAGCAGGGAAAGCTGGGCACATTGCCCTGGTCGCTGTTGGGGAACGTGTTGGAAGCGGACCAGTCGCAGAGCGAGGGCAACTGGGCCGCAGCACCCGCTCCAACCGACCAGTACCCTGGGCGGTTGTTAGCCAGTTGCTATCACGAATCTGCCAGCCGACAGGACCTGGACGGGCTGACCGAGCTCGCTGACCAGCTGAAATCCTCACTCGCCCTGCTGGAAAACCAGCTGCGTGCAACTCGCCGGATCGAGCGCCTCGAAGCGATCCTGCAGATCGCCGCCCAGTGGCATGGCCAGCGACAGGCGGACGAGCTGTTTGCGCAAATGGCCGAGGCTGCCACCCGGCTGCTGGATGCGGAACGAGCCAGCGTGTTCCTCTGGGACCGTTCCAATCATCAGCTGGTAGCACGTCCCGCCCTCGGCGTAGAAGGAGGCGAGCTTCGTATACCCGACGATGCCGGCGTGGTCGGCCACGTTGTGCAGACAGGTGAGGTCCTGCGCGTGGACGCCAATCATCAGCCCGAGCTGATTGATCACAGCGTTGACGAGGAGATCGGTTTCCAGACTCGGTCACTGCTCTGCTGCCCGCTGATAGGCCATCGCGGCCGGCGGCTGGGGGCTTTTGAGATGATCAACAAACGCACGGGGGACTTCACCAGCGAGGATATGGATGCGCTGGTGGAACTGGCAGCTCACGCGGCAGTTGCACTCGAAGATACGCGTCAACTGGAGCAGCTCACTCGCACCCGTGACGTGATGACGCGCGAAGCGGCGGATCAGGTTCAGTTGATTGGAGCCAGCTCGGTGATCGAGGCCATGCGTTCCACCGTCGAGCGGGTCGCCGACACCGACCTGGCGGTCTTGATTACCGGTGAAAACGGTACCGGTAAAGAAGTTGTCAGTCGCATGATTCACTTCCATAGCCGGCGCCGCAAGGAACCACTGGTGGCAGTCAACTGCGCGGCACTCACAGAGACACTGCTTGAGAGCGAGTTGTTTGGTCATGTAAAGGGAGCCTTCACCGACGCCCATGAGGACCGCGAGGGCAAGTTTGAGTTGGCCAGTGGGGGTACGCTGCTGCTGGATGAAATTGGCGACATGAGTCCCGGAGGCCAGTCCAAGCTGCTGCGTGTGCTGGAAGAAAAAATCGTCGTCCGGGTCGGCGGCTCGACGCCGATCCGAACGGATGCCCGGGTGATAGCCGCCACCAACCAGGACCTGGCCGGCATGGTCCGTGACAAGCTGTTTCGCGAGGATCTCTTCTACCGCCTGAACGTGGTGACCATCGAGCTCCCGCCGCTGCGTCAGCGCGGCGACGATGTGTTGCTGCTGGCCAAGTTCTTTCTCGAGCAGTTCTCGGCCCAGGCTGGCCGCACATTGCCACGGCTGATGAAATCGGCCTGCCAGCGACTGCAGCGACACAACTGGCCCGGCAACATTCGCGAGCTGCGGAACTTGATGGAACGGCTGGTCTATCTATTTCAGGGGGACAAGGTAGAGGCCGAAGATCTCGATTTTGTTCTCTCGCCCGATGCCGATACGACTGCAGTGTCGATGGACCTGGCACTTAACGAGGCGACGCAGCAATTTCAGATTCAGTACATTCAGAAACAGATTGAGCGATCGGGTAACAACGTCTCAGAGGCGGCTCGCCAGATGGGTATGCACCGTTCGAATCTCTACCGCAAAATGCGGCAGCTTGGGATGGAGGAGTCCGTATGAACCTGCCTGCCCGCTTGGTCAGCGATAAGCGTTTCAAACTGCTGCTCTTTTTTGCCACCGGGCTGATTCTTGATGGGGCACTGTTGAGCCAGTTGATCATGCAGGTCTCCGGCGGACCGCGCAATGAGGCGATGGACTTTTCTGAGCAGGTTCCAGAGGAAGTTGCTGAGCTGGCTATTTTCCCGGATGGGTTACCTCCCTTTATCTCCTCGGGCGGCATTTTCGTGCCCGAGAAGATCTTCTTCAACATCGGGATCGGGCTTGGTGGGCTGTTGTTCTGTCTTTGCGGGATTGAGTTGTTTCTCAGAACCCATCACGTCTTACGACAAGGCAGGTCGCTGGTGCTGCCGATGTTCTGTAATCTTGGCCAGTGCCTTATGGCGATACTGGTGGGTGGCTGCCTGTTCATGCTGACGCGTCATCCTTTTGATGTCAGTTTCAAGATGCATGTCCTTTATGCGAACTCGATTTTCTATGGCAGCCTTGCCTGGGGGCTGCTGCTGATACTCTCCCGTATGGGGCTGGATCGGGAGTTGTCCTGTTGCGGCTGGCCGCTCAATCGTCTTCGCTGGCTCCTGCTGGCGGTCGGAATTATCTGCTTTGCCCTGATGCTGACACTTGTCACGCGGCTGCAATTCAATGCCGCGGCACTGTTCGAGTGGCTGATGACGTTTTCCACTCTGGGGCTGGCCCTCACACTGCTGCCAATTGTCAGGACCGATGAGTCCCAGACGAGTGATTAATGGTCGGCTGTACCCGACTGCGATCCGCAGTCGGTAGCACTTGAGTAAAGCATGCTGTCAGCTGTAGCCGAGTCGGAGTTGGCAGGGTCGATCGCTCGAGCTGTTTTCCCGCTGCCAACCGGTACGGTACACTGCTGGTGTTAGCTAAATATTCCCTGAGGTCCCCTCCATGCAGAAGTTCCCCTGCTATCCCTGCGCGGTCCTTGCTGCCTTGATCATTACCCTGGCCCCGATTTCAACGTTGCTCAAGGCGGCTGAGCCGGGAGAGATTACCGGCCTGTCGATTGAGCAGGCAAGAATCTGCGTCACCGGTTTCGATCACAACCGCCCTGATCCATTCCCCGGACTCGGTGATTTTATTGGCTGGGTAGGAGGCGTGAAGCGGCTTGCAAACGGAGAGTTGCTGTTCGTTCACTCGGCCGGCTACTGGCACGTCTCGTTTGCCATGCCGATCGTGCTCAAGCAGGATCTGGTTGAGCCCTACACGAAGGCTGGTTTTGACATGAAACACGAGGCGCCAACCGGTGGCCGGATCATGGCCTGCCGATCCAGCGATAATGGTAGGACATGGTCCAAGCCGGTTACTGTCTACGACGGCCCTCGCGATACCCGCCCCAGCGCCGCATTTGTGACCAGCAAGGGGACGGTGATTGTGGTCGCCAACATGCAGGCCTCCTGGTATGGATTTCCGGAAGCACCCAGAGGGCACCAGAAGCTCAATACCCGACAGCTGATTCTCCGGTCGACTGATCATGGTCAGACCTGGAGCAAGCCATCGCCGCTAAAAAGTTCGGGCAGCTACTACACCCGTGGCCGATCACGAATCCTGCAGCTTCCCGACGGCGGACTGCTCTGGATGTCCTACGACATGAACAAGGGAAGCGGGGTTCTGAACGGCACGATTCATCGCTCGGATAATGATGGAAAGTCGTGGCGAGTCATCTCGATTATCCGTCGGCTTAAGCCTGCTGGTGACGGCGCTGCTACGGCGGACCTGGTCACCTCCGGCGACGTGGATGCTTTTTTGAAACTGGAGAAACCAGGGGATGAGAAGCTCATCGATACTGACGAGGGGGATCTGGGCCGACTCTCCAGCGGACGACTGGTTCTGGTGCTGCGTCCGGACGGCGGTACGCTCATCTCGGACGACGAGGGGGTCACGTGGCGACAAATCAGCCGTGTCGGGCCGGAGTATATTTATGCCCCACAATTTGTTGTGCTGGCCGACGACACGCTTGTCCTGACTGCCGGTGGCAGTGGCGGACAGGCTGTCTTTATTAGCACCGACGGTGGTGTCCACTGGTCAAAACCGATGAATGTCGACCCCGGCGTTTACGGCTACGGCAGGCTGACGTTGCTTAAGGATGAGTCGATCCTGATGCCCTATGTGCACCGGCACGGTGTACCGCAGCGCTGTTACATGGTCCGCTTCAAGGTCAACGAAGCACGTGATGGCATCGAACTGTTGCCAATTGGCAAGTAAATAGCAGTGGCTGTGGCCGACTGTGATCCGCAGTCGGAATTCTCACGCATGTTCGATCGCTCGAGCTGGCTTCCCGCTGCCGACCACATCCGCTGGCAGCCGTCAGCTGTGGCCGACGCGCGTTGGCGGATCGATATGAAATGCCCCGCAAGGACTCGAACCTGTGCCCTCTTCCCTGCCTGCCACGCAAGGAAGGCAGATTGCTGTTTTGTCCGTGTCAATCGGTTATCTTGTTGTGGTCGAGAAACTCACAGAACATAAACCTGACACGAGAGGTCATCCTGATGATGTGCAGAGTGGTTCACCCGGTTTATTTTTTCGTTTCCATGCTCGTGGCATGGGGCATCTGGGTCGGCTTGGGAGCAGCCCACAAGTCGGCAGAAAAGCCTTCGCAGGGGGCGACCATTGGTATGCAGGTCGCCGATTTTGGGGCGGTCCCCAACGACGGAAAAGACGACACAAAAGCGGTCAACGCGGCCATCGCCGCCTGCCAGGGGAGCGACACCAGGACACTGTATTTTTCGGGCGGTACGTTCGACCTCTCCAACATCACCTTTCCACCGACCGTCAGCGTGGTGATCCCCAACGGGGCGGTGCTGAAGGTCAGCGACGGAGCCATCGCCAGGTTCGACGGACCATTTTCAGCCGGTTTGCACCAGGTCTTCTCGGGTCCGGGGCAGGCACAGTTCGGTGCCGGCGCCGTCGTCGAGGTGTACCCCCAGTGGTGGGGCGCCTCACCCGCGTCGTCGGACAGTAGTCCAGCCATCAACAAGGCGATCAATTCCTCTCCGTCTCTGCCCGGTGTCAACGTCCGGCTCTCAGGTACGTTCAACTGCCAGACGACCATCCACGTCAATCGGCATCGGGTAAAGCTCATCGGAGACGGCATGTATGCCACACAGATTACCTTCAATCCGTCCAGCCCGATGGTGTTGATTGAGTTCTCTCATCCGGACAAGAGCGTGATTGCCCAATGTGCGATCCGGGATATTGGCCTGCTTGCCGCGGGGGACTACAAGGACCGGGAGCGAGTCCAGAAGACTGGCATCCGGATCGTCGACGCAGACATCATCGAAGTGCGGAATGTCGCCATCCACAACTGGGGGGGCAATCACAGCATTGGACTCCAGGTCCAAGGACGACAGTTGGTCTTTGTCGAAAACATTACCATTCTTGCCGATCTTCCGATCCTCATCGACAAGAACCCGGACATCGAGTGGATCTCGATCGATCATTCCACCTTTCGGAACACCTACCTGCTTCCGATGGATCCCAACGGCGCATCAGTGAAGATCGCCTCCGGAGTCGCCCTGCACAACGTCGTCTTTGACGGGACCAATGCCTGGGTCGGAGGCAAGTACGGCCTCTACTGGGACGACACCGAGACCAAGGGGGTCAGCATGAACCTCTCGATCAAGAACGTGCGGATGGAAAACGGCACCGCCCATGGTGGCGCGATGATCCACATTGACCACAACTACAACCTGATGAACCTGGTGCTGGAGAACATTTACGGGTGTGGCGGCGGGGTCGGCGGGATTTACCTCCGCAAGTGCACCAGCGCCACGCTGCAAAACATCTTCTACACGCCCGTTAGAGGAAATGCCCCGGCCGGCTACGTGCCGACCGCCCTGGACATCGACGACTCATCCTCCAACATCGTCCTGATCAATGCCTTTTGGAACGGCGGGCTGGTCAAAACCGGAAACTTGATCAAGACATTCGGGACCAATTCCAACCCCGCCAAATACGACAATCGCCTGATCGAGGTTTACGATCGTCCCAACAACGGACAGGGGGAAGGCCTGGTCCTTTATGGAACCAAGACCTGGTGCCACAGCGGCACACTCGAAGACGGGGCGAGCCTGCCACTGCCGGTCGGTGCCGGCCCGAAGACGAAGGTGGCCACCGTCACCGTCTCGGCCTCCGACGGGGAGGACATCAACCAGTCCGCACAGTTCCTGGTCGGCGGCCAGGGCCGGACCATCAAGGTGGTTGGTACCGACGGTACCAGCACGGCGGACATGGCCGGCAAGCTCTGCCTGGTCCCTGGGAAACGGGTCCGCGTTCTCAACCGACTGGGCGGCTCGGTCGATATCGTGGTTACCGTCTTCTGGCGTTGAGACCTGGGCCGAGCTACCCGAGAGCGTGAAGGACGCCGTGCTAGAGGTGGTGGGGGGTTGCAGGGGTTAATGTGGTTCGTAAGCGAGTGCCTTGGCCTTGCCCCGGCCTTCGACTCATTGCTTACGAATAGCCCGGTTCCTAGCGTCATGGATTTTTTTGAGTAGTTCCTTTTCGTCCTCGTCCGGTTCCTTATGAAGCTTAATGGCTCAATCTAGCGGAGACTGACGCAGTTGATTTTGCGCATCCTCAATGAAGGCAGTTGGATTGAGCAGCACCTGGTCTCCTTCCTGCAAACCCGACTCGACAACGATGAACTCATCGTTGCTGTGGCTTAGCTGCAAAGAACGCCGTTGTGCTTTCTCGACGGTCCCAACCCAGCAGCAGTAGCCCTGCTCAGTTTTCATCACTGCTGCCACCGGGATCAGTAGGACGTTCTTGTGCTGATCCATGGTCACTTCAACCTCGGCGTTCATGCCGGGCTTGAGTCCTTCCACCGAGGGAAGCTGAATGATCACGTCGTACTTCACGATGTTGCCCGTCCACCATACTGCCGGCGGTGCAACCGAAGCTACAGAGGAAACTTCGCCGTTCAGCGTCCTGTCTGGCAATGTAACTCTGGCAGACATCCCCAGCCTGACATGGTCAATCATCGAATCGTGAATGCCGACCTTGACTTGCATCTTCGACGTGTCAGGCATCAGCAGCAGCACTTGATCATTGTGCACCGTTGCACCCTCTGCGATATCGGGCGCCCTCTTCCAGTTTTCGACCCCTGGGTAAATTACCAGGCCGCTTCTCTCGGCCCTGATGACACAGCGATCGATCTCCTTCCTTGCAAGAGCTATCCGAGCCTCATCCATGACGAGGACTTCCTCGTGCCCGGCTGCAGCTGCTTTTGCTGACTCCCAATTGCCCCTCAGCGTTACCAGTTCCTGCATCTTGGTGAATTTCTTCAGTATCTCGATTTCGGTCAATAGGACCTCTACGTTCAACTCCGCATTCCTGATCACGGACGTTTTCTGTTCGACATCCAGTTGACTTCGGTAGCCACGCTCAAGCATCCGTACCGAATGATCGAGCATGTCCTTCGCGGTAAACAAGTTCGACTCGGCAATGACCAGGTTCTTTTCCAGAATCAGCAACTGGATGGGAAACCTGCCTTCCTCGTACTCTGAGATGGCGAGCCCCTCTCTCGTGGCCTGGGCCCTGAATCCTATGGCTGCGTCCCTCGACAAATGAGCATACTTCGTGCGTTCGTGGACGAAGTCTTCGACTTGCTTGTTTTCAAGTCTGACCAATTCATCTCCTCGCTTGACCTGCGTCCCGTTCTCGATCACCCAGTTAATGGTGCTATTACCTCGGACGTCGCATTTAATTTCTGTATTGTCGGAGCTCTCCAGCGTCCCCTGCTCGGTTAACGTGACATTCATATCACCACGCATGATTGTGTGAACCAGCGGCGTACCCACCAACGTCCGTGCTTCCTCAATGAAGGCAGTCGGATCGAGCACCACCTGGTCTCCTTCCTGCAAACCCGACTCGACAACGATGAACTCGTCGTTGCTGTCGCTTAGCTGTAAAGAACGCCGTTCTGTTTTTTCGACGGTCCCAACCCAGCAGCAGTAACCCTGGTCAGTCTCTACCACTGCTTCTACAGGCACCGACAGCACATCCTTGTGTTTTGCCACGATCACTTCTACCTCGGCGCTCATACCGGGCTTTGGCCCCTGCACCGAGGGAAGCTTAATGATCATGCCGTATTTCACCTCGTTTCCAGTCCGCCAGCCTGCGGGACTTGCAACTGAAGCCACCGAGAATACCGTGGTGTCAAGCGTCCTATCTGACAGCGTGACTCTAGCAGCCAGCCCCGGCGTGATGCGGTGAATGATGGATTCGTGAATTTCAACTCTGACTTGCAATTGTTCCATGTCGGGCATCAGCAGCAGCACTTGATCCTTGCGAACACTCGCACCTTCCGTGATGTCGGGCGTATCCTTCCACTTTGCGGTCGAGGGATAAATCACCAAGCCGCCCCTTTCGGCCCTGATGACACAGTTCTCGAGTTCCTCCATCGCGAGATCACGGCGACGCTCCTCGAGTGCGAGCCCCGCCTTTCGCCCTTCCAACCTTTCTTGGGTTGCGTTCAATTGACCGTTCAGTGTTTCAAGCTGCATGGCCCTGACAATTCGCCTCAGAATATCCATTTGGGCCTCCGTGACCCTCAATTCCAGTTCCGCCTGGGTGACAGTAAAGGTGTTTCCCTTGAGTTCCAGGTTCGTGACGTAGCCCCGTTTGAAGAGCAACTGGGAATGGGCAAGCATCTTTTCGGCAGACTGCAGGTTCGCCTTGCCGGTTACCAACTGCCTCTCCAACGACTTCATCTGCGAGCGATACCTGCCTTCCAGGTACCCGTCGATGGCGACCTCCGCCGTCGCCAAGTCCACTTCGGCTCCTGCGAGTGCGGCCGTCGCGATATGAACATCCGTCTTTCCCAGACTGACAGTCTCTTCGAGAATCTTCGTATCCAGCCTGACCAAATCTTCTCCTGCCTGCACGACCGTACCCGACGGGATTACCCAGGTGACGGTGCTGGCGCCACCACGACCGCCATACCCGCCTCGAATGTTGCATTTAATTTCCGTGTTCTTGGAGCTCTCCAGAGTGCCCTGGACGGTCTCCGTGACAACCAGTTCACCGCGCGTGATCGTATAAGTCTTCCTGGGGCCGATCTCGCTCAACGAATTGCCACCCCGAATCAGTGCGATAGCAGGCACCGACACCGCGACCAGACAGATGGCAAGCAGCAAATAAACAAGCAGTCGTTTCATGGCAGCAGTTGGCAATCCTACAGAGAAGGGCGATACCTCCATCATAACCACTCACCACCGCTGCTGCTGAAGACCCTGCCCCGAGTACTATTATGTCCCGCCCGGAGATTTTTTAGCGGGCCTGGGCCGGGGGCCTGGAATTACACGCAAATACTTGTGGAGCACCGGGAATACTGACAACGCTTGATTTCCGACAAGTCGTTCTAGCTAGAGGCGTTCCTATTGAGTCGGCGAGAAGGGGGCGGTTGGATCCCGAATCAAGGCGGGTTCCAGCACTATGCGTCCCTCCTCGCAACGTGCGAGAAACCCATCCACGTAAATAACGTCACCCACCGTACAGCCGTTTGCCATCGCTGTGAAACCGCCAAGATTACACTGGATGCTATTCTCGAGATAAATCAAAGCTGCTTCTGGATTGCTGGTATCGACTTTTACGACCCTTCCTTTCACCGTTATTTTCTTCCCGATAAACGGTGCACCTTTTACCGCGATGCTCTTGGAGACAAACTGTGCCGAGGGTTTGCCGTAATCGAGTTGCCAACCTTTGGAACACCCCAATGTCGCACACGCTAAAACGCAACTTAACGTGAAAATACTTTGTCGAACCCCCATTGCGGCGATACCTATAGCTGTTCTGTCGTTAACTTGACTCTATCTTTAAGTGACGCACAAAGTGATTGAACTAACACATGATTCAGAGTTTTGGTTTCCACTGAATTGCCGTTAGAGAATTGAAAATGAATTCTCGTGTGCTGGGTCTTTGAGCTGAAATGCATTCCCTTTTTCTTCGAATGCGACACATGAATCCCGTCCAGGTCTGCGTAATTGACAACGCCGTCGATTTTTGCAAACCACCACAGGGATTTGCGAACCGTAACAATGCGTTTGTCGGTTGCAATTAGGTAGGACCTAACCCAGTCGAACCAAATACCCCAAAACTGAATGTCCCTTTGATAGTATCCAGCAGTAAGAACGACCTCATTGCTGGTGATGAAATTGCGAATGAAGCGTTCAGGAATCTTAAACCTTGTTCCTTCCTCCGGTCGATCATGGCTGCCATGAGAATCGGTCGCGGGGGACTGATCTGGAAACCCTGGCCCAGATTTGGGGTTTGCTGGACTCATTGCGTCGTTGGCTGTGCCCTCAGAGGTTTTTACGACCAACTCTTCGACACGATTGTCTTCGGGCGCAACCTCCTCAGCGGTCACAGCCGACGCCTTACCGCACATCGGACACATCCAGATCCGGATGGCTTCGTGAATCTGCATCTGGTGGCTACAGTGTGGGCATGTGAACTGAATCTTGTCATTCATGGCAGCACCGGTCAGCAGTTAGTTAAGAAAATCCTCGTGGCTCAATCATAACGACTCGCCACCGCTGCTGCCCCGCCGGGAGAACCCCCATTGCCGCCCCCAGTACTATTATCTCCCGCCCAGAGATTTTTAGCGGGCCGGGGCCGGATGGCCGGGGAGGCATCACGTCACCCTGAAGTCTCTTAGCTGAAGCGGTACAACAATGGGGAGTAGGTCATCACTATCAAGAAAAGCCAAGTTAATCGAATGCGGAGTACATTCTCATGGACAAGCAAACGGGACAATTCATTGGTGCCGTGGTGGGCGCCACGGTCGGTGTTGCCCTCAAATTCATAGTCTTTCCAGAAAACACTGGTTCCTATTGGTGGATATGCATGCCAATTCTGTTTGGTCGACTTGGGATGTCTATTGCAAACCCGGAAAACTGGAAGCCGGACAGAAAGTGACCGACGAGGATTTTGAGCGGGCCATTCACGGCTCGTCAAAAGCGGCGCATAATCCGGCGCAGTACCTGCACGTTTCGGCTCGCACCGAATCGCAGGCCCCGCCCACCGCGCATAAAAAAAGCCCGCTCTTGCCAGTCTCTGCACTCTCATGCGAGACCATGCCAAGAGCGGGGATGCCCCCGCAAGGACTCGAACCTTGAACCCTCTGATTAAGAGTCAGATGCTCTGCCAGTTGAGCTACAGGGGCGTTGCCATTCAGGCTGAATTCACCATCGTAACGCACCCCACTGGCAGTGGGGAGGGGGCCACTTCCCCACCGCATACTACCTCCAGCAGGGCGCATCGAGTCTACTAGGGACGTACCTCTCGGCACCCGGATGTGAACAGCAATGATCTCGGTCGACCACCATATCACCGCTGCCACGCTGGCAGATTCGATCTCCCAGATGTGGCAGATCTCCGCAGACAAGATCGACCTGCTCGATCAGCAGTGGGATCCGCTCGACGGCTCACCCGTCTTCACCGTGGAAGGCCGCTATGTCTCCCAGGGCTGGACGGAATGGACTCAGGGGTTCCAGTTCGGCTCACAAATCCTGCAATTCGATGCCAGCGATGACGAACGCTACCTCGAGCTAGCCCGACGAAACACGCTCGAACAAATGGCCTCACACGTCACCCACACCGGCGTGCACGATCATGGCTTCAATAACGTCAGCACCTACGGCGGACTCCGCCGGCTGATGCTCGAGGGCCGCATTGACGACGATCCCTGGCAGCTGGCCTTCTACGAGTTGGCCCTCAAGGCCAGCGGTGCTGTGCAAGCCAGCCGCTGGACAGTGACCAGCGACGGAACCGGCTTCATCCACTCCTTCAACGGCCCCCATTCACTCTTCTCCGATACGATCCGCTCCTTGCGCAGCCTCTCGCTGGCCCACCAGCTGGGCCATTCACTGATGGCTGAGAATGACCGTAGTATCTCGCTGCTGGAACGACTGGTTCAGCACGCAGGTACCACCGCTCGCTACAACGTCTACTACGGTGAGGACCGCGACCGCTACGACGAGTCGGGACGCGTGGTCCATGAGAGTATCTTCAATACAAACGACGGCCAGTATCGCTGCCCCAGCACCCAGCAGGGCTATTCGCCCTTCTCGACCTGGACTCGTGGCCTGGCCTGGGTGATGCTCGGCTTTGCCGAACAGCTCGAGTGGCTGCCCACGCTCAGCGATCAGCAGCTCGAGACGGTCGGAGGCCGCGAGCAGATTGAAAGCATGATGCTGCGCGCCGCGCGGGCCAGCTCGGACTATTTCATCCATTCCACACCCGCCAACGGCATCCCCTACTGGGATACCGGAGCTCCCGGACTTGCCCAGTTGGGAGAGGATCGTGACGCTGCCGCCGACCCCGCCAACTGTCCCGAACCGGTCGACAGCTCGGCCGCCGCAATCGCAGCCCAGGGCCTGCTGCGACTTGGCCGCTACCTCCAGTCCCAGGGGGAGGCGGAAGCGGAGGCCAGCCAGCAGTACTGGCAGGCGGGACTGACCGTCGCCCGCAGCCTGCTCTCTGAACCCTATCTCTGCAGTGACCCCGACCACCAGGGACTGCTGCTGCATGCCATCTATCATCACCCCCGTGGCTGGGATCACCTCCCCGCAGGTGCCGAACTGCCTCATGGTGAGTCCTGCCAGTGGGGCGATTACCACCTGCGTGAACTGGCACTCTACCTGGGCCGCGAAGCCAGCCAGCAGGCGTACTACACATTTTTCGGCCCGGCCAACGAACAGCCAAACTGACCAGGAGATTCACTGCCATGCGCCTCTGGACCGTGCTCACCGTGCTGCTTTCAGTCATTACCATCCAGGCGGATATCCAGGCCGAGGTGGAGCGATTTGAGATTACCGAGCGAATTCCGTTTGCCGGCGGCACGGAGTTTGGCGAGGTCGGTTCCTATGAGCGGATCGTGGGCAGAGTGACGTTTGCCATCGACCCCGACGCCAGACAGAATTCGGCGATCGTCGACCTGGACAAGGCGGCACGGGGAGAAGATGGCCGCGTTCGCTTTTCCATGGACCTCTTCATGCTGGCGCCCAGTGATCTGTCGCGTGGCAACGGAGCCATGCTTTACGACGTCAATAACCGTGGCAGGAAACTCGCCCTGCGGTTCTTCAACTTTGCCGCCGGAAACAATGATCCTGCCACCGTAGCGGATGCCGGCGACGGCTTCCTGATGCGAAAGGGTTTTGTGGTTGTCTGGAGCGGCTGGGATGGCGAGCTTTTGCCAGGCGGCGGATTGATGCAATTGCGTGCCCCGGTCGCCGAGGGATCAATCCAGGGTCTGCTGCGCTGCGAATTCGAAACCACGTCCAAGGCGACTCGCCTGACCGTCTCCCGCGCCAGCCATGGCAGCTATCGCCCGCTGACCGACCAGCTGCCGGATGCTTCACTCAGCTGGCGGGACAATCCGCGAGAACCGCGACGCATGGTGCCGCGAGACCAGTGGACGTTGCACGTCACCGAGCAGCCGAATGCGTCCCCATCCCAGTTGCCGCTTGTCGAGGTGGAGTTAGTGGATGGAGAGTTCCTGCCCGGCAAGCTCTACGAGGTGATCTACCAGGCTCACAGTCCGCTCGTCCACGGCGTCTGTTTTGCCGGAGTGCGGGACCTGATGTCGGCCTTCAAACATGGCGAGGGAGAAGATAATCCACTTGCTGGCACGGTCGCCCGTGCACATGGTTTTGGAGTCTCCCAGAGTGGCCGGTTCCTGCGTGAGTTGTTGTTCTGGGGCTTGAATGAGGATGAGCAGGGGCGGGCCGCCTTCGATGGCCTGATCCCGCACGTGGCAGGCGGCGGGCTGGGATCCTTCAATCATCGCTTTGCACAGCCCACGCGGTTTTCCACCCAGCGAAGCAACCATGACTATCCGGTGGATCGTTTTCCTTTTGCCTACTCGACACAGCGAGACCCCTGGACAGGTTCCCGCACGAGCGTACTGGCCCGGACCCCGCGGTCCGTCATGCCGAAGGTCATGCATACCCAGTCGACGGCGGAATACTGGACGCGAGCTGGCTCGCTGCCGCACACCGATCCGCTCGGTCAGCGGGACGCCCGTGTACCTCGCAATGTTCGCTTTTACACGTTTGGTGGGACGCAGCACGCACCGAGTGGTTATCCACCCAGCAAGGGAACGGAGCAGGCGCTCGGCAATCCCGGTGACTATCGCGTCTTTCTCCGTGCGCTACTGCTGCATCTTGATAAATGGGCTGAGGGTGCGTCGCCACCCGCCAGCGTCTACCCGACCATTCGAGCTGGCACGCTGGTCGACTGGCGCCAGGCCAGCTCTGGCTTTCCCAATCTGCCCGGCGTCCGTTATCCCCAGATTATTCACTTTCCCTCCAGCTGGGACCGTGGCGATCGCTGGGGTAGCTGGATCGTCGATCGTCAGCCGCCCGTCTCACGCGGCGATTTTGTCGTCCGCGTGCCTCGATTCAATCGTGACGGAAACGAGCTGGGTTGTCTCTCGCCGCCCGAGGTGATGGTGCCGGTGGCAACCTATACAGGCTGGAACCTGTTTGCGGCAGACCATCCTTCGCGAGACAGCCTGGTCGGCTTGCGTGGCTCCTACATCCCTTTCCCGCTGACCGAAACGAGCGTTGACCCGCGAGCGACCGTTCGCCAGCGGTACGGTGACCTGGAGGGATACCTGGTTCGCTTGCAGCGAGTCTGTGGCCAGTTACAGGCAGACGGTTACCTGTTGGCGGAGGATGTTGATCGCACGATGCAATTGCAGCGTGAACGGGTCGCTCCGCTTTTCAAGATCGAGCAGGAGTGATCGCTGCCAGTTGTCGGATGGCAGTGTCTCGGTGGCGGCCAGAGCAGTCCCTGTTTTCCCTAGTAGCGGGGGTTCGCCGTACCTGGACGCACCCTAAAATCAAGTTCTTCGTTCCACTTGTCCTTTATCTGAGCCTGCCACCGATGAACAGCGCACCACTGACTGGCCTGATTGCCGCCACCCACACGCCCACTACCGCCAATGGCGATTTGAACCTGGATGTTGTCGAGCCACTGGCCGAACACCTCCTGGCAGATGGCGTGGGGGGTGTTTTCGTGGCAGGGACGACCGGCGAAAGCCATTCCTTCACCTGTCAGGAACGACTCGACCTGGCAGCTCGCTGGTGCGATGTGGCCCGCGGGACTGGCTTGAAGGTGATTGTCCACGTCGGTGCAAATGCCCTGCCGGACGCCTGCCAGATGTCTGCTCATGCCGAGCAGATCGGCGCGGATGCAATTGCCGCCATGTCGCCCTTCTTTTTTAAACCCGCCAATGCTGACGCGCTGCTGGATTTTCTCCAGCCGCTGGCAGCTGCGGCCAGCCAGACGCCGCTCTACCTCTACGATATCCCCTCCATGACCGGCGTCCACTTGCCGATGGTCGAGGTGCTGGAAAAGGGGCGCCAGCGGATCCCCTCGCTGCGCGGGATGAAATACACCAACGCAGACCTGATGCAAATGCAGCGATGTATGGCTGTGGACGATGGCTATTTTGATGTCCTGTTCGGTCACGATCCGGCCCTGGCGGCAGGCTGGCGACTGGGAGTCCGCGGTGCCGTGGGGACAACCTATAACTACGCCGCGCCCCTTTACCTGCGACTGATCGAGGCTATCGAAAATGGAGATGATCAGCTGGTCCGGCAGTTGCAGCTTGAATCATGCAAGCTGACGGCACGCCTGTTCGAAATCAACTTCCATGCGGCCACTCGCAAGGTGGTGGAACGACTGGGTGTGGAGATCGGCCCGCCACGCCCGCCGCTGGTACCGCTCAATGCAGCCCAGCAGGCGGAACTGGACGAATCCCTGACCGAGCTGGAATTCGAGCGCTGGCATAGAGGTTAGAGGTTCCTGCTACCGAAGTTGGACTGGACTGGCCCGACCTGGCAGAGCGCTGTCATACCGGGCAGAAGTGATCAGGTGGTGTCGCTGAACGTTCACAGAACGGGTGTAAATCGTCACGCCTTGCTCAGCGATATCGTCACAGCTGCCCCTGTTTTCGAGGACAGCATGGCAGCCTAGAATGCAGCGGGGTCATCAAATTATATCACCTAGCTGCGAGAATCGACTGTACAGTTCAGCTGGCAGCGGTCGGGAAGATTGGACATGCGACGAAGTAGCCTGCCCGTGCTCGGGTTCCTGCTGACAACCCTGCTTTCGCTGCCGCTTGCCGGACAGGAGCAGGACGAGAAGCGAAAATTCACTCTCCAGGAGCTGGATTTCTTTCGTCAGCAAGTTCAGCCGATACTCAAGGCTCACTGTTTGAAGTGTCACAGTGCCAGGGCCAATGCCAAGGGCAAGCTGCACCTGGTCAGTCGTGCGGCGGTTTTGGCCGGCGGTGAATCGGGCCCCGCGGTTTCCCTGCAGGAGCCGGCAGAGAGCCTGATCTGGCAGGCGGTTCATTACGATGGTCTGGAGATGCCACCCGACGGCAAGCTGCCGGCCGACAAGCTGGCCATTCTGGAACAGTGGATTCAGCTCGGCGTTCCCTTTGCGCCAGAGCTGGAAGAGGAGATTGAGCAGGAGAGTGGCACGCCGCAGGTGACCGAGCAGGCCAAGCAATTCTGGGCCTTTCGAAGGCTTGAGCGCCCGGCGGTTCCGCGTGTCAAGAACAAGTCCTGGGTATCGAATCCGCTGGACGCCTTTATCCTCTCGCGCCTGGAAGATGCTCGCTTACGGCCAGCCGCAGCGATTGGCAAAGCGGCGCTATTACGCCGCGCTTACTACGACCTGATTGGCCTGCCACCGTCGCCGCAGGTTGTACAGGATTTTCTGGCCGACGAAACGCCAGGTGCATTTGCCAGGCTGGTCGACGACCT
>Ga0209501_10000122_pt1 | contig 100800 bp, 96 predicted proteins | sample ArcticOcean_MG_C_4_FD_187434 | JGI IMG/M metagenome (GOLD analysis project Ga0209501, IMG submission 187434) | Marine microbial communities from western Arctic Ocean - ArcticOcean_MG_CB4_134 (SPAdes) (version 2) | ecosystem: Environmental > Aquatic > Marine > Oceanic | place: Arctic Ocean... | reverse complement strand
TAATAGCCCCACCAGATGCAGTGATTACCGCTGTAGGAGTTGGTGCGTTAGCCTCCGCTACAGATTCGGCTGGAGGGCTCTCTTCAGAATCCGCACATGACGCCAGAACTGATACTGCCAGAACCGCGACTAGTACGAACAGATTTCGTGAGTTAACCGGTATTTTCAATTTTCACCCGAAACAATATTGCAGTCAGCGCCAAGCCGATCTTTGGTTAGACCGACTCGTCAATGATTCATACGAGTTGTAGCCGTTTACGGACTCAGGATTAACTTACGTAAGTCGTTTTAGCCTCGATCGATCACGCCGTGCCAGTCTTCTTTGAGCGGCCAGGTCAACTGCTCCACGATATCGTCGTGATCTGCATACGAAACACGAACATCATCAATGCTCGAGCCAACCACTTCAAGATCATCCAAACTCAGATTTCGTAGCTCCATCGCGTATCGCAGATAGCCGACCTGTTCCAGCTTGTAGCCCATTACCTGAAGGCCAACAACATCGGCAGCGATTGCGTGGTGCGACGCCACAACAACGTTCGACGGCATCTCGTATCCGTCGATCGGCCCGTTGCCCTGCATGCCAATTACCCCGTCGATTACGGTCAAGTCGGGTGCTACGTGCTGCGCCATTTTTGCGAGTGTCAGGTTGATCGCCTTGCTGCCTTTGTGAATCTTGACCTTCTGCTCTCGACCCGAAAGTGTGCCAACAAGAATGTTCTTGAGTCCCAGAGTTACTACAACGTTGTTGTGAGTTTTCATTGGGCAAACAGATACAACGTATGACTCCGAGAGCCTTTTCGACATGTACAGGGTTTGGGGGTTCAGCTTGTCGTCAAATGCCGGAACCGGAATACGATCATCGGTATTCAGGTCCAAAAACTCGATATTGAAATCTTTAGTGAGATCGCGGTATCCGTAGTTGTCGAAGCCAGAATCGGGAGTGCCAACGGCTGGACCGACTGCGATTACGAAGTTGCTCACACCCCGTTGCGTTAGGTACTCCAGGGTCGCTCGGGTTGCGTCGACGTGAGTAGCAGCTAGCTGGAACGTGGTCGTCACAAAGTTCGGTTTGACCATCACGGGGCGATCAGGAATCGAAATCTCCGAATCGATGAGTCGGAGAGACTCTGCCACACCATCGGCGCGACTGGATGAGCTAGCGATACTTACCTTGATCAATTCAAACCCCCGAGCTTTAAAAGCTGAACCATTACGATATTCCGCGATGATAACCCAATCATCTGGTGCTATTTGGGCAACTACCTGCCTGATTCATGATTACCGCTGGTGGTAGAGTGCGCATCGATTCGACATTTACACGTTTGAGGAGAACGCGCGTGCAGTACAAGTCACTCGGCAACACAGGTATCAAGGTTTCAGAATTTGCGCTGGGTTGCTGGCCGTTTGCCGGCGGCAAGGTTTGGGGGCCTCAGGACGACGCAGTGTCGATAGCAACGGTCCATGCCGCACTCGACAAGGGAATCACGTTCTTCGACACCGCTGAAGGCTATGACGATGACTCGCATTCGGAAGAGGTACTCGGTAGAGCACTTGCAAGTCGCAGACACGACGCGGTTATCGCAACCAAAATCAGCCCGCCTCACCTTGTGCCGAATCTCGTTGAAGAAACCTGCGACGCAAGCCTGAAACGACTTCAAACCGACTACATCGATCTCTACCAAATCCACTGGCCGAATCATGATGTCGCTATCGAAGATTCAATGGCCGAACTGATCAAACTCCGTGATGCCGGGAAAATTCGCTCGATAGGCGTTTGCAACTTTGGTGTTCAGGATCTTTCTGCAGCGCTGGAGTCTGGCGATATCGTTACCGATCAGCTGCCATACAACTTGCTGTGGCGACCTATCGAAGTCGAAATACAGCCTAAGTGCCTCGACAACAACGTTGGTCTTATTTGCTACAGCCCGCTTGCTCAAGGGCTCCTTACCGGGCGTTATTCGTCAGCCGACGAGGTTCCCGACGGCCTCTCTCGCTCAAGATTGTTCAGCAACGACCGTCCGCTTGCCAACCACGGTGAAGAAGGCTGCGAAACCGAAGCGTTTGCAGCTATCGACAGTGTTATGGCTATCGCCGAAAGACTCGGCGAACATCCAGCTAAAATTTCACTTGCCTGGGTTCGTTCACGTCCCGGCATCACATCGTTGCTGGTTGGAGCCCGATCGCCAGAGGAACTCGATCTCAACATCCCGGCATTCGAGTACGAATTGCCTGATGGCGTAGCCGATGAGCTTTCTGTCGTTACCGAGCCTGTAAAAGCAAAGCTTGGTTCGAACGCCGACATGTGGAGCGGTGACAACCGAATGGCATAAGCCGTTTTCGGTGGCCAGCCAGTTACAACGATCGAACGAAACGGGCAGGGCGGTTTAAGAAACCGTCACCTGTGATGACGAGTCCAGAGAGAAATTCTTCACTGCCATGTCGGCGATGTACTCGCCGATCACCAGCGAAGATGTCGCACCCGGTGACGGAGCGTTCAGCACGTGGATTGCGCCGGGTGACTCGTCGATTCTGAAGTCATCAACTAGATTTCCAGCTCTGTCGACAGCCTGCGCCCGCACTCCCGAACCTGTGCCAGCAAGATCTTCATCAACGAGTTCAGGTACCAGTTTCTGAAGACTGTCCAGAAAAACGCTTTTCCGCAAAGAACGATTGATTTCCCAAACGCCAGTTTTCCACTCGCGCACACCCATCTTCCAGAACCCTGGGAACGTGATGGTGCGCAGGAAATCGCTTAGCGAGAAGTCGCGCTTACGGTAGCCTTCCCGTTTCATCGCCAGCACCGCGTTTGGCCCAGCCTCAACCCAGCCCTTCATGGTCTGGGTCAGGTGCACGCCAAGAAACGGAAATGCGGGATCGGGTACGGGGTAAATCAGGCCCTTTACGAGATACTCGCTCTCTTTTCGAAGCTTGTAGTACTCGCCCCGAAATGGAATGATCCGAAGCCCGGTATCGACTCCCATGGTTTCGGCAACCAAATCCGAGTGCAGACCAGCGCAGTTGATTACATTTTTGGCCTGATAGTCGCCTGTTGTCGTTTCGAGAACGGTTCCGTCGACAATTGATGTCGACCCGGTCAGCTCGGTGTTGAAACTGATCTCGCCCCCAGCGGCTCGAACCCTATCGGCATATACCGCAGTGACGTTTCGATAGTCGACGATCCCGGTTCCGGGTGCATAGAGCGCCTTGCGTGCAACGACGTGGGGCTCGATTTCGGCCATCTCATCGTCGCTAACCATGCGTAGGCCCTCGACCTGGTTCGCTGTGCCACGTTCCTCAAGAGCGTTGAGTCGCTCGATGCCAGCATCATCGTTAGCAACAATCAGTTTGCCGCACGTCCAGACCGGAATCTCGTTTTCTTCACAGAACTGCGTCATCGAGGCTCGTCCAGAAACACAGAAATTGGCTTTGAAAGAGCCTGGCTTGTAATAAATTCCCGAATGAATAACCCCGGAATTATGCCCGCTTTGCTGGGTACCTTCTTTGGCGTTCTTTTCGAGCACAGCTAGTTTGATTCGCGGGAATCGCTCAAGCAAATTCATTGCTGTGGATAGCCCGATAATGCCTGCACCGATTACGACCACGTCGTATTTGTTTGAACGCACTTGCAACTTTCTCTCACTATATATGCAACCTATGAAGAAAAAATACCACAGCACCTGTGGCTTGGTAACGCCTAAAAAAACGTTTATTAGCAACGGGAATCTGATAATTTCGTGTGATGCCGTTAAACCCTGCAACTCAACCACAACCCACGCACGTCACGCTCTTTGCTTCATGCATGGTCGACCAGCTTGCGCCAGCAGTCGGCGAAAGCACTGTTGACGTCCTGGAATACCTTGGACTCACAGTAAATTTCCTCGACGATCAAACGTGCTGCGGCCAGCCTGCATTCAACAGTGGTTTCCGTTCGGAAGCGCTTCCAGTTGCAAAGAGATTCATTGAGCTGTTCGAGCAGGTGGAAGGTCCGATAGTCGTCCCTTCTGGTTCGTGCGCAGCAATGGTTCGGAACTACTACGGGGACCTTTTTCGAGATGACTTAAATCTTATCGAGCGAGCAAGGCGAGTGGGGGAGCGGTTGTACGAACTAACCGAGTTCATCAGCCAGTTCTTCGGCGGTGATGCTATCGCAGGGCAATTAGACGATACGGCCACCTACCACAAGTGCTGCCACCTGCTTCGAGAAATTGGGGTCGATGAGCAGCCGTTGGAGATTCTGTCTCAGGTGGAAGGGCTTGAAATGACTTCACTTGAGCGAGCCGACGTATGTTGCGGCTTCGGCGGGGCGTTCTCAGTAAAAATGCCTGATATTTCATCGGCAATTCTCGATGAAAAACTCGATTACATAGAGGCGACTCAAGCGAAAACGGTTATCGCTGCCGACACCGGCTGCGTATATCAAATGCAGGGCGGATTACGGCGCAGAGGATCTGACGTACAGGTGGTTCACATCGCCGAAGTTCTTGCTAAATCGATCAAGAACGTCAGCCGAGTGGGGACTTCAGGATGAAGCCGTTAACAGTCAACTTCCGATCAAAATCGGCCGACACGCTTCAAGACGCTCAGATTCAGCAGTCGATCGAGCATGTCTACACAGGCTTTTTCAAAGGTCGGCTGGTGGCTGCCGGTGATACTCCTGATTGGGAAGACCTACGTACTAAGGGCAAAGCGATCAAGGATCACACGATCGCTCATCTCGACTACTACCTTGGGCAACTCGCCGATAACGTTGAAAAGAACGGCGGAAGCGTGTTCTTCGCCGAAGACGCAGCCGAGGCGCGCAAGCACATTATCGACCTGGCTCACAAACGCAATATCAAGACCGTGATCAAGTCGAAATCGATGGTTTCAGAGGAGATGGGTCTCGCCGAAGCCATGAACGATGAAGGCTTCGAAACTGTCGAAACTGATCTGGGCGAATACATCATCCAGCTTGCTGGTGAAACGCCGTATCACCTGATCGCACCAGCGGTTCACAAATCACGATCCGATGTGGCGAAGCTCCTCGACGACGATTACAAAGAGGGCGACCGAGTACCCGATGCCACTGAACTAACGATGATGGCGCGTGAGAAGCTGCGGGGCGTGTTCGAGCGTGCCGATATGTCGGTTACCGGCGTGAACTTCGCCGTGGCCGAATCAGGCTCAATAGCGTTGGTCACCAACGAAGGCAACGGTCGTATGTCGACCACCATCCCTCGCGTGCATGTCGCTGTAATGGGAATGGAAAAGATCGTTCCGTCGATTCAGGATCTCAGCACCATGCTTAGAATCTTGATTCGTTCAGCGACGGGGCAGCGAATTTCTACATACGTAACGATGGTGAACGGCCGTCGAACATCCGATGAGGAAGAAGGACCCGAAGAGTTCCACCTCGTGATCTTGGATAACGGTCGCCAAAAGCTGCTTGCCGATGAGCAGATGCGTGAATCGCTGAACTGTATCCGCTGTGGCGCGTGCCTTAACGCATGCCCTGTGTACCGAAAGGTCGGGGGCCACGCCTACGGCTGGGTCTACCCGGGTCCAATCGGTGCGATCGTGACGCCAGTTCTAACCGGGGTGAAAGACGCCAGCAACTTGCCCGCCGCTTCATCACTGTGTGGTGCATGCCACGATGCCTGCCCGGTGAAGATAAATATCCCGCGGATGCTGCTCGAGCTCAGGTACCGAAATGCAGAAGGCAGTTCCGATATCGAAGAGCGCACATCCTCGGCTGCAGAGCGAGGCATCTGGAAAGCCTGGCGAATTGGAATGATGGGCAGAAAGCGGTTCGATTGGGCAGCACGTCTGTCTCGAATTGCCCTGTTACCGATTGCGAGAGGTGGATGGCTCAAAAAGGCTCCGCCGCCGATTTCAGGCTGGACCTCCACACGTGACTTCCCGCTGACTGCTGCGAAGTCGCTTAAATCTCGACTGAGCAGTCGTGCGAAGAAGGCCAAGTAATGGCAGATCGAGCGAAATTTATCAGCGCGGTTACTGCTTCGCTGGGCCGTAGCGAGATTCTTGCACCGCCAACAGAAACTGCAACAGCTGCGTTCGAAGACGCTGACACAGCAAAATCAATTGCTGAACGAGCGCTTGCAACTGCCTCAGAGCGTTCGTCAGAACTTGCAAATCGCATGGCTGAAGCAGCGGCTGTGATCGGATGGAAAGTGCATAGATCAGCGAATCGCGAAGACGTCGCTGATGTAATCACCAGTATCTGCGAACAAAAGCAGGCGACCTCGGTACTGCGCTCAACTCACGAAGTGTTGACCCAGATCGGCGTCGACACCGCTGTCACGAACACCGGTGCCAGCATTGCTACCACCGAGCATTCCGGTGACACCAGCAGCGATCTTGTAGATGAATCTAAAGCCGCTGCCTTTAAGGCCGACATCGGTATCACTGGAGTCGATTACGCCATTGCCGAATCCGGCACCGTAGTTCTGCACCCAAGAAGCGGGCTTTCGAGATTAGTTTCGCTTGCACCACCAACGCACATTGCGGTTTTGCGACCCGGTGAAGTTCTCGAATCGCTCGACGAACTATTTGCAATGGAGCGCAACGACTTCTTATTGGGTGATTTAGCTGGCTCGATGAACCTGATTTCGGGTCCAAGCAAGACGGCCGACATCGAAGGAACTACCGTAACCGGGATTCACGGACCGTTAGAAGTCCACCTGGTTATTCTCGGTAACGACTAACAGCAACGCTAAAGTGAAAGCGCTATTGCCCTGCATGCTTCTTCGGTTGCGATAGCAACGAGTCGCTTGGTGTCTTCCATTGCGGTTTTTAGAGACATAGGGCGGTTTACAAGGCTGAACACAGCGTCGATACCGTGATCGTGAACCTCACGGAAGCCGGCACCAAGCGAACCAGCAATTCCTATAACGGGAGTCCCACGTCTCTTGGCTCGCTGAGCCACAGCCACAGGCGACTTGTTAAACACCGTTGATCGGTCGAATTGACCCTCGCCAACAATAACGAGATCGGCGTCTTTCAGATGCTTGTCGAGTCCCACAGCTTCAAGAACGATGTCAGCCCCAAGTCGTAGTCGAGCGTCGAAGAAGCCCATCAGCCCGGCCCCGAGTCCTCCAGAAGCACCCGCACCGGGAATTTCAGCCACGTCAGTGTGAAGATCTGTAGCGATTATTTCGGCGAAGTTGGCTAGAGCGGAATCGAGTTCTTGAATATCCTCCGAATTCGCACCTTTTTGCGGGCCAAAAATCGCTGACGCGCCACGAGGTCCACACAGAGGATTGTTCACGTCACAAGCCACAACAACGTTCGCTTCGGCCATACGCGGATCCATACCTGAAACATCAATGCTTGCAAGATCGGCAAGAGCAATCCCGCCTCGGGCGATATCGTTGCCATCTTTATCGGTTAGCTTGCCGCCCATCGCCTGAATCATCCCGGCGCCGCCGTCGTTGGTCGCACTACCGCCAACCCCAATAATGAAATCAGTGAATCCAGCGTCAAGCGCCTCGATGAACATCTGCCCAATGCCGTAAGTAGAAGCATTGCGAACATCACGCTCATCCTGCCCCAATCGTGCCAGTCCAACAGCGTTTGCCACTTCTATAACAGCCGTAGTGCCGTTGCCCAGTGCACCCCACTGCGCATCGATTGTGCGGCCTATCGCATCCTCAACACTGGCAGAACGAATTTCGCCTTTTGAGCTGTCGACCAACGCCTGTAATGTGCCATCACCGCCATCTGCCACCGGTATCAAAACAGTCTCAGCGTCGGGCCATACGCGCTTCACGCCAAGCGACATCGCTTCGGCAATTTCCATGCCGGTCAAACTCTCTTTGAAACCCTGTGGTGCAAGTACTATTTTGTTCATAAACGTGAGTATATGGATTCAGAGGTAGCCTTCGGTGCAGAAATGATGCCGATTTCACACGTCTCAGGATGAGGGTGACTGCTACACTCGCCGCCGGTACTACCAATAGCCAGAAACATCGTCCATGGCCGAACGCGCCAATTTAAAAAGTTCATTTAGTTCAGCGATCAACTCAAGATCGGATGAACTGGAGCGTATAGCTCGTGACATTCTCGATCATCCCGAAAGCGGGTATCGAGAAGTTCGAACATCGAAAATTGTTGCCGATTGGTTCAGTGCCAACGGGCTCGAAGTTCAAACTGGCATCGCAAAAACCGGTGTGATCGGTACTTACGACACCGGTAAACCCGGGCCGCACATCGCGGTAATGGGTGAACTGGATTCGCTGATCGTCCCCGGCCACGCACACGCCGATCCCGTAACAAATGCTGCTCATGCCTGCGGTCATCACGCTCAAATCGGGTCGATGCTAACTACTGCCGCCGGTCTTGTAGAAACCTCTATAAAGCGGGGCCTGGTTGGCAAAATCAGCTTCATGGCTACTCCCGCTGAGGAGTACATCGAACTTGAATATCGTGAGGAACTACTTGCCAAAGGCGAGATCGAATTCTTCGGTGGTAAACAAGAGTTCATCAAGCTCGGTTTTTTCAACGATGTAGATATCGCGATGCTGACCCACACCGGTGGCGAAACGGCTGGAACGCTGGGTGTTGGCGGATCTAACAACGGGATGATCGGTAAGACAATCCAGTTCATCGGCAAGGCGGCTCATGCCGGTGGATCACCACATCTTGGGATCAACGCCCTCAATGCCGCTCACATCGCTATCGCTGCGATACACGCGCAGCGAGAAACGTTCCGTGATGCCGACACCGTAAGGGTCCATCCGATCATCACGAGGGGTGGGGCAGCGGTTAACTCAGTGCCTGCAGACGTCCGGCTCGAAACGTACGTGCGGGCCTCGAACGTACCAGCCATTCTCAGCACATCTGAGAAAGTTGATCGCGCTCTGAGGGCTGGAGCACTGGCCACCGGTGCCGCTGTGAAAATTTCAACTAACCCCGGCTACCTGCCTGCAAAATACGATCCGCGCCTCACTGAGATATACCGCCACAACGCCGCATCGCTGATTGGTGACGATAACGTTATCGAACTCAGCCACAGCTCAGGTTGTACCGATGTTGGAGACGTTAGCCAGATCATTTCGACTATCCAACCAACAGCCAATGCGACCAGCGGTAACGGCCACGGCATCGACTATCTGGTCGAGAGTTACGATCTTGCAGTGATCAAAGCAGGTAAGGCGATGGGTATGACAGTGATCGACCTGCTTGCCGACGACGGTGAAAAAGGCAAAAAGATCGCCGGGGCATTCAAAGCTCCTATGACAATTAGCGAATATTTGGGCCGGATGCGCAGTTTCCGTTCCAGCGTCACATACGAAGAGTAGACCTGATGATCCCTGCTGAAATAGCTGAACTACGGGCGCTCGCACTCCGCTCAATCGATGGCGCAACGCGTGATCTGATCACCGCGGCCAAAACGGTGTACAGCACCCCCGAAACAGGCTTTCATGAACACAAGACGTCGGCATTTGTTCAGGAACGTCTTCAGGCACTGGGGTTCGTGGTCGAAACAGGCATAGCCCGAACCGGTATGAAAGCCGTGCTTCGTGGAGCTCAACCAGGACCGACCATAGCGATAATCGCTGAATTGGATTCGTTACAGGTGACGATGCACCCAGGAGCTGACCCTGAGACCGGCGCAGCGCACGCCTGCGGTCACCATGCTCAAATCGGGGCGTTGCTCGGAGTCGCCACCGCGCTAAGCGCCCCTGAGCTTAAGGGCTCGCTATCAGGGAATGTCGCGTTCATCATCACACCGGCCGAAGAATTTATCGAGATTCAAGATCGACTGGCTCTGAAAGCCAATGGTGAAATCGAATTTCTATCTGGCAAGCAGGAAATGATCCGCCTCGGAACGTTCGATGATGTCGATATGGCCATGATGGTTCACACGTCTGCTGGCAATGGCAGCGCTGCGATCAGCGTTGGCGGCACTTCTAACGCACACGTATCGCATCAGGTTCGCTATATCGGGAAATCTTCACATGCCGGGGGAGCTCCAGATAAAGGGGTGAACGCCTTACAGGCTGCCATGTTGGCGAACACTGCGATCAATTCGATTCGGGAAACGTTCAGGGAATCAGATGTTGTTCGTGTCCACGGCATCATCACTAATGGGGGCTCGGCAGTTAACGCTGTGCCGGGCGAAGTTCTGTACGAAGGACGGGTGCGAGCGAAATCGGTTGAAGCTATCGCACCGATCGCCGAGCGAATAATTCGCTGCTATCGAGCGGGAGCACTCGCCATGGGGGCATCGGTCGAGGTCCAGACGATCGCTGGGTATCACGCTCTGGACCAAAATCCGACGATGCAAAAACTATTTGCGAGCAATGCAGAGCTGATACTTGGTCGTGATTCGGTCAACGTAGTGGAGAAACATCTAACGCAAGGTGGTTCTACCGACATGGGTGATCTCAGCACCATAATGCCTGTCATCCATCCCTACGCAAATTCGGCTACTGGCGTAGGGCACGGTCATGACTATCTGATCGAAGATTACGATCGCGCGGTGATTGCACCTGCCAAAATCATGACGGCGACGGTACTGGACTTGCTCGGCAACGACGCTCAGTTGGCCAGAGAGACGCTCAGTAAGTACAAACCTGCCATGTCAGCCGAACAGTACGTGGCGCTTCAGCGTGATCGCTTTTCGGCCCAGACGTACAACCCGTCGTAATCGCCAGAGGCCACAGGCACGGAAGCGGCAGTTATCCCGTAGCCTACTTCGAGGGCGGGCGGGAATCTAGCCCATCGAGTCGGGGCGTAGTTCGTCTCCAAGTGCCATCGGTCTGCTCATCGTAAAAAGTATGACTTGGAGCCACGTTCGGCGTAACCGTTAGCCACACCTCGAGTCGGCCTTTGCCAACATTGGCCAGTTCATGCTTTTCCTCTGCGGGTACATACAGCACTTCGTCGGCTGAGAACCGTTCTGTTTCACCGTCTACTTTGGCGTCACAGTCGCCTTTCAGGAACACAAATACCTCTGCCGCCGCGTCATGTGAGTGGTACGTAGCGACTTTGCCTTCGTCCAGATAAAACATTCCACCGCGTACCAGTCCCGAGTCGGGGAATCGGTCGTATCGGTCGGTTCTGAGAATAGTGACGCCACCGGTCACGGCTTTCGGATCGCTACTGGGTGAGGACTCCAGTGCTGATCCCGGACAACTGGCAATCAGGTAAGCGATGCCAGAATCACCAGCAATGATCTCGAAGCTAACACCCGCATTGATATATGCCTGAGCGGAAGCCGAAACACTATGAGAACGATCACCTGTGATTATTTGCAGATCGCCTTGAGTGAACAGAAGAACCAGATCGGACTCGCTAGAAACTACGCCAGTTGTCGAATTCGCCTCTAAGCGCATTGATTCCAGAGCGAACGTTTCATCGCTTGCTAACAAACCAATGTCGTGAATCGACGAGCGATGCATTGCTAGAAACTCACGTTTCTCGGGGGAATCATTTGCGATTCAGACTCGATGATATTGACCACAGAATTTACCGTGTCGTCGAGACGCCCCTCTTCGTTGGTAACGGTGAAATCGAACAAGCTTGCCTGACTGATTTCTTCGTTTGCTGCTGCCAGTCGTTTGGTCATTTCTTCCTCGGAGTCGACTCCGCGATCTTTGAGGTGCTTCTTGAGTACATCAAGGGAAGGAGGAATGATGAAGATGAGCAGTGCCCCGGGGATGATTTCACTGATACGTTTCGCACCCTGTACATCAACCCTAATAATCACATGTTTACCGGCGTCCAGTGCGTCACGCACCTGCTTCTTAGGCACGCCGTAGTAGTTGCCGTACACCTGCGCCCATTCAAGTAGCTCATCTGCAGCTATCAAGTTTACGAAGTCGTCAACATCAACAAAAAAGTGATTAACTCCGTCTTTTTCGCCGGGTCTTGGATCACGCGTGGTATTGGTAATAGTGAAGTGAAACCCAAGACGATCTGACTCGATCATACGATCGATCATCACGTCTTTTCCAACACCCGATGGTCCCGATATGACAACCACAAGCGGGGTCACACTCATGACAGGTTTATTAGCCAACCAATCCACCAAACTGATCAATGATCTCCCAAAAGTTAGGGTATGAAACGCCCGCTACATCTGGATCGAGAACCGTGATGGGCTCAGTGGAAATCAGGCCGGCGACACCGAGGGTCATGGCGAGCCGATGATCATCGTAGCTCTGGAACTGACCGCCGCCAATCGTGCCACCACCGGGGACTATCATTCCATCTGGTGTGCCAATGGCATCGACTCCAGCATCGTTTAGCCAGGAAATGCTGGCCTGAATCCGGTCCGATTCCTTCACCCGTAGTTCTTCTGCGTCTTTGATAACCGTCTCGCCATCGGCAAGCGAAGCAGCTACAGCTATGACGGGGATTTCGTCGATTAGCAGGGGGACAATGTCGCCCGACAACTCAATGCCTTTGAGATCGCTCGTTCGCACGAGTACGTCGGCTACCGGTTCACCGGCAACTTCCCGTTCATCGATAAGGGTGAGATCGGCACCCATCATCTGCAATGCGGTGATTATTCCTGCCCTTGTGGGATTGATTCCAACGTTCTTGATCAGCAATTCGGCGTCTGGATGACATATTCCAGCGACCATCCAGAATGCTGCGCTACTGATGTCTCCGGGTACTTCGACATCCACCGTGTCTAGATCCGACGGCTCCAAAACAAGATCCAGCCCGGACTTGGTCAGGTTTACACCCATTGCCGAGAACATTCGCTCGGTGTGATCACGTGATTCAGCTGGCTGAGTGAGGGTTGTCGTGCCATCTGCACGAAGCCCCGCCAGTAGCAGGCATGATTTCAGTTGTGCTGAAGCCACCGGCATTACGTAGTTGGATTCGTGAAGCGATCCGCCGTGAAACACAAGTGGGGCGAGAGTGTCGTTTGCGCGTCCCGATATCACAGCACCCATGCTGGTGAGGGGTTTTACAACCCGACCCATTGGGCGTGATTTTAGCGAATCATCGCCCGTGAGGATCGCCAGCATGTCTTGCCCCGCAAGAATTCCTGACATCAGCCGAGTAGTCGTTCCGCTGTTTCCAGCATCGAGAATGTCTGCAGGTTCCTGTAGACCTCTCAACCCAACGCCTTTTGCGTTCAAGCTATCGCCCATGCCCTTAGCACCGGCTTCTCGCGTTATCTCAACGCCCAGCGCTCGCATGATCTCGACAGTCGAGGTGCAATCGGCCCCCGGTGAGAAGTTAGTTACCCGAGCTGTTCCGGTGTTCGACAGGGCGTTAAACATGATTGCCCTGTGTGAAACCGACTTATCGCCGGGTGCAATGATCTCTCCGCGAAGCGATCGCGGCCGTGCAATGGTTACTGGCATTCGATTCCTATTAGCGTAATTTTCGACGATCGTATTTCGTCGAATCTTTTTTCTTATCTTTTCCGCCCATGGCTCGGGCCACGCGGCTGCCGAAGAACATACCCATCATGCTTTCGCTCGATGATGGCATTTCCAATCGCTCTCTAGATTCTGGGCGTCGAGAGGCCACTCCCGCTTCCAGGCGAGCACGCTGCTCCCAAGCCTGAATGAAGGAATCGGCAAGAATACCATCCGATGCGAAGCGCTCCTCGTCGTCGAGCAGTCCTGCCCGAATCGCCTGGAAACGTTCGATCAACTGATCGATCCAGTGAGCAAGCATGTCGGCATTTGTCGCTGCTGCACTCTGGTTTGATGAAGGATCTGATGACGCCGGCGATGTTACTTTGTCGAAGTCACTTCCAACAAATCGAGATATTTCCGCCCATGAAGGCGATGTGCTTACCGCGTTCATAACCGCAGCAGCCACAACGGCTGGAAGACCAGTAGTAGCCGCCGAGAATGAGTCGTGTTCGTGCGCATCCATGAACACGGGCTTTGCGCCAATGCTTTCGATCATGTCGGTCACGGTGGTGATGGCGTGCCGGTCGGCCGATGGCGGGGCAACAACTGCCCACTTTGACTCGTGGAATATGTGACCCGATGCATTCTTCTGTTCAGTGATCGAAGCGCCGGTCAGCGGGTTCCCACCAACGAAGCCTACGTTCGAAGGAAGTAGTTCTTCCGCCCATCCCAACACGGCTCGCTTCGATGGCGAGGTGTCGGTCACAACTGCGCCGTCCTTGAGATACCGGGCAATTCCGTCGAACACGTCGTACAGAGAACCGGCAGGCGTTGCAATGATCACGACTTCGGCATTACTAACGGCCTTGTCGATATTCCATTCGACGTCGTCGACAGCGCCCATCCGCTGGGCAAGGGTTTGTGCGTTGTTATCGGCGTCGTATCCGATGACCTTCGAATCTGTTTGACTACGTATGGCCATCCCGATGGATGTACCGATTCGTCCGAGTCCAATTATTGTGTAATTTGGCATAGTAATTTCCTGCTCGTCACTGTTGGTTTCAAACATCTACGTTCAAAACGAAACCACAGCTTCACGGCTGTTATTCCCAGTCTTCATCCTCGTCATCGTGATCATGATCGTGGTCGTCGTGGTCTGTGCTTTGGGAAGACTCGCCTGAGCGAGGCAACATTGCATCTGTAGCCGATTTCTGCTTCTTGGGCTCAAGTTTTTCGATTGAACCCTTAAGAGATTTCAAATCTTTGCTATCGATCTTAGCTGCATCGTAAATGAGTGCAGAAATTCCGATATCACGAAGCAATTCGAGGTTCACCTGATCAGGTATCTCCGACATTCGCAAAAAGATATGGCGTGAGTACTTCGCCAGTTGTTCTTGAACATCGAGAACTGTACCGACGGTCATTGGAAGAGAAAGATCTGATCCATCGAGAATCAAGAAGTCGAACGGTCCGGACTCTACGGCTTTTGCGCGTTCATCCGAAATATCCGCCTTGAGAACGAATCCTTTACCCGTGTCGTCGTCTCGCAGCGCTGCACCGGGGGCAGACTCGCCTTCGACAACGATGAAATCAGCTCCGGCTTTCACCGCGGCATCGATCTCTTTGTTGGAACCACCAGCTACCGATACTCCCCAGATGTCTGCATCGGCAACAGTTGACTTCTGTGCGGCTCCCTTGGCGTTTGGTGCCAGAATAAATAAATCGGCATCGACACCTTTCGCATCGGCGGGACTATCGACATTTGCCCCCACAAGAATTACCGGAATTTTGGTGTTCTTAGTTCTTGCCCCAAATCCAAACCCTGATCGTTCATTTTGACCAAGTTTGTTCAGTCGTTCAGAAATTTTGCTCAATCTTCGGTGTCCCCGTTGTCAGCAGGATCGTTGGATTTCCGTTGCTGACGTAAAAAGTCTTCAAGTTCTTGCACCAGTGCGGCTGGCTCCGGGCTTTGTCGAAACTCCTCTTCAGAGTCGTAACGTTCCTCAAGCCGTTTCACATAACCTTCGATTTCCTGTTGGTCGGAAAGCGCACGCACCAGGTTTTCATCGAAATCTTCAGCCTCTTTGGCAAGAGTACTCAGGTCGATTGGTACAGAAATAAATTGCTGTAACTCAGTGAGAATACCGTGGGTCAGAGTAGGGTTCTGCGCAACCTGCAAATAGTGCGGAGAGTGTCCCCAAACACTTGCTGAAGGGATCTTGTCGGCGGAGAACCTATCGGCGAGAACAGACGTCAACCCTGAAGGGCCTTCGTAGTTTGGTATTGGGTATTTGATGTGCTCGAACCCGTCACCAAGATCGGTACTGAGAGACGATCCAATAACGCGTGGCGACCGAGTGTGTGGAACAGAATCGAGTAGAGCTCCCACGGTAACCAGAAGCTTCGAATCGCTCTCTTGGGCAACCTTGTAAATCAGATCGGTGTAAGTCCGCCATTTCAGGTTCGGCTCCACACCAATGAATATCAGCAGGTCACGACCGCCATCTGGCGATATCCAGTAGTAGAACTCGTTCTTGGCCCACGTTAGCTTTCGTGAACCGTCGGATTCGTTGGAGATATTCGGGCGTTGTTCAGCGAAGTCGTAAAAGTCTTCAGGATCGATCGATGCGAACTTGGTGGCCGACATTTGGCGCACCAATTCTCGTAGCGATCGGGTCGCCGATTCGGCAGCGTCTGGCCAGCCGCCCCAGGCCGCTAAAAAGACTGTGTTACTTAGAATCGGATGTTCGGTGTACAGAAGTGCCGACAATAATCTCGCCAATTGTTCTCAATCTGTTGAACTACTTGAATTCACCAAACTGAGCTTTGTGTGATCGTGTGCGCTCGCGCCTACGCGAACAGAGCAGCAAGTCTAGCACCCAAATGCAGCGTCATCCGCATAGGTATTGCACTAACGCTGAATCGTACGGCAGAGTCGTGGTATCGAATCGGGCAGGGGAGAAGAATCCCGGTACTGCCATTGGAGTCCCGGCCGTATTCTGTTCATAGGCATATTCGGCCAACCTGGGAAGCGATGCTACGTCTTCAGCGTTGTAGCGAACCAGGGTTTCAAGTGCGTTGGGTTCGCCTTCTTGAGCCATGTTCCAGAGAACGACGGCGTCTCGACCCGAAAGTAACGATAGATCGTCGCCTCGATCCATGCCTATCGCCCGTTCGATCTTCTTAAGGCCGCCGCTTAGCCCGACATTCTTCAGTACGTACCTAAGATCAACATGTGCTGCGTTTTCAAGCGTTGGCCCTAGTTCCCGACGGATCCACGGGACATCAAACGAAATGCCATTAAACGTCACGACTATCTTGTACTGATCGAGATCTGAAACCAGTTCATCGAGATTATCGCCACGAATGTAGGCCTTGAAACCTGAAGCATCGAGAATGCCGCACATCGTGATGTACGCCTCGCCACCAAGCCCGGTGGTTTCTATATCTAGAAACGCCGTTTCGTCCTGGAAGTCGGGCAGTAGTCGCCACCGTTCACCGGCTTTGTACTGTTCGCCAAAGTACACAGAATCACGTGCTGCAAGAGCTTCTACCGATTGGCCGAGTGAATCGGTCTGCTTGGTGCTTAGCTGATTCGAAGCTAACGCATCGTCCCAATCCCTTACACCTGCCGACCACAGGTCTTCCTCGTCGTCGACGCTGATGCCTGGCAAATGTAGGAATGAGTTCTTGAGCAAGTGGGGTCTGAAATGATCGCGATTGTCTTGTCGATGCAAGAGTAACGCGTTACCCGACCAACCGAACTACGCTCCGCCGGGCACTTCGCCTGCAAATATCTCGCCCATCGCTGCAGTTAGCGTGTCGGTGACGAGTGATTGCTTGCCATCGTAAATGACGATCATCTTGCCGTTGCGGAAGAACTGCGGTCCATCGATCCAGTTGATGTACTTGAGACCAATGCCGAAGCCATCGTCAGAAACGAGAGCTTCCTGAGCGTCTGCTTCTTCCAGTGTGGCGAACTCGAATGCGAGTATTTCCTGACCACTGGCTACCACTTCGACACCGGGTACAGAAAATAGTCCTGCAAATAGGAACTTGTTCTCGGATTGTTCGCCAACCTTCATGCCTGCAGCTTCAAGTGCCGCAGAAAGTGAGACGTAGGAATCGGCGGGTTCGATTTCACCGCTGCCAGCACAGGCGATGGCGATTATTGAAAAAGCTGCAACTGCAACAAGAAGGAAACGACGCAACATTGCTATCTCCGAAAATCAAACGGGGCCAGAAAATAACGAAATAGACGCGCAACCGGCGCTATCAGTAACGCAATTTTAGGTGTGCCCAAGGTGTGCGCAAGGTGGGGTCAGCACGTAAAAGTACTACTGGCGAGCGTACATACCTGAGAAGGAACCGATCCCAATTACCTTGCCTCTGATCGCTTCAGAGACTTGCTTCGGGTCAGCGCCGTCCTCGATGTCGAGGTGCTCGATTAACGAATAGATGAAGAAGACGTATTCGTGTTCTTGACCTGCAGGCGGACATGGACCGCCATAACCGATTTTGCCAAATTCGTTAGAACCCTGCCGCGTTGAGTTTTCGAGAGCGACAGTTGTTGGCTGCGCGGCTTTTAGCGACCGCGTTCCCGATGGAATGTTGTACACAGACCAGTGCCTGAAGATGGAGCCGGGTGCATCTGGATCGTCAACGATTATTGCTAGCGAGCGTGTGCCGTCTGGAACATCCGACCAACGGAGTGGGGGCGACTTGTCTTCGCCATCGCATGTGTACTCGATCGGTATTGGAGCGCCATCTTCAAACGCAGGTGACGAAAACTCAATCGATCTTATTGCGGAGCTTTCGGGATCGAATTCCATCAGCTTGGAATCATCGCTAGCGCAGGCAATTGCTATTACTGAAAGCAGAACAAGCGCCACGGCTGAGATTAGAAGTGGACGTATTTGGGAATGTCGCGATGCAGATTTCAATTTTAAGAAACTGATTAAAGGGGACTGGTGGGTTGCCTGAATTATCTTCGATCAGGCGCGTGACGGCCCCGCTTGCTGCGAGGCCTAAGAAATTGTTTCACAGGATTGCCGAATACGAAAATGGAATTGGCTTAACGTTTTTTTACACAACGCTTTACCGAAGTCTCACAAAAACGCCGCAACTGGCTGTATCGTTGTTAATGTCACCCAATGGGGACTCAATGGGTGACATAGGCTTCGTTAGCAATCCAATGCTGACGAAGCCGCTTTTGTTTAAGGCACATTTTCGTTCGCTGATACCCAGCATCGAACGGTATAGTGGCGGTCACACCGATCAACTGTGGCCTCAGTTTTGGGCATTAATATCAAGAGTCAGTAACGCCAAAAAGGTAGCCGTAATTTGAGTATTCATAAGTTTCGACGCATCAGTGTATTGATCATGATCGGATTATTCGTCGGTGTGGTTGTTATCGGCTGCTCTAGTTCAGATTCAGATTTGGATTCAACCGACAGCGGAACAACCACCGAACTTCAAGTTCAACTTGATGCAGACGATGGCAGAGATCATCTCGACGGATTCGCACTGAATACCGCGGGCTATTCAGTAACACCTGCGACTTCCGGACCGCACTGGATTGGCCCTTCGACACCTGCCGGTGTTCCTGCTCCTGCTCGTTGGGGAAAATACGACAAGGAAATACCTGATGAGGTGCTGGTTCACAACCTTGAACACGGCGGTATTGGCATTCACTACGATTGCGACAGCGATTGCCCAGACATCGTTGCTGCACTCGAAAATTTGATTCCCAGCAGCCCTTCCCAATTTGTACTGTCTCCGTACTCCGGAATGCCGAACAAGATAGCGATCACGTCGTGGCGACATCATCTATATCTGGATGTCATGGATGTTGAGAAAATCCAACAGTTCATTAATAAGTACAAGAACAGGGCTCCGGAGAGCGTGCCTGGAAACATGTTCTAGCGGTTGGCCAATTTTCCCTCGAATATTGCGGTTCGCCTACTGAATCGTCTCGCCCAACAGGCGTAAGTCGTTTGCGCCCAGAATGCCCTCGACGACTTCCTGCGAGTGATTACGGTCGAGTAAGCCTGAGTTACCAGAGGCATACGTGATATGTCATCGAGGCCTATTGGGAAGTGCGAAGCACCGTCGTAATCGCTGCCAATGCCGACGTGCGCAGGTCCGGCTAGCTTGATCGCATGATCGAACTGATCCATCAGTCGGCTCAATGGCGGGCTTTGCCCGGGTGCTTTCTTCGTAAGGAAGTCGAACGGATCTATCAGTTCGGAAGCCGGTGGTTTGCCGGGTGGTGGATTCTCGGCGGTTGATTCATCCCATACAAACCCCGATACGAAATTGATGTTGATCGCCCCGCCAGCCTGCGCCATCGAAGTAATCATGTCGTCAGTCATGTTGCGAGTGTGATCCTGAATCGACCGACAGCACGAGTGCGAAGCAAACACAGGGCGTTCTGAAGTTTCCAGCACATTCCAAAACTATCTATCGGAAACATGCGAAATATCGACCAGCATTCCGAGTTGCTGCATCTCGGCGACCACACTGCGTCCGAAATCCGTAAGTCCGCCATGGCGTTCGTCGTTGTGACTATCGATCCAGCCGGTAGCTGCACCCCACGCAAGCGTAATCGATCGCACCCCAAGGCGGTAGAACGTACGCAGAACGCCGAGATCTTCGTCAATACCACGCCCACCCTCTATCGAGATCAGCACTGCGATTTTGCCTTCAGATTGCGCCTGAACAACGTCATTGGCGTTTAGTGCCAACGCAAGATCGTCTGGGTTCGCATCGATAGTGCGATGAATAGCGTCGATCTCACGCAGAGTAAGTCGCATAGCGTCGAGATCGCTGCCTTCGTCGTTGATCCAAACTGCGAAGAAAGCAACGCCGACTCCGCCCTCGCGCATCCTAGGAATGTCGACATGCCCGGCATCTAGCCGTTTGCTGAAGTCGGGGAATCGCTACAGCAGGTGAGTGGCAGTATCGATATGAGTGTCGAACACCAACGACCTGGCGTGAAGCTACTGAGCTTCTTTCGAAACCTCTAAACCGTTACTCAAATCACTTCTCCAAATTTGGTCATGATCTATTCCGAAAATATCTATATCGACACTGAGGCAGTTCATAGTTTTGTCGAACTACCACCCCGTGGACTTCGGCTCGCATGGTACGCAGTCACTTCGCCGTGAATCAAGGTGATTGGTACCCCGCTTACATCGCTCACGACTCAACTCGAAATCGGTATAGTACCGATCTGTAAAATCCACCTCATCTCAACCTAGAGCCCGTCCAATGAACCTCTATGTGCGCAACATTGAACACCTGAACTTCATTCGCTTGATTTTGTTCACTTTCCTCGTCTCAGGATTGATTTTGACTGTTTCATGCGGTTCTGCCTCGACCTCCGTAGATGCTGAGAGCGTTGCGCCGGCTTCTGGAACAGGTGATGAGCTTGGTGAGATATCCAGAGTGTTCTCAGTTGAGAAGCTGTTCACTCTTGACGATTTCGTTACAGCCGGATGGAAGAAGTCGAAGCAGTACGACACCGAAACTGTCCCTGAGGCCATCGACATTTGGTACGGGTTCTACAGCGGAAGAGATATCGAGGTGCGGTTTTATGAGTCATATGAAGTAGCTAGCACGGTGGGCTTCAATGACGCAGCTGATGTCGTCGATATCAGCGCGACAATAAAAGTCGCTCGCAATGCTGCTGGCGGTTCAGGCAGCACCACATATAAGGCATTCGCAGTTGTGGGGAACACCGTGATGCTCTGTGAACTGGCAATCGAGTCGTGCATCGCGCTCGTCGATGCTCTGGGCGTGAATAGCGGGTAGTACGGAACAAAACAAGACCCCCAGCAACTGCCAAGGGTCTTGTTTTGTGGTTCATATATGGAGCCAACGGTGAGGATTGAACTCACGGCCTGCTCATTACGAATGAGCTGCTCTACCACTGAGCTACGTTGGCGTGTTGGACTTCAGATTCGATGCGAATTAGCTCGTCACCGAACCGAGTACCGATTAAGACTACGACGCTCCCGTCGGTTCAGCAACGAATTTCGTGACGCATAACAAGTATTGCGTAGTTGAATGTGCCTGATACCAACTCAGCTAATCATCGCCATCCCGGCTGAATCCCATCTCGTCGACTACTCGGTTCGAAGGCTTCAAACCCGATTTCGTAGCGAACTCTAACCGATTGCCTTCCGGGTCGTAAACGTAGAAGGCACGCTGGCCATCAACACGCTCGGTTGGACCCTTGATGATCTCGTAGCCAGCTTCGATCATCGCTTCAAGCGCCTCATCGAAATCGTCAACTTCAAACGCTGTGTGAATGTTCGGAGTGTCGTCAGCAGGTCGTTGGACGAGATGAACCATCGTGCCATCGGCAGCCTGCATCCATATCAGCCCGTCACCACTTTCCTGTGCCGGAATGATCTCCAGCCCCAGCAAATCTTTCCAAAACCCCAAAGCACGGCCGCGGTCTCGCATGGGCATCGACTGATGATGAATTGTGTTTATCTTTATTTTTGCCATTTGATGTTTATATATGCCCTAACTGTGATAAATCAATTCAACTAAGAGATAGCTTTACGTGCACTATCAAGAGCGTTGTAGCAGAACTCAGCAGCTCCACGAGGACTGTAATCGGCTTCTCGAGATTGCATAACACTTACTTCCGCAAACACCGGAAGATCCTCAAGCCCGTTCGCTCGGAGTGCTGTCAGAAATCCCGGAATATCGATCCCTCCGTCACCGGGCAAACAGAACTGAACCTGCCCATCGATCTTCTCGCCGTCCTTGATGTGAACCATTGATGAATACTGGGCGCACCGATCTACGCTATGAACCATCTCACTGCCTTCAACAACGAAGTGGGAAATATCCAAATCCAGCTTCAGATTCGGATGCTGAGTTTGCTCCATCATCCAAACAGCCTTCTCGGGAGTTTCAAAGTCAGTTCCCGCGTGCGCCTCGATAGAAACGATCACATCGCTCTCGGCCGCCATGTCGGCAAGTGAAAGAAAGGCATCTCGTATTTGTTCTTTCCCTGAAGACCAGGGAGGTGCTGAATGACCTGGAGTGGTGGTGATAAGTACTGGTGAATCATCGAAATGAAGCCGCTGGACCATTTCGAACTTGCGTTTAGCGTCTTCAAGCATCGCCATACGATCGGCCTGGGGAGCACAGACATCCAACAATGCAAACAGCAGTGGCGACCCAAATCCCAGATCCTGAGCCAGCTTGCCGAGGTCGTTTTGCTGTGAAGCACTGAACCTCACCGGGTTCGACTGCCAGTCGTTCGCTGCACAAATCTCAAGCGCTTCGTACCCAACATCCTTGATCAACTTCACTGCTTCGAAGGGGTCGACCATCTTGAGAGCGTACGTCGAATATCCAAGAGAAAATGCCACGAATAGTGTTCCTTTCGAGAACCAATTACGATCATGCGAGAAACAGACCTAAAGCACAGAGGCTACTTGCCGAAGGGCTGGAATTCTAGCAACGGTGACCCCAATGAAGGGTGAGAAATCACCGAATTCAATCGGGAATGTGTGGGTATTCACACAAATGTGCCCCTACATAGCTGTTGCGTAAATTACACACACAAGCTGGGGTCTTATCCCGCAGCGTTCTGGTGTGTACACCGGGCGACGAATATCGACGAGAGGTTGATATTAGTAATACTGCCCTGGCGGTGGATGTCTGCTCGGTTGCCCTATGCGCTCTGGCCGGGAGTTGCGTTTGGGCTTTCGTTCCGTATTCCACCGCCAGGGTTCTTTTTCCCGGTAGGTCACGCGCGCACATGCGCTCTGGTGTGATTGCAATTGATCTCGCAATCCCCGCTGAACATATGTGCTACCTACTGAATATCAGGCAACTCAGCAGGGAAGGCCGCAACCGTTGGACACAATTGCTCCGAGTGATCACACAGTTCTCGATTTCACAGTCGGGGTGCCCGATAACACGATGGCCCGAAATCTGGCCGATGACGCAGCCACTATCGCTACCGAGATACAACGCGTTGTCGTCACCTCGTCGCAGACCGTCCAGTTAGCAATTCTTGGCTTGCTGGCCGAAGGTCACATCCTGCTCGAAGACGTTCCCGGTGTTGGCAAAACGCTTCTGGGTAAGACTCTGGCTGGATCGATCGACTGTGATTTCAAACGAATCCAGTTCACTCCCGACCTGCTGCCCACCGATATCACCGGCACAACTGTGTTCGATATGAAGAGTTCAACCTTCAATTTCATTCCCGGTCCTATCTTCTCGAACATCGTTCTTGCTGATGAAATTAACAGGACGGGTCCACGCACGCAGTCGGCACTGCTCGAAGCGATGGCCGAACACCAGGTGTCTATCGAAGGCGAAGTGATGAAGCTTCCTTCTCCTTTTATGGTCATCGCTACCCAGAACCTTTCTGAGAACCACGGCACATTCCCGCTGCCAGACAGCCAGAAAGATCGGTTCATGATCTCAATGGGTATGGGATTGCCCAGCCCTGAACAGGAAGTTGAAATTCTTGTTCGACCACGCCAAAGACCTGCGCTCGAAGATCAGCTAAATTCCCGAACGGGCCTTGCCAAGTACGTCGGGGTTGATCAAGTTCTCAGGCGTTTCGCCCTTAAGCACTCGCACAACTTCCCCTGCAGTTCGCTGCTCAAGCTCCAACGTTGAAGCCTGAGAGAAGAACGCTGTGTGCGGCGTGATGATCACGTTTTCCTGCTTCAGCAATTCGCTTGAAGGGTCTGGCGGGGTCGGCTCAACTACGTCGAGCCCGGCACCAGCCGTGTGGCCGGATGCTAGCGACGCAGCAAGCGCATCTTCGTCGATCAGGCCACCACGGGCACAGTTGACGATTATCGAGCCCGGCTTCATCTTTGCCAACTCATCTGTGCTGATCATATTTTCGGTTGAGAGAAGTAACGGGACGTGCAGCGATATGAAATCTGACTTAGTGAGCACTTCATCGAGAGTTACGGCCGATGCGCCATCGACTGCCGATCCCGGTTCGATCATCGGGTCGTAGGCAAGAATATTCATTCCGAACCCAACTGCCTTGGCTGCCAACGACCGACCGATGCGACCAAACCCAACGATTCCGAGCGTGGCGCCACGGGTTCGGTGCATGGGCTTATTCAGCACTACATCGTTCCAACCGCCGGCGACCACGCTGTTGGTGTGAGGCACTAGACGACGATTCAATGCAATGATCATCCCAAGTGCGTGATCGGTAACTTCATCCATGCAGTAGTCGGGAACGTTCGTTACGACGATTCCCAGCTCGGTCGCCTTGGCGATATCGACGTTGTCGACTCCGATGCCGTATCGAGCTGCGATTTTGCACTTCGTAGCTGCTTCAAGCACTTTGGCAGTTACCTGTGCGAAGCAGAACATGATCGCATCGACGTCGACAGCCAGCGCTGCCAGCGTTTCCTCCGAAGAGTCAGGTGCAATCACGAGTTCAATGCCGGCCGCTTCCAGAACTTCACGCTCAGGATCGGTCGAGGGCCACACGTAGTCAGTTATCAGTACTTTGGTAGTCATGGCGCCGAATGATACCTACCATTGGTTCGCCTATCTCCCGAATCCCAACGCCGTTATGTCATTACCAAACCAGTTATTTCACTTTTCTGAAGATCCGAACATCGAACTGTTTGTTCCGCGTCCGCGCCTTAAACGAGTGATGGCAGGTCGACCCGACACGGAGTCACTTGTGTGGGCGATCGATGACTGGCATTCGCCGATGTACTTCTTTCCGCGAGAGTGCCCTAGGCTGCTTCTGTGGCCAATTCAGGGCTCTTTGGCGAGCGACATTGACGAGTGGATGGGCGAGGCACCACCACGCATGGTCGCCTACATAGAAGAAACCTGGCTCGAACGATTCAATGAGTGCGACCTCTATCGATACACGTTCAACAGCGGCGGTTTCGAATCGCTAAACGACGCCGGGATGTACGTATAAGAATCTACTCATGAACCGACCAAAGTCGAGCGTGTAGGCGTTCTTGGGGAACTTATGGGAAAGTTTGATGTTGAACTGCGAACCGTCGCCACACTGCAAGACGTAGTTCATGCTTTGAAAAGCACGTTGCACTACTCAGCGATACGAAACCGCAACGCCATCGAATGGAACCCGCCCATCTAAACAGCGACTAGTCGCCTAGATGTCGTCCATGGGCTTGAAGTGGCAGCCTTCGACAAAGAAATCGAAGAAGTCGGGGGCCGTTTCAAGCTCCACGTGTTCGATAGTTGCCGTCAGCTTCTCGATCTCTTCTCGCTTCACGGTCGAAAGCAGCATGATTCCAGCACCTTCAAGAGATGCGTTGCCGATCTTTTCGACCTTGTCGAGGGGCATGTTGGCGATGAACCCGATATCGATGGCGTTCTTCTCATCAACATAGTTGGCAAATCCGCCAGCCAGATACAGCTTTTCGAAACCATCGATAGGCAGCCCGTATTCCCTGAGAACAATTGCCTGTCCACAGTAGTTAGCTGCCTTCGCCTGAGCCAACGCTGAAACGTCTGCCCGCGACAGCGTCAAATTGTTCTCAGAAGAAAATTCGTATTCCTCAGCACCGTCGTTGAACTTGCCAAGCACGTTCATCAAATCGGTACGACGAAGCTCAGCGAGCAAGTCGATCAAGCCCGATCCACAGATTCCAACCGGATCAGCATCCCCGATCACTACCGAATCCGCTTCACCAGTCTTGCTGATCGTCACCTTCTCAACGGCACCGTCATACCCAGGCATTCCGTATGTGACCTCGCCACCCTCAAACGCCGGGCCAGCGGGGCAGGACGCAGCCAGCAGGCGGTCACGGTTACCGATGACCACTTCGGTGTTGGTTCCAACGTCTACAAGAATCACAGGCTCGATCTGATCTTCGATACCTATCGCCAGTAAGTCGGCAGCTGTATCTGCCCCAAGATGAGAAGCGATCAATGGCCCACCGTAGACAGTTGCCTTCGGATGAATCCTGAGACCCAGCGCGGAAGCAGTGGTCGATAGTGCGGTGGTAGTGCGTTTGTTCGCCCTGAAATCATCCTCAACTGAAGATTTATACGGACGCTGCCCAATGCTCTGTACATCGATGCCGAAGAACAGCTCACGCATCGTGGTGTTGCCAACAGCGACAAATTCAAATATCTGGCGACGACGAATTTTCAGAGCACGAACCATCTCACCGATCTCGAAATTGATCGACGAAACCATCACCGCCCGTAGCTCGCCAGCATCATCGCTACCGTCGTAAACGATGCGATTCATGATGTCACTGCCACCAAACCGTTGAGGATTTTCGAACGACGCCGTGTAAGCAGTTTCGCCCGTTTCGAGGTTTATGAGATTCATTACAACAGTGGTCGTGCCAAGATCAGCGGCGATGCCGTAGATAGCATCTCGATACTTATCGACAATCACGGGACCTTCCGATCCCCCAACGAATACAACGTCGTCATCGACCCGCACATAGGCAGGCTTGATCTCGGTCTTGCGTTTCACTCCGGTGGTCAAAATTCTCGGCTGTCGGCGCAATACAGCGAATTCGATATCGGCCTCTGGGTCGGCAACACAGGCCTGGCAGGCAAGCCGGTAATCACCCCGCAGGAACTTTTCTTCATCGGTGGCGGGCGTGAGTGCGTCCATACCTTTTCGAACTTCGACAATGCACTCGTGGCACTCACCGGTGCGGCCACATGATGTCGGCACTCTTATTGAAAGTGAATCAGCGAAGTCGAACAAAGAATCATTCTTGTTCGATTCGAGTTCTTGGGAATTGAGAAAGACAGGGCTCAAGACGTTAGAGGACCTCAGTTAGTCGAGTAACAGGGGAATAAAATTGGACTTCCCCAGAAATATTAGTCGTGCGAAACGGAATTTAGCTTGCCAGTTCAGGCTACGTATCCCATGCGTCTCGGTAGTCGATCTGGTCGCTCCCCGCACATGCTGGTGCGGCAGTCGGGTCGCTGGTGAAGAACTGGTTGCGGCATCCGAACTTGGCGGTGCAGCGGCTGGCAGCATCTTTGTACGGGCATCGCGACTGCATCACTTCATCAGCGGTGGCAGCGATGTCCTTGTAGATGTTGTAGAGACGATCCAGACTGGCGCGAGCTTTCTCGGCATCCACGTTTGGGGGATTTTCGTCACGAGTCTGTTCGCTAGTCAATCAACATCTCCCAGCCTGTCCGACACCCTAATGTCGGGTGAGAAGTTAGCTCTCGTTCAATTCGTCAAGAAGCTTGACGAGTTCTTTCGCCTTATCGACAGCATCTACAGCGTTGTCACCGTAAGCATCGGCGCCCATCTCATCGGCGAAGTCCTGCGTTACAGGTGCGCCACCAACCATTATCCGCACTTGGTCTCGCATACCCATATCTTCAAAAGTAGCGATCGTGCGTCCCATGTTCGGCATCGTTGTCGTCAGCAACGCCGACATGCCTACGACCTGGGCTGAGTGCTCTTCCGCAGCGTCGAGGAAATCTTCCGGTGAAGAATCGACACCGATGTCGTGAACAACAAATCCAGCTCCACGAAGCATCATGATGCAGAGGTTTTTACCGATATCGTGCAGGTCGCCCTTCACGGTTCCCATGATGATAATTCCGGCGGGCTTGGCACCCGAAGCCGAAAGAATCGGCTCGATGTAGACCATTCCGGCTTTCATTGCACGAGCGGCAACGAGTACTTCAGGAACAAAAATGAGGTTGTCACGGAACTTCACGCCGACAATCGCCATGCCATTGAGCAGACCGTCGTCGAGCAGTTGGTTCGCTGTAAATCCTTCGGCCAGAGCTTCCTGCGTAAGACGGTCGACTTCGGTGTTGTTTCCAACGATCAGTTCGTAAGCCATCTCCTGCATGATCGGCGCAGTGCCGTCGATTGCATCGCCGATGTGCTTTTGCTCTCCGGGGTTAGTAACGAACTCGAACTCTTTGGCCAGGCCTTCGTGCGTAATCGGCATTAAATATCTCGGAACGTGTGAATACGTGAACTAGTGGATTTGAATAACAGCGTTGTTCTTCAACCAGCACCAATCATTAATTGTCTCATCGGAATGGAAGAAAAAGAACAGTTTTTTGTTAAGACTGTGTTTTGCGAGCGATTTAAGCCTTAGTTCTGACCGCGTTCGGCCACCCAATCTTCAATCGCAATTGGAATCTCAAGAAGGTTTTCCAATTTCGTTTTCAGTGGAATAGCGCACTCAGGGCCAATCAACTGAACGCCGGCATCGAGTGCGGCGAAAACCTCGGCTCGTACCTCTTCAGGTCCTCTGGCGTAGAGAGTAGTCGGGTTGTTGATATTTCCCACCAGACGAATTTTGTCGCCTACGGCAGCCATCGCCTCGACAGGGTCGTTCTTGGAATCGAAATGGAACGCCGCCATTCCAGTTTCCGCAATGTATGGCATGCGGTCGGTCGTCGCTCCGCATATGTGAAGCATGATCGGAACTGAAAGTTCTTCTTCGAGTTCCTGGTGCATCTCTAGTAGGAATCGGCGATAGTACTCAGCGCTGACAAGGTCACCAGTGGCGTGGTCGGGCAGTGTTAGCACATCAGCACCGGCATCGATCTGAGCCTGACCGTAAAGAATGGTGATTTCTTTAAGGGCGTGTAGTGCCTTCATAGTTTCGTCGGGGTCATCAACTGTTCCGAGCAGGAACGGTTCGACACCGAACACGTGGTAGGCCAGCGTCCACGGCCCCATCGTTTTCCCAACGACAGCGACCTCGTCACCAAATTCCTGCTTCAGGATTCGAATCGAATCTGTGATCGCTTTTGAATCAGGATGTTCGAGAAAATCTGATGGGATTTTTACATCCGAGGCCGTCTTCCAGATTGGATTCGACATTCTGACCGTCGGCCAGTTGTCCTTCTGCTCCCACTGCATATCGCAGCCAAGAGCCGATGATTCTTGAATAATCGAGAAATACGGGGCGATCGTGTCGAATCCTAGTTCGGTGTAGGCCGTCGCTGCCAATCGTGCGTTCATTTCCCCGTCGCGACAAGCAGCGGGGAAAGGCGCGTCGACGAGATCCATCAACTCCACTGTCGCCACATTAGTAGGCGTACAGACCGGAGGGCGGTCGACCGGATCACCGGCCAAAGCTGCCATTACTCGCTCACGAGAGGTCATTTTTTCAATTACGGGAGACATATGTTTGTCCTGTGCACCAATCTTTCTGATTGGCGATTGAGCGATTAGCTTGAAGCAAAACCGAGTGTTTGCGTGTTCATCTGGCCGGCCATTTCATCGGCCTCGAGCTGAGCCTCGACTGCGCTTACATTCCTCGCAAGGGGCAAAACTAGCCGGGCAAAGTTGTCATATTTTTTGCCGTCTGAGAATGCAAATTTGTTCTTGTCAACGCGTACACAACCTGAGTAACGCATGAAGCCGCCGACCACTGCGCGAATACGCATTTCTGCTCGTTCGGATTCACCTTCTGCAGACACCGTGTAAACGTACTGGCCGTCTTCCTCAGCGCCGTTTAGAACGAACAGCAGTTTGGTTTTTGTATCGGCTGTAGTAATTCGGCCTGACGGCGGATCGGATGCAGGGTCTTTTTCGACCGCAGCTGTGAACATGAACTTGAGAGCACGATCTAACACCAAATCTGAACCCAGACGAAGCTGATCAGTGGTTCCCTCAACGGTCTCAACATCGCCGAGCCGAACACATCGATCGCGTATGACCTCGATACGGTCTTTGATTCCGTCGATCGAGCTGTACGACGAGACGGTCATCACGCCATTTTTAATGAACAATCCAACACTAACGTCGTGGAAGTGAGGATCTAGCGAGACGAGCTCGATACAGCTTCCGAGTCTCTTTACTTCTGCGACGACTCTTGATTTATGTGCCGGCGGTGGCATCAGTCACTACTCCAGACAGCCCAACAGGTTGTTTACGGCGTGTTGTTATTTACGCTCGCACGGATTGTACGAGTGCACGGATGTGTTCGGCGGTGGTTCCGCAGCATCCACCAAGGATATTTATAGGAAGATCGGCCAACTTGCGATAGTGCTCAGCCATAAATTCGGGTGTTTCCAAGTAGCACGTTTCGCCTTTGCGAATTATTGGCAGGCCAGCATTCGACTGTACAACGAGGTACTTATCGGTCGCCGCTCTCATTCGAGTCGCAATCTCAACCATGCGCTCGATTCCGTTGCCACAGTTCGTGCCAACAATATCGGCACCGGCTTCTTCCAGACCCTCAACGGCCTGTTCCGGAGTCACGCCCATCATCGTGAAGTAGCCGCGCGGTCCCTTATCGAACACCATTGTGGCCATAACTACGAGATTGGTTGTTTCTTTGGCAGCCCGAACGGCAATCTCAGCTTCTTCGATAGCCAGCTGAGTTTCGATCATCACGGCATCGGCGCCGCCGTCTTCGAAAGCCTTCGACATCGCAGAGAACGTGTCATAAAGCTCATCTTGCGTGGCGGTTCCAAGCGGTTCGATGAATTCCCCAGTAGGACCAATTGAACCAGAAACAAACTTTCCTTCGGGAGCAGCAGCACGAGCCAGTTCGGCAGCTGCCCTGTTCAATTCATACAAGCGTTCTTCAGCGCCGTAACGCTTGAGCATGAACTTGTTGCCGCCAAACGTGTTCGTCAGAACGATGTCTGATCCAGCGTCAAAGTAATGCTGCGCCATCCCTTGAATAGTTTCAGGGCTAGATGCATTCATCAGTTCAGGGCTTGCGCCGGGCTCAAGACCGTTGTTCTGAAGGTAGGTTCCAGTTGCACCATCGAAGATCAGCGTATCGCCCGCTGCGAGCCGATCGAGGATTCCAGGTTTTCCGTCAGAAGCTGCCAAATGATTTCTCCGAGTCGTTAGTCGTTCTATCGATTATTATCGAATTAGATGCCGTATAGATGCAATACAGATAAATGTAGTACCGATTACCCCTCGGCCCAATGGTCAATTGCACCCGGTTTGGGGTCTCTGGTGCCATCGGATTGCATTTTTAGAATTCGAAGTATGAAGTTGGTGGGCATCTGCTCGAGTTTGAGAGCAAGTGATTCCGCTGAGTCGGTAGCAGTGCCTTCTGCATCTGAGTAAGGCCCGAAATCCCACGAATCAAGGTATTCGTCAGTTCCCTGACTCCCGTCCTTCATTGCCACAGCATCGGCGGCCTTCTGGAAGCGGTCATCCAACGGCCTCGAAACTCGCCCGCTGTCGTCTTCTGCCTGTACCTGAACAGGTATTTCTTTCCAGTACATAACACGTAAGCGCGCCATATTTATTACCTACGCTTTAAAATTGCTGAATTGCAAACGTTGAGTTGATCGATAATCGTAGCATCGAGATCGTGCTTCGTTCGTTCAATCGAAGCGAAAACTCGCAGTCGCCTATATGCTCGCAATGCCATCAAGCACCAAAGAGGTAATCGGTAATTGGCGAAAAACGCACTGAACTCAGAAGATTCAAGTGACGCGATCAAGGTCGTGGTGCCTGATGACGATCCGCCCGTATTCGCCGATTCGGCTGCTCTGGCGCGACTCAGTCGGATTCGCAATGTTAAAGTTGAATCATTTACTGAACGACCAGGAAACCCGTACGACCTGATCGACCGAATTTCCGGCGCCCATACGTTGATAGTTGCCCGTACTACCACTCGAGTCACCAACAACATCCTCGAAGCGGCCGTTCCTAATCTGAAACATATCGCCATATGGGGTACCGCAGCCGACCACATTGCGCTTGAAGCCGCCCGTCGGCTCGGTGTGGTTGTTACAAATACCCCTAATGCCGCCACAGTGGCCGTTGCGGAACATGCGCTTGCGCTACTTATGTCGCTCGCAAGGAAAATCCCACAGCTCGATCTGAGAGTTAGAGAAGGGGAGTGGCCCGGCGGGCAACTAACTCAGTTGGCCGGGAAAACTCTGGGAATTGTGGGAACCGGAGTGGTTGGTGTTCGGTTGGCCCGCATCGCCGAAGGAATTGGCATGCGAATACTGGTTAGTTCGCTAAGTGAATCATTCACCAATGGCGAAAATTCGAACTGGAACGAAGTCAGTTTTTCAGAATTACTGGCGAATTCGGATGCCATATCCGTTCACGCACGACTCACGCCGCGAACTCGGTTTAAGTTCGGCGCAGCAGAATTTTCCCAAATGAAGCCCACCGCGCTGTTCGTTAATACGGCCCGCGGTCAATTGGTAAATTCTCGAGCACTCGCTGAAGCACTGGCGAACGAAACGATTGCAGGTGCCGCCCTCGATGTATTCAATAACGAGCCTCTGGATCGAAATTCTCTACTGACCCGCTTGCCGAACGTAATACTCACGCCGCACATAGCCGCAAATACGAGCGAAGCCCTGAACGTTTCACTGAATATGGTCGTCGATAACGTGATCGATTATCTTCAGGGCCGAGTGCGCCATAAAGTTAGTTAACGTGTCGCTGCTCACTATGCTGATTGAGCCATAAGTCCTCCTAAGGCGTTGACACTTTGATTTCCTACTTCATATAATCTGACGGCTTAGTTTTAGGCATTAGTTAGAAGTCTCCACTGGCACCGCGTTCATTTTGATCTTAGGTGCTGGGAATCAGACAACTGATTTTTACTTGAAACTGCGATATGACGTGGTGACCAAGCTTTATGTTTGGTTTCCTGACAAGGCCCAAACTTGGTGTCATTGCACGTCTGAGGAGGAAATTTTTGTTTAAGTTAGACAAGACGAGGCTCATTTTCGGGCTTCTGATAGGTGCAGCAATGATGGCTGTGATCGCTTGTGGTGGTACAGAAACCGTCACAGTCGTTCAGACCGTTGTTGTTGAAAAAGAGGTAGAGGTAGCGGGCGATACGGTTGTTCAGACCGTTGTTGTGACCGAAAAGGGTGACACGGTCACCCTTATCGCCACAGCCACCGCGGTACCAGCGATGGTTGAAGAGGTAGAAGAGCTGATCGTAGCTCCTACAACCAAGACTCCCGCTGGAACAGTGGTAGTTGCTGTTGGTGGTGACAACCTCGGTAGCGAAAACGGACGTGGTGCAAACCAGGCGTCAGACGGTTACAAGAACATCGGCATCGCCGAAACAATGTTCCGTCGAGCTCCTGACGACACACACCTTCCGTGGCTCGCTAAGAGCTTCACCATTGCGCCGGACCTTTCCAGCGCTACCGTCAAGATCCAGACCGGGGTTCCTTTCCAGGTTGTAGATGGATTTGATGCTGGTGATTTGACTGCAGCCGATATTGCGTTCTCAATGAACGACCATAACGGTGCTACAAACCCTGAGTCCATTGGTGGACAGGCTGGTGACTTTGCCGGTCTATGGGGCGAGTGGATTGCAGTTGACGACGAAACCATTACTTTTGATTTCGTTGCGTTTGATGGAACCTGGCAGCTTGACTATGCCAACCAGTCCGGACAGGCGTTCAACGTCTTCTCAGAGCAGGCTCTCCTGCAAAAAGGTGACGAATGGGTAAGCAACCACGTGGTTGCAACCGGTCCGTTCCAGATCGAAGAATGGCTACGAGACGAGTCCTACACCATCGTGAACCGACCTGGTACACACTGGTTGCCGGAACTCGAGCCCAAGTCAGAACGAATCCAGATTATCCACGTTTCTGAACCGGCAACACGGCTTGCGCTTCTGCGCACGGGTGATGTCGACATAGCGGCACTTGAGCCTAAGGACGCGGCGAAGCTGGATCTTTCCACCTTTACGCAGACCACTGCCGGTGGTTCAACTCAGCACGGTCTGTTCTTCTCAGGAAACCTCTGGGAAGACGTATTTGCTGGTGGTCCTCAGAAGGGCGAGAAGCTTCCTGTAAAGGCAACCTTCGTTCACGACCTTCCTTGGATTGGTTCACCTGGCAAGCACGGTGACGATGACCTCGACCAGGCAAAGGACATTCGCCGAGCCCTGGCTCTTGCGATTGACCGTGACCTGATCAACGACTCGCTCGTTGCTGGCCTTGGTCAGCCCGTTCACGTTCAGTACTTCTCCGCTTCACACCCCAACTGGCTTCCGAAGTGGGAGTACGCATACGACCCGGACGAGTCCATTGCGTTAATCACGAAACAGGACCCGGACTACCAGAAGGGTTCTGCTAGCAAGGATGGAATTCTCGGCGAACACGCCTTTGAGATTTCCGTCTACGCACAGGGTGGATCCCCAATGCGTGACGAAATTGCCAACGCCGTTGCCGGCTTCTGGCAAGACATCGGGTTGACAACGTTCGCGTTGCACTTCTCGTACCAGACCTTCCGACCTACTGTCGTTGGTCGAACCAACACTCACCCATGGGTCACAGGTTGTGACAAGGGTAAAGAGTCGAACCCATGGCACTTCCCCAAGGGCCTTGTTCAGACGACTCTGACACGTGGTGGTTTCGGTTGTGGTTTTGAATCCCCAGTGATTCTCGACCTCTACACAACGATGGCCGAAGCCGTTGACGTAGCTACCGCTACAGAAGCTGCAACGACCTACTTGGACTACGTGTACGACCAGTCCCTCCAGCCCGGTATTGTTGCCGTGCCTGCAGGGTTCTACTTCAACAACAGCAAGGTCAAGTCGTTCGACATGGATGTTTCCGGCAACTCCGACTTCAACTCCATCTGGAACATCGAGATCAAGTAACTTGATGAAGTTATAAGCACAACTGCTTTTGTAGTTGACTTGTAAATAAGAGGAGACCCACCATTTTGGTGGGTCTCCTTGCATTTAACACAGATTCATCTCGGTATTTTCTTCACAAATCAAAAAAAAACATTAAAAGGTAAAGGCCGAAAATGTACGATTTGTAAAAAAAATATGGTAGTCTCAGCGGATTCGAGACGTGGGCGGAAATTCGTACGGAATAAGGAAACAAATGCGGCGCTTTATTATCAGAAGATTTCTATTTGGTCTTTTCAGTATCGTTGTCGCTACGTTGGCGGTTTTCTTTATATCGAGAGCAGCTGGCGACCCGCTAGATCTTTACGCTAACTCTGGATATGGCTTATCTGCCGAAGGTGAAATTGCCATCCGTGCACGATTGGGTCTCGATAAACCTGTCGTTGTTCAGTACACGCTCTGGCTAGGGCGGGCGCTTACAGGTGATATGGGAGTAACCCTCCTTGATCGCAAGCCGGTGTTCGATGTTGTGATGGCGAGACTGCCAGCCACAATTCACCTGGGTGGCACAGCATATTTACTGTCATTCTTTATTGGTATACCGCTGGGCGTGCTTTCGGCAGTCAAACGCGGATCTGGCTGGGACTATTTCGGCAGATTCTTTGCCTTACTAGGTCAGGCGGTGCCGCAATTCTGGCTAGGCCTTGTATTAATCCTGGTTTTCGCAGTCCATTGGGAGATATTCCCGGCCGCACTAAAGGGCGATAGTGTCTGGGATGTCAAACATCTGGTTCTACCGACTATTACGTTGGCATGGGGTGGGTTCGCGTTCTACACGAGAATCACCCGATCGGCGATGCTTGAGGTGCTCGACTCTGAGTACGTTCGGCTCGCAAGAGCCAAAGGCGTCGGAAACACCGCCGTCATTTGGAAGCATGCGTTCAAAAACGCTCTCATCCAGCCGCTTACAGGAATGACCCTCGGAATTGTCGGCCTGCTCAACGGCGCAATCCTTACAGAATCAATTTTTGCATGGCCTGGTATAGGCAACATGGCGATTGTAGCTGTGAACAACAACGACTTCCCCGTACTTCAAGCGGTTGTCTTCTTCTTCACGATATTGATCGTCGGGATGACGTTCATATCTGATCTTTCTTACGCCTTAATCGACCCAAGGATTCGATACGACTAATCGTCTCGTCGTCCAAATTCCGCTATCAACAAGTATTTAGTGCAGGCACATGGCTCAACAGGCTGAAAATCAACCAACAACAACTTCGACTCAGACGGTAATAGAATCTGAGTTACGGCAGCAAGACAAGCGGTCGCCAGCAAGCCAGGTTTGGTACTTCGTTCGCCGATGGCCAGTACTTCCGCTGGTCGTTATGGCTGTGCTATTGATTGCTGGAATATTTGCACCCATTGTTGCTCCGGCCGATGAACTTGAGCAATCGCTGGGTTTCCGCAACTTCCCGCCAACCTGGGGTAAAACTACCGAGTTCAACGCGGTACCCGTTGAGTCCGATTACGACCTGACGATCACTAAAGAACGATCTGCTTACAACCGTGCGAAGAAAAACTCGTTCCCGAGGTCAAAGTTTATTCTCGGTGGGGACAACCTCGGCAGGGACGTATTATCTCGAGTAATTTACGGTGCACGAATTTCGCTCAAAGTAACGGCGTATGCACTTACTAGTGGAATCATAATTGGCTCGGCACTTGGTTTGGCAGCAGGTTATTTTGGAGGCTGGACAGACGAGATACTAATGCGTCTGGTTGACTCTTGGAACGCGCTTCCATTTATCTTGATTGCGCTTGTGATCGCTCAGCAGTTCCTACACAACGGAGGTGCAGCCGAGGGTGTCATCATTTTCCTAATCGCCCTTGTTGCATGGACTCCGTTCGTGCGACAGGTGCGGGCTGACGTGTTAACGATCAGAAGCCTCGATTACATAATGTCGGCTCGAACCGCGGGTGCTTCAAACTTGAGGATTATTCTCAGGCACATCGTGCCGGGTACGTTTAGTACGATCCTGGTTGTTGCATCACTCCGTGTTGGTCAGCTGATTCTCACCGAGTCAACTCTCTCATTCTTGGGTGCTGGTATTCCAGACCCGATCCCAGCTTGGGGTAAGAGCGTGAGCGACGGCCGAAACTTCATCGAAGAAGCGTGGTGGATTTCACTCTTCCCAGGACTTGCTATCTTCCTGGTAGTGATGTCGCTGAACTTCTTTGGTGACTGGCTACGAGACCGACTCGACCCGAGACTTCGACAGCTCGACTAGAGTCACCAATAACGAAAACGAAAATCAAAAGGGGCGCCAGAGTAAATGTCTGGCGCCCCTTTTGATTTGTACCGAAATATCAGTGCGGAATTTCACCTAGACTGACCAAGCTGTGATCCGCTTACAGCTATAATCGCTGCGCTAGCTGGAAAAGCGACGTTTTCGTATTGAACAACGCTTGCGATATCAGCACCCTGAAACATCGGTTCGCATAGGAGATCTGAAAATAATGTCTGTTGGTTTTGTAGGTCTTGGAAACATGGGCCAGGGAATGGTCGACAACCTTCTTGAAAAAGGCGCGGATCTGACGGTATATACCCGGACCCAATCGAAGATCGAAGCAATGATCGATCGCGGTGCCAAAGGTGCTTCATCAGTTGCAGAACTGACGAAAAATGTCGATGTAGTGCTCGTGTGTCTTCCCGATGTGAAGACTTCGCACGATCTGCTGCTCGGCGATGACGGCGTTTTCGCAAATGCTCGCCCGGGCCAAGTGATTGTCGACCACGGAACAGTCGATATCGCAACATCCCGAGCTTGCGCCGAAGCTGCATCTGCCAAGGGAGCCCATTTCCTCGACGCACCGATCTCTGGTGGCCCCGGTGGAGCAGCCGGTGGAACGCTGGCGATCATGGTTGGTGGAACCGAAGAAGCCTTCGAACTAGCTCACGAATATCTGGCCAAGATGGGCGCAAACGTAAAGCTAATGGGCCCCACAGGCGCTGGTACAGCCATGAAGCTAATCAACCAGCTACTTGTTGGCGTACACACCGTCGCAGCGGCTGAAGCGTTCGCACTGGCCAACTCGGCCGGTGTCGATGTTCAGGTCGCAGCCGATCTGCTGGGCGTCAGCTGGGGTGGCAGTACCATGATCGAACGAAACGCTCCGATCACAGTTACGCGCGAATTCCCTGATTCGGGAGCCCCGCTTCGCCTGATTCACAAGGACTTGAACATAATCAAGGATCTTGCAGTTGGTGAAGGACTTTCTCTTGAACTGGCACTAAAGTCGGAAGAAATGTTCCAATCGATGATGAACGAGGGCAAACAAGAGCACGACATCTCGGCCGTGCTTGAAATCATCGAAGAACGCTCGAAGTAAGTCGCCAGCGACGATTTCTTAAAAATCGATCAGCTGGTGTGAAAAATACCGTCAGCCAGCTCGTCATCTCACCTCTATCAAACAATAAAAATACAAACAGGAACTCTCAAGAATGGCAACTCACAAAATCGCAATCGTCAAAGGTGACGGCATTGGCGTCGACGTAGTGAACGAAGGCATGAAAGTCCTCGACGCTCTCGCGCCAAAACACGGAATCACCTGGGACTACACAGAGATGCCCTGGAGTTCCGACTACTACTTCCAACACGGCCAGATGATGCCGGATGACGCTCTGGAAATACTTGAGCCGTTCAACGCTGTGTTCCTTGGAGCCGTCGGACACCCCGACATCCAAGACAACATCACCCTTGATGGCCTTCTGCTGCCCATACGCCGCCGTTTCGACCAGTACATATGTCTCAGGCCGTCTGTGTTGTACCCGGGTGTCGAGTCGCCTCTGTCGGGCAAGAAGCCATACGACATCGACCTTACTGTGATTAGAGAAAACACCGAAGGCGAATACTTGAACATTGGTGGCTTCGCCTACCACAACACCCCGGATGAAGTGGCAGTGCAGACAGCGGTCTACACACGCAAAGGCTGCGAGCGGGCAATTCGCTACGCGTTCGATCTGGCTCGGGAGCGCGGCAAGAAAAACCTTGTCACATCGATCACCAAGTCCAACGCACTCGGCTACATGACGATCTGGGACCGTACATTTGCAGAAGTTGCCGAAGAGTACACCGACATCGACTCCGCATCATTGCTTATCGATGCCGCCTGCATGGACCTCGTGCGCAGGCCCGAGATGTTCGATGTAATGGTTGCGCCAAACCTGTTCGGCGACATCATCACCGACATCGGAGCGATCATTTCGGGAAGCATGGGACTGGCATCAAGTGCCAACATCAACCCCGATACATCGGTTCCGTCGATGTTCGAGCCAACGCACGGCTCTGCTCCCGATATTGCAGGGCAGGGCATTGCGAACCCAATGGCTCAGATTCTTACTGCAGCAATGATGCTTCGACACTTAGGAGAAACTGCAGCAGCGGCCGATGTCGATGCCGCAGTGCTTCAATTGCTTGAGCAAGGCGAAATCGTAACGCCTGATCTCGGTGGTTCGTCAACCACTGAAGGCGTGGGCGACGCGATCGCCGAGCTGGTTTCTAAATAACTGACATTCAGGGCAGATCATCACAATGGATCCATTTGCAAAAGTTGATATTGGCAGCACAGGCGTAGCGGTTCCGAGGCTTGGACTTGGGACCGCGCCGTTGAGCGGAATGGTGTTGGGCGACGGCCTGTTTGGTGGCACAGCACACGACGTTGCTGTGGGCATCATCAACCGGGCTCAAGAATTGGGCATCTCCTACGTGGATACCGCTCCTTTGTACGGTTCGGGGCGAGCCGAGGCTCGTGTTGGTCAGTCGGCGTACTCGACGGCCGATCGGGACTCGTTTGTGATCTCGACAAAAATCGGTCGCGTGCTTGATCCGGCTGATGGCGGCCTCTCACCTGAGAATGACCCAGACGGTATTGGTGAACTGCTACCAGTGAACACATGGGCACGCGATGACGTGCATCGTTCTATTGAAGACAGCCTGAAGCGCCTAAACCTCGATAGCATCGAGATCATCTATGTTCACGATTCAGATGTCGAACCCTACGGTGAAGATCAGGCTGTGAACGAGGCGTTCCCGGCACTTATCGAACTGCGAGAGCAGGGTGTGATCAAGGCGATTGGTTGTGGGATGAACGAATGGCAGATGCCGCTCCAGTTCATCCAGCAATTCGATCTCGACATTATCTTGCTCGCCGGGCGTTATACGCTGCTCGACCATTCGGGCCTGAGCGAGTTCTTGCCCGCCTGTGTGGAACGCGATGTGAAGATCACTATTGGTGGCCCATACAACTCTGGAATTCTGGCACGCGATTTGTCGCAGCCGGTAACTTTCGATTACCAGCAGGCTTCTAGCGATCTGGTTGATCGGGCAAGACAGCTCACAGAGATTTGTGTCGCCCACGGAGTCGATCTCAAAGCTGCAGCGTTGCAGTTCGTGCTTGCCCACCCGGCAGTTGCAACCGCAGTACCGGGCGCACAGTCGATCGACGAGTTGGAACAGAACATCGCGATGGTTCAACAAAAAATCCCAGCTGGACTCTGGAGCGACATGCGTTCAGCCGGACTAATTCCCGACAACGCGCCGACTCCCGACTAATCCTCAACTCGAAACAAGGCCCCCTCGCGTTGGAGACCCGCGTCGCAGACTGGTCCCAACTGCGGAGGCGCGTCCGGATACTAATTTGGGCTGAGGGAGATATCGTTTCGCTGAATTATGCGAATTCAACAGCGCACAACCGCTATCCCGTGTGGAACCCTGCGTTGTGCCCAGCCGCCTCAACATGCGTTTCGACAGGCGTCTTTCCAATCAGGAAGTCAAAGTCGCAACCGTCCTGTGCCTGCGTAATGTGTTGTGAATACATCTTTCCGTATCCACGCTCGAAACCGCCATCTATTGGCGGTGCTACGAGATTCGCACGTCGGCGATCTAGTTCCGCAGCATCAACATTGAGATCAAGCACTTTGGCTTCGACATCAAGGGTGATCTCGTCACCAGTCTGAACCAGCGCCAGCGGACCTCCAACGTGCGATTCCGGCGATACATGCAGCACGATGGTGCCGAACGCCGTGCCGCTCATGCGAGCATCGGAAATTCGCACCATGTCACGAACGCCCTCAGCGAGTAGCTTCTTGGGCAGAGGAAGGAACCCGGCTTCAGGCATCCCTGGCCCTCCGACTGGTCCTGCGCCCTTCATGACGAGGATGTCATCCTTGGTTACATCGAGATCGGGATCGTCGATACGATTCTTCAGATCCAGCGGGTTTTCGAAAACAATCGCCCGGCCAGTGTGCTTCAACAGCTCGGGCGAAGCAGCAATGTGCTTGATCACAGCCCCATCAGGCGCAAGCGAGCCCTTCAACACCGTAAGTCCGCCTTCTTTGGCGAGCGGGGCGTCGGGCGAGAGCACGACATCATCGTTGTAGCACTCAGCATCGGCGATATTGTCGCCAAGCGATTTGCCGGTCACCGTAAGACAGTCCAGATTCAGCAGGCTAGACATCTTATTGAGTACCGCCTCAACACCACCGGCGTAGTACAGATCCTCCATCAGATACTTGCCACCCGGCTTCAGGTTCACTATCACCGGTGTTGTTTCTGAAAGTTCGTTGAACCGTTCCAAAGGAAGCTTGATTCCAGCTCGCCCAGCGATAGCGGTCAGATGAATGATGGCGTTTGTAGAGCCACCTGCCGCAAGCAATATACGTATAGCGTTGTCGAAAGCTTCCTGGGTCATGATGTCGGAGGGGCGGATGCCTTTTTTAACCAGATCGACAGCGGCACGACCGGAATCTTCAGCCAGTACTTTCCTACGAGAGTCGGCACCGGGAACAACCGCTCCCCCCGGAAGGCACATGCCAATCGTTTCGACAATCGCACCCATGGTTGAAGCTGTACCCATGACCATGCAGTGCCCAGGCGAACGATAGATCGCCGACTCCATCGAGTCGTATTCGGCCTGTGTAATTGTTCCTGCTCGAAGTTCAGACCAGTAACGCCTGCAGTCGGTGCAGGAACCAAGCTCTTCGCCCTTCCAGTTCCCGTTCAACTGAGGGCCACCGGTAAGAACGATGGCCGGCAGGTCGGCCGATGCTGCGCCCATGAGCATCGCGGGAGTCGTCTTGTCGCAACCCGAAAGCAGAACAACGCCGTCGATCGGCAAACCCCGGATCATCTCTTCGACGTCCATCGACATAAGGTTTCGGCAGAACATGGAGGTTGGTGAAAGAAAGAATTCACCAAGTGAAATCGTTGGAAACTCGATCGGGAATCCGCCAGCTGCGAGAACTCCTCGCTTCACGTGCTCGGCAAGACCTCGCAAGTGGGCGTTGCAGTGGGTTGCTTCGGACCACGAGTTGGCGATACCGATTACGGGTCGACCAGCAAATGATTCTTCAGACCAACCCTGATTTTTCAGGCCCGCGCGATGAAGAAACCCTTCAAGATCTCTCGATCCGAACCACTCCGCTGATCGAAGAATTTTGCCATTGGACTGGTCGGTTGCCATCAGTTCATACCCTCATAATTGCCGAAAGAAATCTCACGAGGCGGCGAGTCTAGCAAACAACCCGGTGTTACTTTGATGCTACAAATCGTTTGGTGCCCAAGAATCACGTGAGCTCGAGTCGAGCACAACACAAAAATCATCACCCAGATATGACATCCCAGAACAACAGTCGATTCCCTGAACTCACAGTGAGTGGATCGCCGAAACTCATGGGGCAGCAAATAGGCGAAAACTTCCGCAGCCAGATAGTCGAACTTTCCGAGCTGGTGCTTGAACGGTTCAACAAAGGATCTGAACCACCAATCACGTGGGCTCACGCCGAAAAAGTTGCTCGCCATAGCTTCGAACGGGTTGGCGAATACTTCCCTGACCCGCTGGAAGAACTTCAGGGCACCGCAGATGCCGCTGGAGTACCGGTCGAGCGTCTGATGGTGCTGAACGCTCGCAACATGCTGGCTGAAACCTCAGAGGGCTGTACGTCGATTATGGTTTCAGCGGGATCATCAGAAACGGGTAGTGGTTTTGCCGGTCAGAACTGGGATAACGATCCGGCGATGGCTCCGCTGTCTGCGGTAATTACTCGAAAGGGAACCGGAAAGGCAGAATTCACAAGCTGGCTGCAGCCCGGAGTGGTTGCCTATATGGGCTTTAATTCGGCTGGCATCGGCATCTGCATGAACGCGTTGAACGGCCCTGCCGATACGAACGGGCTTCCGTGGTACTTCTTCGTTCGAGCAATTCTCGAGTCCAGATCTACTGAAGAGGCGGTCAACGTGGTTGAGTCCGCACCCCGAGCGCTCACTGCGAACGCTGCGATGATCACCAGTAACGGTCCGCTGAATCTCGAGATCACACCCAGCGCAGTTGAATCTATCGAAGCCAACGATTCAGGAATTCTGGTTCACACCAATCATTGCGTTCACCCTTCGCTTGCTTCTCACAACGATGATTACGGGGATCGCATCTACGGGCAGTCGTTCCAGCGGCGAGATCGTGGCCAGGAACTGCTCAGTAAGAACACAAAAGTCTCGCTCAACGACGCCAAATCGTTGCTCTCTGATCACGACGGGTATCCAACATCTATATGCCGACATCCGAATGATGACCCCAAAACAGGTTGGCAAAGGAGCGTTATTTCCATCATCCTTGAACCAGACGAAAATCGAATGCACGTTTCAAACGGCAATCCGTGTGAAAACGCCTACGAAACGTACGAAGCCGGTTGATCGAGTTACGTAACTTGGTTGCCAGCGACCGGGAAATAGCCAGAAAATAGAAGGCAAGGTTAGATCAGTTGAGATTCAGTAAGCCGGCATTGATGGGTGCCGGACTGGGGTTCGTGATGGGCATAGCGTTTTTGATTATTTCGCTACTGCAGTTCGACGATGCCCAAACAAACGCCAAAGACGTTGCGATGGTTAGCGTGCTGTTCGGAATACCGTTCTCGGTGATAATCGGGCTAGGAGTCGGCTGGGCATGGGGAAAATTTCTCGGCCCACACAGCCTCGACTAATCGCTATCGTTTTAGACGAATCAACCTGAGAATGCGGGTCAAGATGCCCTTAGGCCCGGATTCGGCATCGCGCTTCAATCGATTGGCAGTGCATTCGGCGCAGGTGCAGTAGGGCGGATGTTTTCGGCCTTGGTAGGCTCGTTCGTCCATGGTGCATCATCACTTTCTAGCTTCATCGTTTGGATTTGGTGAATACCGTATCGGTAACGCTGGCAACAGTTTAGATGCGAACACTCGAAGTTCGACCTGAATTACGAGCAAACATAGATTAACGCGCAAAACCCTCCGTTCAATTCGAAATGATTACGGAGGGTTGATTAGCGGTTGGCGCGGTGGTGATTAGGCAGACTCAGCAAGAAGCGGTGGTTCTTGCTGGTTTGAAGACACGTTAGCTGCCTTCAGCGCCCAGTTCACACACATCTCAACTTCGCCAGGTTCCCACGGCTTGGTGACATAGTCACGAACGCCGAGTTGAACTGCTTTCACCATATTCTGGCGATCGCCCTGTGCGGTAACCATAATCACCGGGAGCGAAGAGCTCTCTGGCTGGTCTTTCAAACGGCGAAGGGTCTCTAAGCCGTCCATTCCAGGCATCGGAATATCGAGTAGCACAACATCAGGAGGCTTGTCCGTCTTGTCAAAAAACAACTTCAGTATTCTGGAGTAAGCGCCCGCACCATCGCCGATCTCGCTGATTCACCCGATATTTTGACCCCGCATGTAGCAGAAACTTTGCAGTACCGACCTAGACTGACCGCCTGAACCTGCATTAAGAATGGCGAGAACGCACACACTGGTGTAAAACCAGTGTGTGCTTATTACTAAATCAGCCGACGTCGCAGATTTCTGCGCCGTGGCCGCCAAATCCGACTTCGTTACTGTCGACACCGAGTTCGTTCGAGAAAAAACCTACTGGCCAATTCTTTGCCTGATCCAGGTTGCAACACGTGATGAAGCTGTAGCAATCGATCCGCTCGCAAATGGCATTGATCTCGAACCGCTCTACGACCTGATGAAAAACACCAAGGTGTTAAAGGTCTTCCACTCTGCCAGCCAGGACATGCAGATCATGTTCAATGCCAGCGGTGGGATGGTCAAACCCGTTTTCGATACTCAGATAGCAGCAATGGTAAGTGGCTACGGCGACCAGCCCGCTTATGCGACATTGGTGCAACGTATCGTTGGCGAAACGATCGACAAACGATCGCAAATGACCGACTGGTCAAGGCGACCACTCACGGAGCACCAGGTCGAATACGCAATCGGCGACGTTACGTACCTTACTCATGTCTACGACAAGCTAGTTTCAGAACTCGATAAATCGGGGCGCGTAAGCTGGGCTCATGAAGAAATGGGTCATCTTCGAAACAAGGATTTGTACGACGTCGACCCTCGAGAATTATGGCGAAAAGTAAGACTCCGCCGACCCTCTCGAAGAGCGCTAGCAGTACTCCGCGAAATAACGGAATGGCGCGAACTCAGTGCGCAGCGACGAGATATTCCTAAGGGATGGGTGTGCCGCGATGAAGCGCTAGCCGAAATCGCCCTCAACACTCCACAAACACCAGCTGCACTAGAACGAGTAAGGGGCGTAAACGAGCGATTCGCCAATGGACGCGACGGTAAATCGCTTCTAGAAGCGGTGCGAGTCGGACTTGAATTGCCCGATGATGAATGCCCAGATCCAGAAAAAGGACGTCCACCGATAAGAGGCCACGAAACGCTGGTCGCTCTGCTTCAGGCACTCCTGAAACTACGATGTGACGAGAACGGCGTCGCCGCACAGATGGTCGCCAACAGAAAAGAACTCGATCGCATCGCCACCGAGGAAGAGCCCGACGTCAGAACCCTCTCCGGTTGGCGCCGAGAGATCTACGGAAACGACGCCATCGCTCTCAAACGAGGCGAAATAGCACTCACCGCCGACGGACTCAGCGTTCGTGTAGTACCTGCTTGAACCTGCCATAGCGGTTCGAGTCGATCTATACTCGCCAATATAATTATTAGTTTTCGATTTCTAATCAGCAGGAAGCGATCCAATGGTCAACGCGCTTAAAGGCGATGTATTTATTACTGGCGCAGCAAGAACGCCGCTCGGCAGTTTTCAGGGCAGCATCTCTGACGTTCCGGCTACAGATCTGGGTGCAACGGCGATAAAAACCGCCATCGACCGCTCGGGTCTCGACTCTAACGATGTCGAATACACAGTGATGGGCAACTTGCTCTCTGCCGGCCTCGGCCAAACTCCAGCCCGCCAGGCGGCGATCGGAGCCGGCATTCCCAACACCGCTTCCGCTCTCACTATCAACAAAGCCTGTGCTTCTGGCATGCAAGCTGTCATATTGGCGGCCCAAACCATTCAGCTCGGCGAAGCATCGAGCGTTATTGCCGGTGGCATGGAAAACATGAGCGCCGCACCACATCTGCTACTGAACAGCAGAACAGGTCAGCGACTCGGCGACACCAAATTAGTCGACTCTATGATTCACGATGGTCTCTGGTGCCCGTTCGAAAACAGGCATATGGGAAGCTCCGCTGAGGCCATCAGCGAAAAATATTCTGTGTCCCGTGACGCCCAGGACGAATTTTCCGAACGCAGCCACCGATTGGCATCAACCGCTTCTGCCGAAGGTTCGTTCACTGATGAAATTACACCCGTTGAAATTGTTGGCCGACGAGGAAAGATCACCGTCGTAGACACCGACGAAGGACCTCGATCTGACACCACGATTGACGGTCTAGCAAAACTTCCGGCAGTCTTCCCTCCCAACGCCACAGTAACGCCAGGCAACGCGTCGTCTATTAGCGATGGCGCAGCGGCTGTCGTTGTCGTTGACGAACAAGGCGCAGCTAAAAGTTCATCGGGGCCCGTGGCCCGAATTACCGGATACGCCCACGCAGCGAACGAGCCTGGGATGTTGTTTGATGCCCCACGAATTGCGGTTACAAAGTTGCTTGAAAAAACAGCTATGTCTCTCGACGATTTCGATCTGATCGAAGTGAATGAAGCGTTCGCAGCTCAAGTGCTGGCAAATGGACAGGCGCTGAAATGGGATTGGGACCGGGTAAATCTTCGTGGCGGTGCAATCGCCCTCGGACACCCAATCGGCGCAAGTGGCTCACGAATCCTTGTAACTCTCATGTACGGCCTGCAAGCAGCCCAAGGCAAGAACGGCCTCGCTGTCATCTGCCACGCTGGTGGCGGTGCCGTGGCCATGAGCATCTCACTCCAGTAATCGCAATAACCCACATATTCAATGGGCGAAAGGAAATCACTAATGGCGTTTGATCCCAGTCAGATGGACGTTCTAGATCGTCGAAAGGTCGAGGCGATGATCCTCGGCCCAATGCTCCGAGCGTTCCAAAAAGAGATCGGTATCGAGAAGACTAACGAGATCGCCCGAACCGTCATCACCGATCTAGCGCGTGAACAAGGGGCGCAGTTCGCATCGGGGATCGGATCAAACGGCCTCGAAGACTACGCATCGAACAAAGACGCCTGGTGTCGTCACGGTGCCCTCGAAGTCGAAATCATCGAGAGTGACGACTCGAAATACTCGTTCGATGTAACTCGTTGCAGGTACGCCGAGATGTACAACGAACTCGGATTCGGTGATCTGGGTGGAATATTTTCTTGTACTAGAGACTTCGAATTCGCGACGGGGTTCAACTCAAAGGTAAAGCTCGAACGAACTCAAACCATCATGCAGGGCGCATCTCACTGCGACTTCAGATACACGCTTGAGAAACCACTTTCAGCCACTGAATAGTTCAAGGCGACCAAACACAATCTACATTTGATTCGTACAATCAATAATCGCTTCCTAATCTCGAAGGGCTGCTCGAATTGCAACAACTTACGTGTCCGGTAGATCAACTTCTTTTAGTCGACTCAAAAACTTCTGGCGAAGAATCTTCAGAATGTGCCACTTGCGAAGGCGTTTGGCTCACTACTCATGCTCTTGAATCTCTCGAAGACAACGCAGCCAGCGACGATATGGTCAAAGGACAGCGTCAGTACGGCAAGCAGGTTGTCGAGCACCTATGCCCACACTGTGGCGAAGCGATGATTCGATTCAGGTACCGCGGCTATAGCCTCGAAATCGAAGCTTGTCCTTCTGACGCAGGATTCTGGCTCGACAAAAAGGAAGACCGCGAAATTCGAGACGTAATGAAACAGCGGGGATCAAACCTGAATCGGTCTGTATCAGCAGAAAAAAGCTGGCATCGGGCTCGTCGAGGTACGAAACTAAGTCTCGTCCAGCGTGTGAAGAAACTTTTCGGCTTCCACTAAGTTAAAATTGCATCATGTTTGATACCGACCGCGGAAACGCCGATATAACCCTTTGCATCTTCCCTCATCTTAGAGAGTTCATAGCAATAGACGCACGAGAAAATCGCTCTGGTGGCCCAGCTGTACTTAGCCTGTCGATCTCGAACGTGCTTGGCGAAGAGTTCTACACCAATGTCGAACGAGATTTTTCTAAGCTTCTCCGACGCCACGACATCGGATTTCTTGAACTAATGGGCATCCCTCAGCAAGTAGAAGCCGTTGTTCGGGCAAATTCACTAAAGCGGATCATCGCCGAGTTGGGAATACTGCCTCCTGAAGGATCAAACAATCCCGGTGGCACTGTGGGAGTTCTCTTTTTCGCAGGAACGTTGCTTTCGTTCAGCGTCGGCCAATTGCGAGAAGCTACCGGAGAACTGTTCGGCAAACGGCTATCGCCGGTGATGCTTGAACAGCTAAATGACCAGCTGATTGATTTGATGGATAAAGAGCGAAAATCTATCAGCGATACATCCCAGCAGGATCTCGTCGGCCTCATTTCAGGCAAGAGCGGACCCTACGTCACACTCTGGGAAAGTAGCGGGAACTAGCACCCGCTCAGTTTGCACTAGTGCCCGATCTGTATCGTCTGTGTTCAGTTACGAACCATTTAGCCGCGATGCGCGCCAACGCGCGACGCTGAAACGAACACGACGAACCTCCTCATGGAAGACTCCTTCCTCGATAATTTATTAGGCAACCCAGCTGATGGCACATTCTTGGCCTGGCTGGCTGATGGAGGCCTTTGGGCTTTCCTGATTGCGCTCGCTGGCATTCTGGGATGGTGGCTCATACGGCGACTTCTGCGACGCGGCCTGAGACAGGCAGTGAAAGGACTCGACCAGCATGAGGCGACCGCCGATGTTGGTATGGCCGTTCAGGCTGCCGACTCGTGGATATCCAACTTCCTTGTAGCCGGGGTGTTCGCTACGGCCGCTATACTCGGAATACTCCATGTTCTTGGCAACAACATCGATCCAGTTATCAGCAACTTGAAAATGGCGGGCGGTGTGGTCCTAAATTGGCTTGCAACTGCTGGCCTCAGAATCGTTCTGATCCTGTTCATGAGCTGGGTTGCGACTCGAATAGCCCGACGTGTAATTCCTCGAGTATTGTCATCTGTGATGCTTGGCCAGGCATCGACCGCCGATCACGACGAAGTGCTGAAACGATCGGATACTCTTTCGAGCGTTTTCGTTGGTGCAGCGGTGAGCCTGATCTACGTACTGGCGTTGTTCATGGTGCTAACCGAACTCACTGTGCCAATCGGACCCGTGCTCGGCGGGGTGGGCATCGCCGGCATTGCAATTGGATTCGGTGCTCAATATCTCGTACGTGATCTGATCTCTGGCGTATTCATTCTCGCCGAAAACCAGTACAGAACTGGCGACGTTGTAACCCTCTCGGGCATTTCGGGGCTGGTCGAATCGATCAATCTGCGCCGAACAGTGCTTCGTGATCTCGATGGTCAGGTTCACGTTATTCCCAATGGCGAAATCACTGTCGCATCTAACAAGACCAAATACTGGTCACGGGTGAACTTGGATGTTGGGGTTGCTTACAAAGAAGACGTAAACCGTGTCGTTGAAGTATTGAACGATATTGGTGAAGAGATCGCCGCTGACCCGTACTACGGCCTGATGCTGATCACGCCACCACAGGTGCTTCGCCTGAATTCGCTCGATGATTCAGCCGTTACGTTCAAGATGCTCGGCGACTGTAAACCGATGAAACAGTGGGAGATCATGGGCGAAATGCGGAAGCGCATTAAGATTCGTCTCGACGCCGAAGGAATTGAGATTCCGTTCCCGCACCAGACGGTCTACTGGGGTGAAGCGCAGCCTCCGTTCCGACCCGATATTGCTGTACCAGACTCCGTTCAGGTGGCTCGTCCGGCACCGTCGATTCAGCGGCCGCCAGAAACTGTTCGCCCAATCACCAGTCAGCCGACCACCGCCGATAAGTCAGATGATGATCGACCAATGACGCCGGTACTTCGTGAAGAATTGCTGGCTGCGATAGCGATAGCGACAAGTGCCCGAATTGGCGATTCTGACCCCGACATTCGATCCCGCTCGGCACTGATCGATACAGCCGACAACGAATAGTTTTACTAGTGGTGATTTTTCGTCCGACCAATTAGCAAGTCGCTATTGACGATCTGAAATGCCAGCTGGCCAACTGCCGTGGTTCCAACGGTGTGTGTTATCGCATCCGAACGAAGCTGCTTTGAATCGGCCGATTCATTCAGTGCGGCGGCCATAGCTTCGGTGATCGCACTAACATCTGCGAAATCAACGCTGGTAACACTGTCGCCGAAATAATCAGAAGCCACGTTGGAATTACTCAATATCATCCCGCCGCCGGATGAATTCAGCAGTGCACCATCAAGAGCAGCGCGCCCGATTCCATCGACCACCGGCACCGAAACGAGCGTGTCGTACATACTCAAAGCCGCAATCGCACGGTTGAAGTTATTCTCTTCAAATACTCGAACAGGTTGATTCGAGTCGGCTTTTTCGTTGACCCGACGAGCCGCACGTCTTATTTCTTCCGACAGTCGCTTGTAAGCGGAAATATGCGAGGGTCCTGGTGTCAGAAACAAAAGATAACGGACCTCGTTCGCCATTCCGGAATTCTGCTTTAGAAGTTCACCGAACGCGTTAATCGAACGAACGATGTTCTTGTGCGGTTCCGAACGATCAACGGTTACAAACGTGTGACGAATGCTTTTATCGGTCATATCGCTCATGAATCGTTGAGTACGCGATGTCCCTTTGATCGATTTGAAATCTCCAGATCGAGCTGCTGCCCGCGCCACACCTACAAGTGTTTTGTGTCCTTTGTAAACAAATAACTTGAAGGGTGCGGTGCCCGGGTCGGTCACTTCTAACTCATCTTGCAAAAACTCGCTCGCACAAGCGATAAACGCGTTTATATCCCGTGACGAAGGAAACCACAGTTCGTTGCCCGACAACAGACTCTCCAAGATTTCTACTCGCCATGCCGACGGTAAGATCTGGAAATCAGATGGCCACGGCCATGGGGTGTCCAGCGAATGTTTGATTACTGAATCATGATGCCTTTCCCGAACCATCCCCGGAACTAACATCAACTGATAATCCTGACTCACAAGAACAAAGGGTTTTTCGGTGGCGTTCTGTGAAATCGCGTCAGCGAACATTTTGTTCACGGTTCGGTAACCGGTTTCCCAGGCATCGTGTTCCTGATCGCCTATTGTCGGGGTGAACGTCGGGCTCCACGATCGATGAAGTAGGAACCACAGCAACGGATTGCAAATAACGTTGTAAAACTTATGATGTACGCGTCGAGGAGGAGCTACAAGATGTAATTCCTGATCATTTGGAAAGAGTAATCCATCTTCGGAAGAAAGCGTTTGCGCTGCTTTCCTGTCGGCACTACTTACAGCACCTGATATCCAGATGGCCGGTGCTAAACCGACCGCTTCACCGCCTGAATTAAAATCCTGTTTTACCGCAAGTTCGCCCGCATCGTCCTCGAAATAACTAAACGGACCTCGATTACTCGCTACGATGATCCTGCGATCTAAGTTAAGCCACTTCGGCATGCGCTGATCATCATCTTCGAGTTGATGGTCAGAAGTATCTTGAGTTTTATCACCGCTCTGTGGAGCCATGGAATGTGTCCTGCCGCTGATCCGAATCCTGCCGTCTTAGCAAGCAGATCGCAGTGGTCCGTTGATTTGTAACCCGAATTCAATCACTCCAGTAGTTCGCAGTCAAAGTTAAGATGGCGCAAAACATCTTTGACACACGAATTGAGCACTAACTAAAATCAATTGTTGGATTCGGCTCTGACCGAGTATTTGATAACCATTGCGTGCAGTTCGGAGAAAAATGACCTCCAGTCCTCCAAAAACAGCAGATGAACTACGAGAGTCTTTTCTTTCGTTTTTCGAAGGCCACGACCACCTTCGAATGCCCTCGGCATCGCTGATTCCTGCCGCAGACCCAACTTTGTTGCTCATCAACTCAGGAATGGCGCAGTTCAAGCCGTATTTTTCTGGGGAAAAAGAGCCGCCGCATCCACGTGTCACAACGTCTCAAAAATGCTTCCGAACAACCGATATCGAAGAGGTTGGCGACGATACCCACCTCACTATGTTCGAAATGCTCGGCAACTTCAGTTTCGGCAACTATTTCAAGAAGGAAGCCTGCGCCTGGGCGCTCGAATTGCTGACCAAGCAGTTCGGACTTGATCCCGAACGCCTGTACTACACCGTCTACACGACCGACGACGAGGCCGAAAAAATCTGGCTAGACCTCGGTATTCCAGCCGATCGTATTTACCGATTTGGTGACGAGGAAAACTGGTGGGGACCTGCCGGTGACGAGGGCGTTTGTGGTCCCAGTTCCGAGATCAACTACTACCGAGGTTCGCTCGACGACATCCCAGCTGTGGACGATCCGAGTAGAAACGGCGAGTGGGGACCCAACTACCACGATGATTTCGTGGAGATATACAACCTGGTATTCACGCAGTTCTATCGTGATCTCGAAGGCAACGACACTGTTCTGCCAGCCAAAAACATCGACACAGGCATGGGATTCGAACGGGTGCTTGCGGTACTTCAGTGTGCGTCGAACGTCTACGAAACGGATGCGTTCCGACCGATCATCGCCCATGTCGAACAGATATCTGGCAAGGAGTGGGGGCAGGACGTAGCTATCGACCGCGCCATTCGTGTTGTCGCCGAACACGCCCGTTCAGCTTCGTTCTTGATTGGTGATGGTGTGATCCCGGGAAACTCCGGACGCGGCTACGTGCTTCGACGCCTAATTCGTCGTGGAATGCTTTTCGGTCGTGAGCTGGGAGTCGATACGCCGATGCTGTCGATCATCTCGAAAACCGTTTCCGAGCACATGGGTCACGTCTACTCGGAATTAACTAGCAACTACGATTTCATCAAAGACGTTCTGGAAAAAGAAGAAAACAGCTTCTCTCGAACACTGGAATTTGGCGCCCAAGTTCTTTCAGGGATGATCGATTACCGCACGGACAACCCGGACGCATTCGAACAGCTAAAAGACGGCAAGAAGCTGAAATCACCTGCTGGTGACGACGCTCGTTCAGTTGGCACACGACAAGCGATATCGGAACTCGAACGGCTTGCGAAATCGGGTGATACAGACGCGATAGACAGCTGGCGCAGCAATATTTCCGGAGCCGAGGCGTTCGTTCTGTATGACACCTACGGCTACCCGTTTGAAGTTAGCGATGAAGTTGCGGGCGAGGCCAAAATGTCGGTCGACCGCGACGGATTCGACTCTCAAATGGAAGCTCAGCGAAAACGAGGGCGAGATGCCGGAGGATTCGGTGGTAAGGCCGAAGCTACTCGTGTCTACGAACAACTCGGGCTTGAAGACACGCCGTTCGTTGGCTACGAAACGTTGGTCTCAACTACGTCGATAGCCGCAATCGTCAAAGACGGTGCTCCTGTCGAATCAGCGCACGAAGGCGATGAAGTCGAAATCATTCTTGGAGAAACGCCGTTCTATGCAGCTCGTGGTGGGCAGGTCGGCGACACCGGGTTAATTTCAGGCGCCAACGATCTCAAAATATCAATAATCGATACTCTGGCACCATACGGCCATGTGAATGTTCATTACGGCACAGTCACCTCTGGTTCTCTCGTAAAAGGCACTAGTGTCACTGCCACGGTCGACGGAGAGCGACGAGAACGTATTCGACGCAATCACACAGCTACCCACCTCGTACACGCAGCGCTAAGAGAAATCGTAGGCAGCCACGTTCGACAGGCTGGATCAGTAGTTGATCCCGACCGGTTACGGTTCGACTTCACCAACATGCAGGCGCTATCGCAAGACGAGATCAGGGGAGTGCAGGACCGCGTGAACGAAAAGATTCGCCTGAATCGTGATGTTGAAGTCCACTGGACCACTTATGGCAAGGCCGTGGACGAAGGCGCTCTGGCGTTCTTTGGTGATACATATGACAACGATGTCCGCACCATCAAGATCGACGCCCCATGGAGTTACGAACTCTGCGGTGGGACGCACATGGATCACACCGGTGGCATCGGCACGTTCGTAATCACTTCCGAAACCGGTATCGGATCGGGAATGCGCCGAATGGAAGCAATCACCGGTATTGCGTCTGAACAGGCAATTTTCGATCGATTTGGCGCTCTAGACGAAATCGCTTCGAAATTCAGGGTGACAACGTCTGAGGCCAGCGCTCGAGTCGATTCCCTGAACAACGATCTAAGCAAGGCGCGCAAGCAGGTAGCCAAGCTCGAAGAGCAGCTGCTACAGGCCAGCGTTGGTGGCAGCAGTGCTAACAATTTGGCAAACAGCTTCGACCTCGACGCTAACGGAACCGCGGTTCATGTTGAAGTGAGCGAGATTCCCGCTTCGAACATTGGCGCTCTGCGAAAAACAGGCGACCATCTGAAGAAGCAGATCGGCAAGGGCGTCGTTGTTCTCGGCGCAGTAATCGAGGGCCGCCCGATGGTCGTAGTAATGGCGACCGACGATGTGGTCAAAGCCGGGATTCACTCTGGAAATATCGCCCGACAAATCGCCAATAAAATGGGTGGCGGCGGTGGCGGAAGTCCGGCAGTTGCTCAGGCCGGTGGCAAAAACGCCGACCAACTTGGCGAAGCACTCGCATCGACCGAAGAGATCATTCTAGCTTCGCTTAGCAACGGATCAGGGAGTTAGTTATCGCTAATACGGGGCGACTACTCGGAGTTGACTATGGGGAGGCCCGAATCGGTCTCGCCATCAGCGACCCGACTGGCACGATAGCGACACCTATCGAAGCGATAAAAGCTGCGGGTTCGGATGATGCAGCAAACATTTCTAAAGTTGCGATAGAACGTGAGGCGTTAGGAATAGTCGTGGGATTGCCACTTTCTCTTGATGGATCACAGGGTCCAGCAGCTCGAAAAGTGAACGCGTTCTGCGCCAAACTTCGTAAAACCACCGATCTTCCTGTGATTGCATGGGATGAAAGAATGACGACAGTACAGGCGCATTCTCTTCTCAGAGCCGCAGGAAAATCGCCTTCGAAAGCCCGCGGTAAAGAGCGGGGCAAGATTGACTCCGCATCTGCAGCAATTATCCTCGACTCATACATGCAGTCGATATAAACCAAACATCGATTATTAGAACCAACAACGGAGCGATATGAGCAGCAACATCGGCGTCATGGGACACCCTATCGGGCACACGAAATCACCTGTATTCCAGCAGGCTGGTCTCGACGAACTCGGCATCAAAGAAACGTTCGAAGCCTGGGATGTTGCCCCTGAAGATCTCGAAGCGAAGGTCGCCACGTTCCGTGAAAAAGGGTTTATCGCCGCCTGCGTTACGTTGCCACACAAGCAGGCCGTAATGCCGCTGGTCGACGAACTCACGGAGGCCGCCGAAGCGGTTGGAGCAGTCAACTGGATATTCAACCGTGATGGCAAGCTTGTTGGTCACAACACCGATGGCACTGGCTTCTTACGAGCACTCAAAGAGAAGGCAGGATTCGATCCTAAGGGCGTCGATGCCGTTGTGTTCGGAGCCGGTGGGGCAGCTCGGGCGATTGTTTACGCCCTGAAAACCGCAGGAGTCGCTCGACTTACAATCGCTAACCGAACTGTTGAGAAGGCCCAAACTCTTGCGTCAGAATTCTCAGAAGGACGATTCAAGCCCACCGCTATTGGCATGAGCCGCGACGAGCTTTCTAACTACGTGCCATACGCAACACTGCTAGTGAATACGACTTCGCTTGGCATGGCTGGCGGTCCTGCAGAACTCGCTACACCCGCAACAGCCGACATGATTTCCGCCGATACTGTGGGATATGACGCTGTATACGCCCCGCCTGAAACCAAATTTCTACGTGAGGTCGAAGAGGCCGGTGGCCTGCCAGCGGGTGGAATGACGATGCTCGTGTTCCAGGGAATCGAAGGATTTGAGATGGCGACAGGCAAAACAGCCCCAGTCGACGTCATGTTTGCCGCAATCGAGAAGGCTTTGAAATCCGACTAGGCGAATATAGTTTCTGGCAACTGCCTATAATCGATGCTTGGATCTTTCGATAAGCGTTGGCGAACGTCGTTGCGGTTCAAAACCAACGTAAATTCGCCCAAAGCACTTCTAGCTCAACAATCGCTAATTAATAACGAGAAGCAATACGAATGACGAAATTTCGATACCTGACAGCCGGAGAATCACACGGTCCAGGCCTCACGGTAATTGTTGAGGGGATGCCCGCAGGGCTCGAAATAACCGAGGAGTACATCGAGAAACAGATGTCTCGTCGGCAAAAAGGCTACGGCTCTGGCGGTCGAATGAAGATCGAAAAGGATCGCGCCGATATCCGTGCAGGTGTTCGACACGGCATATCACTCGGCTCGCCGATCGCTATGTGGATCGAGAACAAGGACTTCGCCAACTGGACCGAAGCGATGGCAATCGGAGAAGTAGCCGATGACGTCGACAAAAAGGTCTACACGAAGCTGGTTCCCGGACACGCTGATTTTCCAGGAGCGCTGAAGTACGTTCAGCACGATCTTCGAAACGTACTCGAACGCGCATCGGCCCGAGAGACTGCCGCACGTGTAGCAGCAGGTTCTATCGCACGTCGATTGCTCGAAGAAATCGGTATTTCGATTCACTCTCGTTCAGTTGCAACCGGCGATCAGGACGGCCGTGAAGTAGCTACCGAAGATGTCGATTGGAACGTTGTTGAAGCTTCCGAAGTGCGGGCGTCCGACTTAGACGCAGATGTGCGTTTCAAAGCCGCTATCGATAAATCCAAAGCCGCTCGAACCACGATTGGTGGAGTGTTCGAAGTTGTGGCGTTCGGTGCACCGGTCGGACTTGGAAGCCATGTTCACTGGGATCGCAAACTTGATGCCCGACTTGCCCACGCGATGATGAGCATCAACGCCGTGAAGGGCGTCGAGATCGGAACCGGTTTTGCCAACACCCGTAAGCCAGGCAGGGAAGTGCAAGACGTTATCGAGCCAGACCCTTCGGATCCGCGTAAGTTCAGGCAAATATCGAACCACGCTGGCGGTATCGAAGGCGGTATGTCGAACGGTAACCCGATCGTTGTGAACGTAGCCATCAAGCCAATCGCAACGATGACTAATCCGCTGCCATCGGTCGATATCAACACCGGAGAACTGGTCGACGCCGCCTACAACCGCAGTGACATCTGCCAGGTGGCTCGAGCCTGCCCTGTTGGAGAAGCGATGATGGCGTTAGTGCTGGTCGAAGCCATGCTTGAAAAGTTTGGCGGCGATTCGCTCGATGAAATCAAACGCAACTACGCTGGATACGTTGAATCGCATCAAGCATTTGGCAACAGCTAGTCCGCAGCTGAAGAAATCGATACCTTGACCGACACCCTGGAGCCCAAACCAAACATCTACCTTATTGGCCTCTCTGGAACTGGGAAAACCCGATCCGGACGCCGTCTTGCGGAAGTTCTCGAATGGCCCTTTGTCGAAATGGATGGCGTAATCGAAGATAGGGCAGCGAAATCGATTCCCCAGATATTTGAAGAGAACGGCGAAAATTACTTTCGGGATTTAGAATCGCAGATTCTTGAAGAAGTCGCTGGTCGCGGTGGCCGCGTTGTATCGACCGGCGGCGGGGTTCCAGTTCGCCCAGAAAACCGTGCAATTATGAAATCATCTGGCCTGATCGTTCGTCTCAGCGCTAGTCCTGAAGTGATCCATCAACGTTTGGTCAGTTCTGCATCAATGCGAGGCCGATCTCTCCGGCCCCTGCTTGGCGATGAGGCTCCCGTGGATAAACTTCGAAGCATGCTGAACGACCGGGAAGAGGCATACTCGGTTGCGAACTTCACGGTAGATACCGAGAGTAGATCTCACGACCAAGTAGCCGAGGCAATCGTCGAAGCGTGGCTAGCCAGCGGAATGGCAGAGTCTTAAATATATGACCAACTCAGATCAAAATCTAGCGACCGTGGTCAACACCTCACAGGGTAGCTACCGGGTGATTGTTGGGCGTGACGTGGTCGACGATCTCGGAATCGAGCTTCACAAGACCGGCCTTGAGGGTCGCGTGTTCCTCGTCGCCGACGAAGTGATGTTCCCGAATCCGATTCGCCGGGCGCAAGAAGCTTTAGAACGCGGCGGATACGAAACCCATGTTCTCGCGCTTGAAATTGGTGAGTCGAACAAGAATCTCGAAACAGTGCAGGTCGTCTACGAATGGCTTGCCGATCTTCGAGCTGAACGCAGAGACATCGTTGTAGCGATGGGCGGCGGCGTCACTGGGGATCTAGTCGGCTTTGCCGCTGCAACGTGGCTCCGTGGGGTTGCGGTGGTCCATGTGCCAACGAGTCTTGCAGCGATGGTCGATTCGTCTATCGGTGGCAAAACTGGTGTGAATATCCCCAAGGGCAAGAACCTGCTCGGTGCCTTCTGGCAGCCAAAATTGGTTCTGCAAGACATCGGTCATCTCAAAACACTGCCGGCGCGTGAAATGGCAGCCGGTTGGGCTGAAGCCGTGAAGCACGGTCTCATTCTCGATGCACAGCTGTTGGATACGTTTGAACGACTTGCACCGCAGATGATCGCGCTCGAAGGCGAAGAACCCGTTGAAGCGATCCGACGGAGCGTGGCGATTAAGGGCGATATCGTTTCGGCCGACGAGTTCGAAACTGGCGATGATCGAATACTGCTGAACTACGGACACACTGTGGGTCATGCAATCGAAGTGGCTTCCGGCTACGGCACGTACTTGCACGGTGAAGCAGTGGCGATCGGAATGATGGTAGGGGCTGGAATTTCGGAGCGACTGGGGATGATCGACACCGAATTGGTCGATCGCCAGCGTAGCGTTCTCAAGAGCTACAACTTGCCGACGACTACAGCCGGGCTAACCGTTGATGCTCTGATCGAAGCCACTAAGAGCGATAAGAAGTCGCGAGGTGGAACGATTCGCTGGGTGCTTCTGGAAGGCCCCGGTAAAGCAACCACAAGGCGAGACGTGCCCGAAGACATTGTTCGAGAAGCCATCGAGAGCATCCTCGAATAAATCCCTAATCGAAGGTTAAATTTCGATTATCAGTGTTCCTGCTCGCCAGTCTGGCAGTTCTGTAACTATCTCGCCGTCTGGACCGAACAGCGCAGCCCATCCGGGAAAGTCCTCGTCGATTGTAGCCCCGGCCTGAGTGCACACCGCGATGCTCAGCCCTAACTCCCGCGCGTGACGACCGTGTTTCTCAATGCACGACGTTCGCCACCAGTCGAAACCGCTCTGCCACGATTCGTCGTCAGTTTTCCGAGGTCCGTACAATCCCGGTGCTGCTGGATGAAATACAAGCTTCGCACCTGAATTAGATGCCGCTATAAATTCGTCAGGAACACTGTAATCAGCACAGATTGCCACACCAAATGACGTGTTGTCGGTGCTTCCCTGATAAGACTCCGTTCCCGGAGCAAACGCTTCTTCGTTGTCAGCTAAATGACGTTTTCGATAAACACCGGTTATCTTCCCGCCAGAAGCGTGAATCTGGGTTATGAACGGTTTCTCATTTGAATTGCGTTCAACGATGCCGAAAAGAAGGTCAACCCCCAACGATGCTCCGCACTCGACAAGTGTTTGAACAGCGACAGAATCTAAGTCGAGAAAGCTATCTGCGTGAACGTCTGGATCCAAATATCCATTCAACGACATTTCAGGAAACACGACAAAATCACAGTCAGCGTCCGAAGCCTCACGCACCACTTTTTTGTGGGCAGCAAGGTTCAATTCGATTTTCGCCTTCTGGCAGTTGATAGAAGCTAGTAGAGCTCTCATGAATTTGACCTCCGAAAACAAACACACCCTCCCCAGATAATCTGAGCAGGGTGCGTTTTTTATTTCAGGTAGTAAGAACTACGACCGCATACGGGCTACTTCAGGCCACCAGCAACGGCTGGAACGATGCTTAATTCGTCCTTGTCGCCAACAGCGCTGTTTAGGCCGTCGAGGTATCGAACGTCTTCGCCGTTCAGGTAGATGTTTACGAAGTGACGAAGATCGCCAGATTCGTCGATGAGTCGTTCCCGAATACCGGGGAAAGCCGTTTCAAGGGCTTCGACTACCGCACCGATGGTTTCACCATCAGCATCGACACTCGTCTCACCGTTGGTGAGCTTCCTGAGTGGGGTTGGAATTTTTACTGTAACGGCCATCAGTTTTCCTGTTTTTCCGTGGATCCCCTCACATGAACGTGAAGGGCTATTAGTTTCTACAAGTATGTTAGACGCAAAAAGATAGAAATCGTTGCAAATTGGCGAGCAATGTCAGCCTGCCCGGGGTCATCCTGCGAGAATGTCGCCTTCTAGCGAACTCACCTCGACGCCCTGAGAAGCGACCCATTCAATACCTCGATCGATTTCTTCACCCGCACCTTCAAGTTCCAAAACCACCCAACCAGTATCCTGGCCGACTTCGGCCCGTCGAATGTTAGTCACGATCTTGAATTTCATTCCAAGATCGTAAATAACAGGTCGCTGTATGAGTTCAGTCTTGAACGTGAATCTGACTCTGCGTAAAGGCATTATTTGACCGCCGTGCCCATTAGGATTTCGTCGAACGAGCGAACAGTCGCATCGATCGTCTTCGTCGAAACGGAATCTTCGATAGCTTCCAGGGTCTTCAGACCGGTGCCGGTAATCAGTGCAACAGTCTCTTCATCAGGACCGATCACCCCTTCACGGGCAAGTCGGCGAAGCGTGGAAATAACCACACCACCGGCAGTCTCTGTAAAGATCCCCTCGGTCTCGGCGAGTAGCTTCATGCCCTCGGCGATTTCCGATTCAGGAACGATCGTGGCCGATCCGCCAGTCTTGTTTGCAAGACCCACGGTGTAGTAGCCATCAGCTGGCGAACCAATTGCTAGTGACTTTGCGATCGTGTCAGGAATAACCGGTTTCGGGTGTGCCAGATCTTCGATGAACGCTTTAGCAACAGGCGAGCAACCAAACGGCTGGGCGATGTGCATCTTGGTGTTGGCGTGATCGATAATTCCAAGCTGAGCGAACTCGTTCAAGCCCTTGTAGACCTTCGTGAACAGCGAGCCTGAAGCCACTGGCACGATTATGTGCTCAGGAGCATGCCAGCCAAGCTGTTCGGCAAGTTCGTATCCGATCGATTTACTACCTTCAGAGTAGTAAGGGCGCATGTTGATATTCACGAACGCCCATCGTCGATCGTCACCAAGCTCAGAGCAAAGCCTGTTCACATCGTCGTAGTTACCGTTTACCAGCACTACAGATCCGAATATGGCAGCGCCAAGCACCTTGCCTCGTTCGAGGTCAGCAGGGATAAACACCATCGTGTTCATTCCGGCCTTGGCACCGTGAGCAGCAGTAGCACCAGCGAGGTTTCCGGTTGATGCGCAGGCGATCGTGTCGAAATCGAATTCAACAGCCTTGGTGGCAGCAACTGAAACGACTCGATCCTTGAAGGAGTGAGTCGGGTTCGCAGCGTCGTTTTTGATCCACAGGTTGTTGAGACCAAGCTCCTTGCCGAGATTGTCGGCCTTGAGCAGCGGGGTCATACCTGCACCAATGTTTACGGCGTTCTCACGACTTGCGGGAAGTAGGGCGTCGTATCGCCAGATGGTTAGTGGACCATCCTGGATCGACTCGCGGCTTAGTGTTTTTGCAATTGCGCCGTAGTCGTAAGCGACTTCCAACGGGCCAAAGCAAAAATCGCAAACATAGATCGGCTCTTGCGGGTAGTCACGACCACACTCTTTACAGCGCAGTGACTGAACGTTTGACAATTTCTCGACTGGACCTCTCAACGGAAGGAGTTGCTCACATCACTTCCGGCAGTCCGGCCGGGAGTGACAACAGCAGCTCCTGATCCGAAGCTCGTTGATTCACCGACAACCTGAAGGATTCTTCTTAGGAATCGAAATTCCTTCAGGGAGTTGAACTAATCATTAATACTATGGGTGAGAATCGCCATCGTCAATTTGTTACGCATGGTCAATCTTGGTAATTGTGAACATTGCCGCGAGTGAATGTGGTTGAGCAACGAAGTTCAGGCCAACGCTCCGCTCGCTTCCAGGTCACGTCGATCAAGGAATTTTCTGAGTGTGCTTGTGCTGTCGCTGCTGGCACCGTTGGCATGATCGATCCACCATATGGAAGTTGCAAAGCTATCGACGAATGTCCTCTCATGAGTGGCAGCGATTACCGTTCCGGGATTCTGATCCAGAGCGTCTTCGAATCGCTCCCGTGCCGGGATGTCGAGATGATTCAACGGTTCATCGAGCAGCAGCAGATTAGGTTCTCTCACGACAATCCCCGAAAGGACGAGTCGAGATCTTTCGCCATAGCTCAGCGACGAGATCGGCGTGAATACCTGATCGCCCTGAAACAGAAAGTAGTGGAGGAAATTTCGGGCTTCCGTTTCGGGAATGTCGGTGACCGAGCGGATGTACGAAAGAGGAGTCGATTCGCTTTCGAATGACGGCGATTCCTGTGGCATATATCCGATCATGACGCCAGTTCCCAGCCTGAACGTGCCACCACTAGGAACAATTTCGCCTCTGAGTAGTTTGAATAGAGTGCTTTTACCGGCACCGTTCGCCCCCATCAGAGCAATCCGTTCGCCATGACGAAGTTCTGCGACAAACGACTCATACACCGGTTTCCTGGCGTACCCGACTACTGCGTTTTCGATCTTGGCCACCATGTCGCCACTGCGATTCGCTGAATCGAGATCGAGTTTCATCTTCCACTGTTGTTTAGGTTTCTCAACTCGATCCTCGGATCCTTCGAACCGTTCGAGTTTAGATTCCCGTGTTTTCGCTCGTCTGGCTATTACTTTGGAAGTGTTTTCCGGAGCCCAGTATTTGTACGAATTATCTTTGGGCTTCCGTTTGGCCGCCATGTTGTCGGCAGCCTGTTTTTGCTTTGCGATATCGGCTCGAATACGCCTTGCCTCGGCTTCTTGAGCCTTCCACTGATCCAGCTGAGCAGCCCGTCGAGCATCTTTTGACTCAACGAACTCTGAGTAGTTGCCAACGAACTTGTCGATTGATCCGTCTGGCTGGATTTCGACTATTCGGGTAACGGTCTGATCGAGAAACAATCGGTCGTGCGACACGATCACAGCGGAGCCTTTATAGCCCTGAACGAACGATTCAAGCCACTCCAACGCTGGCAAGTCGAGATGATTCGTCGGTTCGTCTAGAAGAAGCACGTCAGGTTCCGCGGCGATAACTCCAGCCAACGCAACACGAGATTTTTGCCCGCCACTCAACGTCGACACAGGTTGATCGAACGAAACGTCGTGCAGATTCATCATGCGCAGGGCTTCATCGAGCCTATCGAGAAGGTGCTGAGTGCCGCTCGACTCAAGTCGTTCAAGCGCTTCGCTGTACCGGTCGAATACGCTGTCATCGGATTCTGTGTCAGCAAGCAAGCGTTCTGTTTCACGCACCGCCCGCAACGCCTCGGAACCACCCAGCACGACCGAACAGGCGGCGGACTCTACCGAATGATCTTCATCTTCAAGTCCCTGTCGTAGATAACAAACACGAAGGCCGGAACCATAGTGAATCGAGCCAGAATCGGGATCCAGATCACCCGACACGATGTTTAGAATCGTCGACTTGCCAGAGCCATTCGGCCCAACGAGCGCGACTTTCTCTCCCGGGTTTACGAGGAACGAAATGTTATCGAGGACGGTTGTGGGGCCAAACGATTTGGTGATCCCGTTAATTTGAAGCATTGCCTACACCATGCCGGACACGCGACTCAGTCTGCTCGACTAAGTCAGAGCTGTCCGATCAGTTCTCAAAAAAAGAGTGGAAGTAGGTTTACTTTCGCAGGGTGCCCTCGCTGTTTGCAGACCGTTATCACTTGCGTGTGAGAAGCAATTCAAGCCCGATGCGTGCAGAATGCCCCCAGCATATCGAACCTACGCACATCAAAAAAACAAAGATCCGTGATTAATTATGATTATTGAATGGAACGCCCACATGTTCAGTTCCCACACTGACAAGTATCCGTTCCACAAACGCGCCGCCTACACACCAAAACCCGAGATGCTTTCAGACGCACCGCTGGGCGAATACATGGTGAGGATGAAAGAAGAGGGGATCGATCGCGCAATACTGGTGCATCCTGAACCATACGGAGACGATCACCGACTGGCGCTCGACTGTGTAGCGGCTCGTCCCGATTTGTTCAAGACGACCGCTCTGTTCTATCCAAAAGACAGCGACGCCCCCGCCAAGCTAAAAGAGCTTGTAAAAGAAAATCCTGAATCGCTAGTTGCGTTCAGATTTCACGCGCACGAGAAAAAACGCCAATATATCCACTCGTTCACCGATTCCAACGTTAGAAACTTATGGAAAACCGCAGGGGAACTCGGGCTGATAATCGAACTACATATCGGCCCAGACTACGCGGCGCAGGTAGCCAAACTGGCATGGGAATTTCCCGAATTTCCAGTATTGGTCGATCATATGGCCGAAGCCAAGTTCGGCACTCCGCCAGAATATTCCGATGTGATGCGGTTGAGCGAGCTTGAAAATGTGCACATGAAGCTTTCAGGACTAAACCACTACGCCGATGACGAGCCGCTGTACGAAAGCGTTATTCCATTTAGCCGGTGGGTTGCCGATGCCTTCGGTCCTGAACGCATGGTTTGGGGAAGCGGGACACCAGCGATAGTCGATACGCACCTTGCCCACTGGTCGGCAGAGGAGCGAGCGAAGGTCAAGGGCGGGAACTTACAACGTTTACTCGGGTTCTAGGCACCCAGGTGCTCCTAGGGTGCCAGTGCGACTATTAGCGCTCCACCGCCGATAGCTGCAGCACCGATCACACGATTTCTTGTGACTGACTCTTTCAGTATCAACACGGCCATCAGCACACCGAACACGATACCCAGTTCTCTAAATGGCCCAATGTAGCTAACAGGGGCAAGCCTGAACGCGGTAAGCACTAGGCCGTAAGCGGTGAACTGAAGTGCGCCGCCCAGCAGACCGATCTTCCAGCGGCTGCGGATTTCGGTGGTGAAATCCAGTTTTGTATACGTTCTTCCTATTATCGGAAGTATCCCGAGCGAGCCACCTAGTGACAGCGTGAACATGTAAAAAACTGGCTCGACATGATCGACACCGCGCTTATCAAGCGTCGAATACGTGGCGATCAGTATCCCAGTCATCACGGCGAATATCACTCCACGGTCTGCGATAAGCGTTCTGGGTTTTAACCAGATTCTCAGTCCAGATCCAGAAGACGATCCGATCGCCACGACGCCAATAAATATCGAAACGATGCCAAGTACCGCCAGTGGCGACACCGATTCTCGAAGGACCGTAACCCCGATTACTGGGATTAGTACCAGCCCTAGTCCACGAGCTATCGGGTAAACAAGTGAGAGATCGCCATGTTTGTACGCTCTGCCGAGAGTAAAGAAGTAGGCGATGTGAAGGGCGACAGTACCTGCAATGAAAACCCAGCCGATGGGATCGGGCGGATTAGTAAAAAACACGTACAGAGCGATAGGGGAGGCGAGTAGTGCCCCAGACGTCGCCATCATCCAGTTAGTGATTTCAGGCGTATCTGAACGTCGCACCATGAGGTTCCATGATGCGTGAGCAATTGCAGAAATGAGAACGAGAACGACCGCTAATCCGGTCATACGGGCAACCTAAACACTAGAGCTACGTCGGGTTTAGCGACTCTTCTGTTCGTGATCGGCAGCAAGTGCCCAATCGACTCTAAGTTCAACGTCGCCGTCAGCCCATGGCTTCGTGATGTATTCGACTGCGCCAAGAGAGCGAGCCATCACCATATCTTCTGGTCGACCCTTAGCGGTGACCATGATTACTGGAATCGGGCTAGTGCGAGTATCGGCCTTCAACGTGGCAAGGGCATCGAATCCGTTCACCCGAGGCATCATTACGTCGAGTAGGACCAAGTTCGGAGATTCCTTGACTGCAAGGTCGAATACCTGATCACCATCTTCGGCTTCCACGACGTCGTAACCAGCATCCTCAAGAATGGTGGCTAAAGCAAGTCGTACATCTGGGCTGTCGTCAACGACAAGTATTCGAGCCAATTACTACCCACCTCTACAGAATTCGAACGTACTAGATTTACGCCCTGAACCGAAACTATGTGAACGATTCCCTTGATTCTTCCATATATCGAGTGCGATTGCACCTAATTCAACGTGCGAGTTGCCAAAATTGGTCTAAAAATCCACTATTGGTGACGCTTAGATCGACCAAGTCACAATTTATCAAGGTAATAGAAGGACTTATATGCACTATCAGGATGAACGCACTACAGGGTGCCGTATCTCAGATTCCTGGACGTATCGCGGCCTGAAGACGGTCGTTCTCGAAAACGAATTGCTTCGAGTTTCGATAATTGCCGACAAGGGTGCCGACGTTTTTGAACTTTCCCACAAAAAGACCGATACTGAGTTCATGTGGCGAACACCATGGTCGGTTCGGAATCTGGGTATGGCTACTCCTCCAACCGGCGATGGCGATAACGTTTGGCACGATGCATACATAGGCGGGTGGCAGACGATCGCACCAACAGGTGGCCCGCCGCAGAAGTACGCCAATGCCGATGTTGGTCAGCACACTGAAGCAACTCTTATGCCGTGGGATGCCGTGATTCTGGAAGATACCCCTGAACGAGTTAGCGCCAAATTCACCGTGCGAACCGTTCGGACGCCGTTCTGGATCGAAAAAGTTGTGACGCTCGAAGCGAACAGCCCGGTTGTCACGGTTACAGACACCCTTACGAATCAGGCCGAAGAGGAAGCGGAAGCTCAGTGGGGACAGCACATCACTGTTGGTGAGCCGTTTCTGACTCCGAAATGCCGATTAGATATGGCAGCAGCCGATCACTTTGTTCCGGGCACTGGTGGTGATCGATTCCGTAGCGACCATTCTGGTAAGTGGCCTGTGGCAGAGGGTCCGAATAGTGAAGAGGTTGATCTGACCAAATTCCCACCGAAGTCAGACCGACTGAACTGTTACTCCGTATTCAAAAATCAGAACGAAGGTTGGTATGCCGTCACCAACCCCGATCGCGGTGTGGGCTTTGGGCTTGCTTACCCGGTCGATACATTCAAGTATCTCTGGTACTGGCAGGTGTTCGGCGGTGCATCGGGTTACCCGTGGTACAACCGCACCTACAACATCGGTTTAGAGCCGTTTACGAGTTTGAGTGCTGGTATCCCTGAACCGGGTTCAGACGAACGAACTTCGATCATCTTCAAGCCGGGCGAAACACGAACTGCCACGGTACGAGCTATCGTTTACGAAAGCACCACTGGCGTATCGCACATCTCGCAAGATGGGCAAGTTACGAACAGGTAAGGGCAGAAATCAATAGCGGGCAAGGTCTTGGTTTGGCACCAGAACCTTGCCCGCTTTTTAAATCCAACTGGTTGGGATTACGCCTCTGCCAGCACGCCTTCGTCTGTCTGGTGCGCTCGAATCCAATCCCAGTCGAGCGGTACGCCTATGCCCGGTCCGTCCGGGGCGTACACGTTGCCTGCTGAGTCGATCCCATCAAGATCGTCGTTGTATCCAAGGTAAACCGGAGCCTTCGTCGTTTTGACCTTCGGGTGAACGAGGCCAAGCTCGAAGAAGTTCGTGTTCCTAATCGACGACATGATGTGACGATGAACCGGGCCAGGGCCGTGTAACTCCACGTCCAATCCAAATCCTTCTGAAGCGTGGGCGATCTTCATCGCACCGGTCACGCCGCCATCCTCGTGAGCACCTGCCCGAACGTAGTCGGTTCCTTCGGCAACGATGAAGTCGACGTGCTGCTCAAGCAGGCGAATGTGCTCGGTTTGCAGCAACGGTGTCTTGACCATCTGGCGAAGCTTGCGGTGAGCGAACTGCGATACGCCTCCGTCTTGATACGGATCTTCCCACCAGAAGAACCCAGCCTCATCGCAAGCCTGTCCCAGCTTCAGCGCGTCGCCAAAGTTCTTCACTTCACATGCAGGGTCGATCAACAGATCCATGCGCCCCTCGAACTGCTTGCCAAGGGCCAGCACGTTGTCGACTTCACGCTTGATATTGCTTCCAGCAAGTCCCCAGCCGTGCACCTTGAACGATCGGTATCCCATCTCGTAGCACTGCTCGGCGAAATCAGCGAAGTCCTGAGGTGTCTGGAGTCCACCGTTTTCGTCGCCGTGCAGAGTCGATGCGTAAGCGGGTAACGCCTTCTTCTCACCACCAAGCAAGCGGTACAGAGGTTCGTCGTACAGCTTGCCGGCGATGTCCCAAAGGCAAATATCAATCAGCCCAACACCGAGCATAGCGCCGTGCCGAAGTCCACGTTTCACGTCGTTGTAAATCGACTCTCGAGCAAGCGCGTCTTTGCCGATCAAGTACTGCGCTGCTGTTTCGACATCTGAACTGAAACCCGGGTACTCACCAACAATTCCCTGGTCGGTGTGAATCTGAAGAATCGCACCCTTTTGCTTCAACCTGGACCCAGCTTCGTAAACCATGTTGAACGTGTTGTAGTCCTTGCCAACATTTTCAAGCTCGTGCTCGAAGGTCGTGACAGTGACTTTGGTGATCTTCGGACTAGTTTTCATTTCCGGTTCCTGATCGCTTGCCTTGCCGCTTGTTAGTGAAAAAGATCAAATATGTGATCAATAGTTCGAGTTCAAGCGCTTGTTTAGAATTTGTTTCGCGGCGGGATGTTAGCACTTATAAGAGATACAATACCTCTCGATTTCATCGATTGCGACCTATTGAACCGCGTGTAGAATTCCGACAAAATGCACCTAATCGCAAGTACGAGCGCAAAACCTACATGCAAGCAATCGTTTATCACGACAACAAAGACATTCGCCTTGAAGACATTCCAGAGCCAGTTCCGGGTCCAGGTGAAGTGAAGTTGCGGATTACGGGCACGTCGATCTGCGCAACCGATATCGAAGAGTGGCAGTACGGTCCACTCTGGGTTCAGCATGGATCGCCGAACGCCCTAACCGGCAAGCAGACCCCGCTTGTTATCGGTCACGAAACCGCCGGCACTGTCGCCGAACTGGGTGAAGGCGTAGACAACGTTGCAGTTGGCGATCGCGTTGCGGTGAACACTGTGCTTACCTGTGGAACCTGCTTCTGGTGTTTGAGAGGGCAGCAGTCGGTTTGCCCGAACATGGCGGTGGCAGGTTTCATGGCTGATGGCGGACTCGCCGAGTTCATGGTGTGGCCTGCCGATCACCTCGTACCTATGCCAGACAGCATTTCCGATACAGAAGGCCCTCTATTAGAACCAGCTACTGTTGCAGTGCACGGTGTTCGACGATCAGGCGTGCGACCCGGCGACAACGTGGCTGTTATCGGCTGTGGCACCGTGGGATTGCTCACAGTTCAGGCATTCAAGGCTGCGGGTGCCAATGTGATTGCACTCGACGTTCGTGAGCAAAGTTTGATTCTCGCTAAGGAACTTGGCGCAGATGAAGTTGTGAACTCGAGTGACGAGGAGGCCGCTGGAAGCAAGTTACTTGAACTGACCGGCGGAGTTGGCCCTGACATCGTGGTGGAATCAGCTGGTGCGAAAGAGACACCTCGCATGGCGATCGAGTGGACGCGCCGTGGCGGCACAACTCTGTTGCTGGGAATCTACTCAACTACCCCGGAAATCAACTTCAACAACGTTGTCGGCTCCGAAATAACAGTGATTGGCTCAGTGGCAACGTCACCTGGAGATCTTGAAGCAGCGGTTGATCTGGTGGCATCTGGCAAAATCAACGTCAAACCGCTAATCTCCGAAATCGTTCCGCTAAGCAGGGCATTGAAAGACGGATTCGAACGAATGCTCGATCCCAACAAAGAAGTGTTCCGAATCGTTATTCAGCCCGGATCGTAGAGAAGCTCACAAGGATTTCTTAGCCTCATGCACTATCAGGACGAACGAACTACCGGCTGCCGAATATCGGATTCGTGGACCTATCGCGGTTTGAAGACCGTTGTTCTTGAGAACGAAATCGTACGAATAACAGTTCTCGCCGACAAGGGCGCCGATATTTACAGCTTCGTCCACAAGCCCACCGATACCGACTTCATGTGGCGAAGCCCGTGGGGCGTGCGTGATCAAAGCAAGACAGTCCCACCAACCGGCGATCCGAGTTCAGTCTGGCTCGATTTCTACGAAGGCGGATGGCAGACCGTTGTTCCTCATGGTGGCTACTCCGATACCGTCTACGGCGCCGATTTCGGCATTCACGGCGATGTGAGTTTGATTCCATGGGACGCACAAATAATCGAAGACACGCCAGAAAAGGTCAGCGTGCGATTCTGGGCGAAAAGCCTTCGCATGCCGATGTCGGTTTCGAAAACCCTAACGCTGGTTGCCGGTTCTCCTACCCTCAAAGTCGAAGAGTCGGTAACCAACGAAGGCGGCGAAGCCCTCGACATGGTCTGGCTCGAGCATATCGCCTTAGGGCCACCAGTTATTTCCGGTAATTCACGGCTATTTCTCCCCGATTGCAAGCTGCTCAGCCATCCCGAAAGCATCGATCCAAACTCGATCCTTGAACCTGATTTCAAGGGTGACTGGCCTAATATGAACGCCAAAGACGGTTCAGTGATCGACTTCACCCACATTCCGGCTAAAGAAGAGCGTTCGCTCGACATGGCGTACATGACCGAGATGTCGGAAGGTTGGTACGCGGTACTCAACGAAGAGACGAATATCGGATGGGCGGTTAGCTATCCTGTCGAAACGTTTAAGTACCTCTGGTACTGGCGAAATTACGGTGGCGGTTACGGCTACCCGTGGTACGGCAGGTGCTATAACGCTGGTTTGGAACCGTGCACGAGCTTCGGCAACGGCGGCATCAAGCAGGCGCAGGAAAACGGCACAGCACTTAACATCGGTGCAGGCGAAACCATCTCGGTGACTATCACGGCTGGTCCATTCACCGGATCGGGAGCGGTGACTCACGTCGATACTGATGGCAGGGTCACCATCGAATAATTTTTATATCCGACCAACTCACAAAATATCGAACCAATTCAGGTACTCACGAACAGGAATAACAAATGCGAAAACGAATGTTTGGGAACTCAGGTCTAGAAACCTCCGTAATCGGATACGGCGGCTGGCCGATGGGTCGAGGCATGTACGGTGACTTCGACGATGATCAGGCAATTGCAGCAGCTCGAACGTCGTACGAAGGCGGCATCACGCTGTTCGACACCGCGGCCGTATACGGCTGGGGCTATGGCGAAACTCTGATGGGCAAAGCAATCAAAGATTTCCGTGATGACATCGTCCTAGTAACCAAGGGTGCCCGTGAGTGGGTTCGTGATAATCCGGATCGCCGTGCAGCTACGGTTTCCGATTCTGACCCGAAGCGACTGTTGGCTTCAATTGATGAGAGTCTAGAACGCCTCCAGACCGATCACATCGACTTGTTTTTGATCCACTGGCCCGATCACGATCGTGCTTTCTCAGAGCCGATGGAAGCGCTAGAGCAGGCGAAGAAGGCCGGCAAAATTCTTCACACAGGTGTTTCGAACTTCAACACCTCGATGATGGCCGAGAGCCTCGAGACCAGCCCGATTGTCACCAACCAAATCGGCTACCACATCTTCGACCGTCGACCCGAAGCCGAAGTAATGCCGTTCATCAAAGAAAATGAAATGGGCATCATGGCTTACGGCTCGCTGTCTCACGGTTTGCTTACCGGCACTTGGGGCGCATACAAGACGTTTGGCGATGACGACTGGCGTAAAAACGGAGCGAACTTCGGCATATCTTCTTGGGGTCCAGACAACCTGGCCGCCAACGTTGCTGTTGTTGAGAAGCTCAAAGTGATCGCAGCCGACCACGGCAAGACAATTCCACAGCTTGCGATCGCATGGGTGCTGGCAAACGAAACGATCAGCGTTGCGTTGGCAGGGTCAGTTACACCTGCTGAAGCGACGGACAACCTCGGTGGCGATTGGGAGATGTCGGCTGAACTACGGAACGAGATAGACGATCTAGTCCTAGCTGAAGGTTCAGGTGTCGGCATCTCAGGCATGGAAATCGCTACGTAATTCGCCAGAGTTACCCATCGCAAAGCTAATCTCATAGAAAGAGTCACTATTGACATGATCATCGACACCCATTGCCATGCAGGCAAAAACTGGTTCCTACCTATCGAATCTCTTGAGTTCGAAATGAATCAGGCGGGTGTCGATGCTGCAGTGGTAATTCAGCACGGCGGCACTTACGATAACGACTACCTGTTCGAAGAAGCGGCGAAGCGCGGCGATCGGTTCAAAGTGGTTGTGATGGTCGATCCAACGGATCCTGATCCGCTTGGCACACTGGAAAAGCTTGCTGAGCAGGGCGCGGCAGGGCTGCGAATCGCCCCCGACGGTGAATTCGACGCCCTTTCCAACGTCACAGATATTTGGCGAAAAGCTGGTGATCTGGGATTAGTCATTAGTTCTCTAGGTGACGCAAAACGATTTTCTGCCGATAGTTTCAAGAAGATCATCGATGATTGCCCCGATACTCAAATCGTGATCGAACACCTTGCGGGAGTTGGGATAACCGATCCGCCGTACTCCGTCTACGAATCGGCGCTCGAATGTGCCAAGCGACCCAACACGACGATCAAGGTGCCGGGACTTGGCGAAATAACGAAACGCCCGCCGATCTTGCTGCCCGACTTCCGATTCGACGATATTCCACCGCTATTCGAGATGGCATACGAAGCGTTCGGCGCAAATCGAATGATGTGGGGAAGCGACTACCCGCCAAGTGCTGGGCGCGAGGGCTACGGAAACACGCTGGAAGGCGTGAGAAGCCACCCGGCGTTCGCCAACGGCGACGATATCGACTGGGTGCTAGGCAGGACGGCAGCATGGGTTTGGGGATTTAGCGGGTAGGAAGAGGAACGCTGCCAGACTTCCTTTCCTGAGTCCCGATTTTGATCGGGATAAATTCCATCATCGGAACCGAAGGATCTGGGGTGGGGACGCTCTTGGTCTTTGGCTGTAATGGCCGTTGAATCCCGCGATATCCCTCCGCTCCGCGGAATTTACCCTGATGAAAATCGGGGCTGCGGTCGGGAAATAGTGCCAACAACTCGTAAAAAAAACCTACTCAGCCCACCACGACGCACCAACCAGCCCCGGCCCAGTATGCGCTCCCATGAACGGATGGAACTGAGTAACGAACAACTCAGCACAATCGAAATTGGCAGCCGTCCATTCTCTGAGATATTCCGCTCGTTCTGACGCCCCGGCGTGCATCACGTTCACATGCGCAACTTTGCCTGCCAGATCACCGGTCATCTCACGTTGAATTCGAATGAGGGCCTTTCCGACCGTACGTGGCCGAGCTATAGCCCCGATCATCCCGGTCGAATACTCCATCACGGGTTTGATGTTCAGCCCACTCGTTATCCACACCGCTATTTTCGGCACGCGCCCACTGCGGTGGATGAATTCGAGAGTCTCGAGCATCGCCACGAGTCGTACATTGTCGGCAACATTGCGAGCAACTTCCTCGACCTCGTCAAGCGACCCGCCTACTGCAGCGGCACGGGCAGCCGCCAGCACTATTAGCGCCTGCGAACTTGCTGCGGTATCTGAATCGAACACCCGTACGCTAACGTCGGGTCGTTCATCAGCAAACAATTCAGCAGCGACCTTCGCTGCGTCGAAAGCGGCGCTCAGTCGAGCCGAAACGCTCACACAGAAAATGTCGTTTTCGCTCTCGGCCGCTGACCTAAAATGCTCTAAATACTCAATAGGTCGGGGTGCAGAAGTGGTCGGCACATCGGTGGAATCGGCAAGTTTCGAATAGAAATCATCCAATCCGCCGTCAGGACCGTCAACGTGATTTTGCCCGTCGATCGTGATCTCCAAACGGGCGACAAACAGACGGTGATCAGCGATCTGATCCTGCGAAAGCGCAGCAGCAGAATCAGTCACCACAGTCACTCGTGTAGTTCGTTCGTCCATCAATATTCACCAGAGTCAGGAGCGTCGATCCGCACGGAACATAAGCTCGTCACTTACACGGTTCACGATTCTACTAGTAGGGCAGTTTAGGCAAACTCGATTAGAATTGGTGGTTCGTTCACGAATAATTACCCGCAATATCGCACATAATTATCTGTCAGATATGGCCTCTCAAAACGAGCCGGTTCGACGGCTACCCAACATGCAGGACGTAGGTCCAAGCGAACTCGCAGCGCGCGATGCTGCGACGACGATACTTCGCGACGTTTTCGGACTCCGCGGATATGACCGTGCGGAAACTCCTATTCTCGAACAAACCGAGCTCTATATTCGAAAGTCCGGCGGAGCGCTGTCTTCTCGGCTATACGACTTCTCGGAACCAGGCGGATTCGACGTAAGCCTTCGACCTGAGTTCACATCGGCGATTCTCAGGCACGCTGCCGACAACGGCTCCACGCAAGGATCCGTTCGCCTGATGTACGACGGTCCCGTATTTCGATACGCCGATCCGGCAGATGAAGACGGCGATAAGACACGCCAATTCACTCAGCTAGGTGCCGAACTAATCGGACCGCCAGCCCCATCGGCCGATGGCGAAGTTATCGCAACGGCAATTGAAGGACTCGAAGCGCTTGGGCTAAACAACGCTCGAGTTGTCGTGGGTCACGTCGGTGTTGTCATGGCAGCGTTAACTGAGTTCGGTATCTCAGAACGTGCCAAGCTCTTCCTCGTCACCAGCATCGACGATCTGAAAAACGGAAACATCGATGCGGTCACGGAAAAGGCGAGCGCACTAGGATTTATTACCGATGTGGTGATCGATGACGCACAGGCAGCAGCCGATCGCGAGCGAATCGCCTCGACTATTGAACAGGTGATGTCAGAAGGCATCGGTGTATCTCTCGGTCAAAACACAGGATCACGTACTCCGGAAGAAATCGTTGCCCGGTTAGCTCGAAAGCTGTCCCAGGCCGACAATCCAGCCGATTTCAAACGTGCACTCGATATGCTTTCTAAGTTGTCTCAGGTCAGTGGCCCGGCCGCGGAAGCCGCCGAGACCGGTAGCAAAGTACTGGTCGATTCAGGAATCTCAGCCGATCTCATCTCCAACCTGACGGAGGTTCTGGCTTCAGCCGAAATGGAAGGCGTGGATACCTCACGAGTAAACGTTGATTTCGGCCTAGCACGAGGACTTGCCTACTACACAGGCATGCTCTTTGATATTTACGCCGGCGGCACCGATGAGGAGACTCTTGGTGGTGGAGGCCGTTATGACGGTCTCACCAGAGCGCTTGGGTACGATCGAAACGTCCCTGCTCTGGGATTCGCCTACAACCTTGATGCGGTAGTCGATGCGCTTGCCGCCACATCAGAATCATCAGATGAAGTGACGCTTGTGTCGCCATCTGAATCCGGTTCAGTAAACGCAGCGATCGAACAAGCTCGCAAACTGCGATCCTCAGGCACCCGAGCCGCTGTTGAATTTCAGAACTCGAATGAAGGGCAGGGCGCATAGTGAGCAATCTTCGTTTCGCCCTTCCATCGACAGGCGCTCTCTACGACGGCACCTCAAAGCTGCTTACCGATTGTGGCCTGAGCGTACGGCGTGCTAATTCGCGTCGTTACACGGCTGATATCCCGTCATTACCAGGTGTCGACGTATTGTTTCAGCGTCAATCTGACATCACGATCGAAATCGATGGCGGCAGTGCCGATATCGGTGTTGTTGGACTCGACAGGTATCTCGAATCACGACTCGAACGAGGCGACACGGTTCTTCTCCACGACGGATTGGGATTCGGTGAGGCCAAGCTGGTCATCGCGGTACCGGACTCGTGGCTCGACGTTACGAGCATGGCTGATCTTGCCGAAATAGCGCTTGAGTTCAGGGCCAAGGGTCGTGATCTTAGAATCGCAAGCAAGTACCAGCGACTTCTCAAACGCTTTTTGAACACTAACGGCGTTAACTACGTCTCGATGATCCACGTATCCGGTGGACTCGAAGCTGCGCCGATTATGGGCTACGCCGACATCATCGCTGATATCACGGCGACCGGCACAACACTTCGAGAAAACGGGCTGCGCATCTTGGTTGACGGCACAGTAATCGAATCGCAATCCGTGATTGTTGGGAATGGTCGCGCTCTGGCGAACGATCCAGAAAAACTGGCCAACGCTCGACAGATTCTCGAAAAAATTGAAGCAAGCTTGCGAGCTAAAAAATATCAACGGGTTACCGGTGATATTCAAGGTGAATCTGAAGATGAAGTGGCTCGACAGGTCATGTCACGACGTGAACTCGGCGGACTCGATGGTCCAACGATTTCGTCGGTTCACACTGGCCAAGATAGCAACTGGTATACCGCGCAGGTTCTCGTTCGGAAATCTGATCTCTCCGCAGTGGTAAGCCACTTCCGTGATCTCGGTGGAATCGGCATTGCTGCCAACGACGTGCAATATGTTTATCGAGACCGTTGCGAATCATACGATCGCCTCGTCGAAAACCTGAAGCCATTCGCAGAATCGGGCGATTTGCGGTGAAACGAGTTATTGGCTTAGCTGCCGGCATCGAGTACTTCCAGCGTGAACGAAACATGCCCGCGGATGCTGTTCTTTCTGACGGCAACGGACTCTTTAGCGACAAGGTTTCGCCGAACGAGTTCGCAGCGAGAGTCATCGATATCGTTCGCAACGATGGCGATGCGGGTCTGGCTCGCATCAACACGGCTCTCGACGGTTCATCGCCCGAAGTATTTGAAGTTCCGCAATCTGAAATCGATTCGGCATATGCGAGCATGGATCCAGCGGCTATCAAAGCGCTTGAACTTGCCGCCACACGTGTGAGGAAATTCCAGAGCAGGGGACTACCAAAGAGCTGGAGCGATGACACTGGCAAATTTGGTGAACGCGTCACGCCGTTAGGGTCAGTCGCAGCCTACGTTCCGGGTGGAACAGCACCCCTCGCATCAACCGTAATCATGACCGTCGTACCGGCGAAAGTTGCTGGCGTAAAAGAAATCATCGTTGCCACACCGGCTCCCGGCGATTCCATGCCGCACCCTGCAGTGCTTGCTGCAGCCAAAATCGCTGGAGCTTCACGAGTATTCAAACTTGGCGGCGCTCAGGCAATCGCAGCCCTCGCCTACGGCACGGAGTCGATCCCCACTGTCGATCTGATCTGCGGCCCTGGTAGCGCATGGGTGACGGCAGCAAAGAAACTCGTATTCGGAGACGTTGGTATCGACGGTCTTTATGGCCCGACGGAAACCCTTGTGATCGCTGACGACTCTGCTGATCCCAGGTTCACCGCTTCCGACCTAATCGCCCAGGCAGAACACGACACCGTCGCAATGCCCATTCTGGTCGCACTTTCTGAAGATATCGTCGATAAAACCGAAGCCGAAATCGAACGTCAGCTCGCAGAATTACCAAGAGCACGCACGGCAAGAGCAGCGTTTACAAATCGAGGCGTCGCTATTGTGGTGGACAACACGCTAGAGGCAATCGATGTTGCGAACGCCGCAGCACCTGAACACCTCTGCTTGCTAACAAAAGACGCCGAAGATCTCGTCGATAAAGTAACGAGCGCAGGCGGACTGTTCGTCGGTGAATGGTCAGCCGAAGTCATGGCCGATTATGTTGCTGGGCCTTCGCACGTGATGCCCACCGCAGGCACAGCAAGGTTCTCATCGGCGTTATCTGTGCGAGATTTCGTTCGGGTTACACCGGTGCTTACGTTCGATGACGACACCTTTCTGGAGCTATCGAAAGATGCCGAACTACTTGCCACGCTTGAAGGATTGCATGGACACGCAGCTGCATCCGAATATCGCCGACGTCATATCGTTGGCGAATAGCACTCTGGCAATTTAACTGGCACACTTCACGAACATGTCTAATCTCGAAAAACTAATGCGGCCACACATGGCCAAAATATCCACTTATCACGCCGTCGACTCGTCGGACGAGCTTGCACGCAAAGCAGGAATTAATCCTGAGGACGTAATCCGCCTAAATGCAAACGAGAATCCGTACGGCGCAATCGACGAGATATCAGAGGCTCTAACGGCTCTGGATCTTCACCTCTACCCGGATTCGCAACAGCGCAAGTTCCGTGCAGCGCTGAGCGAATACACGGGCCGACCTGTAGAGAACATCATTGGAGGAGCAGGTGCCGATGAACTCATCGATCTGCTAATGCGGTTGTTCGTGGAACAGGGCCAGAAAGTCATTGACTGCGAACCGACATTTGGCATGTACGCATTTTCGGCAAACCTGGCTGGCGCTGAGGTAGTTTCTGTGCCTCGCAACGATAGCTGGGGTATCGATATTCCAGCGATGCTGGAAGCAATCGACGATTCAGCACGGATTGTATTTTTAGCCTCACCGAATAATCCGACAGGCAATCTTCTCACCGAATCCGAAGCTCGAGCTCTTCTGGAGACTGGAATTGTTGTCTGCGTAGATGAGACTTACCACGAGTTTGCTAGCAGCACGCTGAGTGCGTTGCTGGACGAGTACGAAAATCTGGTGATATTGCGGTCGTTTAGCAAATGGGCCGGAATCGCAGGCCTGCGAGTTGGTTATGCGATCGCATCGACCAGTCTCGTCGGACACCTCATGGATATCAAGCAGCCATACAACATCACCATTGCCGGCGAGGCAGCGGTGCTCGCCGCCCTTAAGCACAAAGACGTGTTGCTCGGTCGTGTCAGAAGTCTGATCGAACAGCGGAAGCGGCTTGAAGATGCGATTGGTGAGCTAGACGGCATCTCGCACTACCCATCCGACGCCAACTTCCTGCTCTGCCGTTTTGATCGCCGAACAGCTGAGGAAGCTTATGTCGGACTCGCCGAGCACGGAATCTTCGTCAGGCGGTTCCCTCAGAGTGTTCTCGACAATTCTCTTCGCATAAGTGCTGGAACTCCGGAACAGACAGACCGGGTAATCGACGCACTCAAAAACGTTGTTTAGTTAACGTTCCGAGGAATAGCATCGTTGTTAACGTCTGCTTATTAGACGTTCATTTGTGAGATCAAAGGTAGAGGCATGTCAGAAAAAGAAGCTCGCGTTGCAACCATTGTTCGCGAGACTGGCGAAAGCAAAATATCCGTAACCGTCAATTTGGATGGAACGGGTCAAGTCGAAGTCGACACACCTGTCGGCTTTCTTAAGCACATGCTGAATCAGATCGCTCGACACGCTCTGATCGACCTCAAAGTGGAAGCCACTGGCGACCTCGAAACCGGACCTCACCACACCGTTGAAGACACAGCGATTGTGTTGGGACGGGCAATCGACCAGGCACTTGGTGACCGCAAGGGCATCGTGCGTATGGCCGATCGGACTTGCCCGCTCGACGAAGCGCTAACTTACGCCGTACTCGACCTTTCGGGTCGTGGTTACGCGGTCATTAATATGGGCAGCGATAACAACATTGGTGAGTTTCCAGCGGATTTGGCAAGACACTTCTTCGAAGCGATGGCTGTTGAGGGTCGGTTCTGCCTGCACATTCGAGTGTTGGCAGGGCAGAACGAACACCACGTTATCGAATCGGCGTTCAAGGCGTTCGCACGAGCGCTTCGAGATGCAACACGCATCGATGATCGCAACCCCGATGGGATTCCCAGCACCAAGGGCACACTCACGGATTAGAGGGTTTCAGCCTCTCCCTTTCCCGAGCGTAGTCTTCGGAGCCGAGGGACCTGGTATGGGGACGCGTAAGAACGTCGGCCGGCACAGGCATCGAATCCCGCGATATCTCTCCACTCCGCGCAGTTTACCCCGATGATAATCGGAGCTGCGGTCGAGAAATTGGGAGGGAACGCCTACAGGCCGTACGCCCTAAACGGCTTCCAGTTCGTACGTGAACGTCTCTATCACCGGGTTCGCTAGCAGCTTCTCGCACATCGACTTTACGTCGGCTTCAGCTGCCGTCTTATCGTTTCCTTCGATCTTCAATTCAAAGTACTTACCAGCACGAAGTGAATCGACCGAATCAAAACCCAGTCGACCAAGTGCGCGTGCGATCGTCAATCCCTGAGGATCGTTAACCGTTGGCTTGAGTGAAACGTGAACCTTTGCGAGAAACATTCGCTGCTTTCTAATTCTGAATCTAAGTTAGAACGAGTTTCCCGGCACGCTCTCAGGCGCACGGTCCTTGTACTCATCGATGAATCGTCGAATCTCTTCAACATCAACTTCGTCCAAGTACAGGTGGTGGCGCCACGCTGTAATTACGATTTTGCTTGGCAGGCCTGAGTAAGGCGACATGATGTACTGAGACGGGCTCGACGGCAATATATCGTTCAATTCAGCGACAATTTCGGGGCATTCTTCTTCGCAGTCGAAGTGGATACCAATCCCACCGTGTTCCAGGTTGTGAATCAAAATCTCATCGGGAAGAGCGACGGAATATCGTCCCCATCGAGCCGGCGAAGGTATGCCTGCTGCAGTCGATGCGCCGAACCAGTGCTCTCCAGAAGTTGCCGGTACTACTGAGTAAGGGCCACCCTGTGATGTGTTGTCATCGATGTGACCCCGACCATCGTCGGCATCGAGTTCAATGTGACCACCGGTGTTGATTCCCTGAACCGTGGAGTTCTGTGTGTTGCGAGGGATCACAAGAGCCGTGATGAACACGATTGCGAACAGTAATCCGGCGAACCCGAGCAGAAAGCGTTTACGACGCTGACGAGCGCGACTTCGCACTCTTCGTTCTTCTCGGATTTGTCCTTTGGTCATGCCTCGACGGCTTTCCGGACGGGTGGTTGCTTTGCGCTTTATGTCTGCCATGCGTTCCCAAATGTCACACTCAACGGTGTGCCAGTAAATTCAACAGCTATCTACAGTACCAGTGACTTGCCCGACAGTCGCCGGTAAGACTCGAGATATCTCGCCTGCGTTTGCTCAACAATCTCGTCGGGCAGTATGGGCGGCGGCGGTTCTCGATTCCAATCGGTACCTAACAACCACTCCCGAAGGAACTGCTTGTCAAACGCCGGTGGGAAATTTCCCGTCGCCCAGTCGTTGACATCCCAGTATCGGCTCGAATCTGGGGTAAGCACCTCATCGATTATCGTGAGTTCACCATCCACAAATCCGAACTCGAATTTTGTGTCTACAAGGATCATCCCGCGTTCGCCTGCGTAGTCATGAGCTACCTGGAAAACCTCCAGGCTTTTCTGCTCGAGGACACGGTGCATTTCGGCGCCGACAAGATTCTTCGCATCTTCGGGTGTCAATGGCATGTCGTGCCCTGAAGCAGCCTTCGTGGAAGGTGTAAATATCGGCTCAGAGAAACGCTCGGCAGCCTTAATACCTGCTGGAAGCGGCTGGCCATTCATCGTTCCCGAATCTTCGTATTCAGCCCATGCCGAACCTGCGATGTAATTCCGAACGACGCATTCAATATCGAGACGTTCGGCTTTTTTGATCACCATTGACCTGCGTGCCAGTTCGGGCGGTAGATCTATCAATGCACCGGTTATCTCGACATCGGCCATCGCTGCATCGTCGCTCACGGTGGCGATCACGTGATGTGGCATGACGTGGCCAATAATGTCGAACCAAAATGAAGACATTTCGGTAAGAATAATTCCCTTACCCGGAATTGGCTGATCCATCACAACATCGAAGGCCGATATTCGGTCGGTTGCGATCATCAGAAGACGATCGTCGCCAAGATCGTACGTATCCCGCACTTTGCCGCGGTAAAGCAGCCCGGGTAGGTTTGTCTCGAATACTGACTCAGACAACAGGTGACTCCGAAATTCCTACTCGACCGTAAATGTGATCGACGTGGTTAAGGTAGAAGCCGTAGTCGAAGAGATCGTCGAGTTCTTCTGCAGATACTTTCGCTGCAACGGCAGGATCGGTTTTGATCAGCTCCCGGAAGTCGAGTTCTTCGTCCCACGATTTCATTGAGCTTCGCTGAACAGCGTCATACGCTGCATCGCGATCAACGCCTTGCTCGACGAGTAGCAGCATCACTCTTGGCGAGAAAACTAATCCACGAGTCGACTCAAGGTTCTGCATCATTCGATCTTCGTGAACCACCATGTCGGTGATGATCCCTGTCATAAGGCTCATGATGTAGTCGAGTCCAAGCGAAGCATCAGGAAGAATCATGCGTTCTGCCGACGAGTGCGAAATATCACGTTCGTGCCACAGAGCCACGTTTTCGAGTGCGGTAATCGAATGTCCTCTGATTAGTCGCGCAAGCCCGCAAATACGCTCTGACAGCTCGGGGTTGCGCTTGTGAGGCATCGACGACGATCCCTTGGTTACATAGCCGGGCTTGCCGAACGGTTCTTCGACTTCACGAACCTCGGTGCGCTGGAGACCACGTATCTCGGTAGCCATCTTGTCGAGGGTTGCTGCGATGAGCGCCAGGACCTGTACGTACTCGGCGTGTCGGTCCCGCTGAATCACCTGGTTAGAGATCTCGGCGGGTGAGAGATTGAGCTGGCGACACACCGATTCTTCGACCACTGGGGGAACGGAAGCGAAGGTTCCCACGGGGCCTGAAAGCATTCCAACCGCGACACGAGTGCGAGCCGCAGCCAAGCGTGAACGGTTTCGCTTCATCTCGGCAAACCACAGTGCCATCTTCATTCCAAAGCTCATAGGTTCGGCGTGAATACCGTGCGAACGGCCGATGCATGGCGTGTCTTTGTGCTTGATCGCACGTACCCGTAGCGCGTTGAGTAGCTCCATGAGCCCTCGATCAAGCAGATCGCATGACTGAGTCAGCTGCATGCTGAGTGCAGTGTCTTTGACATCGTTTGACGTTAAACCGTGGTGCACCCATCGGCTTTCCGATCCGAGGCTTTCGCCAACGGCTCGGGTGAACGAAACGATGTCGTGCTTGGTCTCATCGAACCAACGGTCGTATGCAGCACGATCGAACTTGGCGTTGCGAATCTTCGCCATGTCCGATTCGGGAACCACACCCTCGTCGGTCCATGCCTGAGAAGCTGCGATTTCTACCTGTAGCCACAGATCAAATGCGTTGTCTTCCGACCATATGGCGTTCATCTCGGGTCGAGAATATCGTGGAATCACTGTTCTATTGCGCTCCGTTTGCGGATGTCTTACTCAGCACGTAGCTGAGTACCGGTTCAAAATCTTCGCCAAACTCCGTTGCCGGAATTCCGTTTTTATTGCAGTAGTCGAGTAGCCGACCCGTAGCGAACACTGTGTCGGCAGCATTTGCCGCCGCACATGCATCGGATGTTTCTCCGTCGCCAACGAATATCATTTCGCTGTCTGGCCCACCGTTATCGCGCCTCACGCCGTTAATTACTTCACACTTGCAGACAACCCCGTCGCTCTGACATGTCTCTCGAAACGACGAAGGGTAATCGTACCGAAATGGCGGCAGTTCCGTCGGGTCAGATGTGACCTTGCCGCTATGAACCTGAATCTTGTCGAGGCCAGCTTTCGCTAACACCGGTTGTATATAGAAATCGAGACCCGCAGAGGCAACAGCCACCGCTCCACCTGAGTTCCAAACCTGTTCACAAACCTCACGAGCAAGTGACCGTATCGAACTGCTCGCTGCAGCTCGCTCAGACATCTGGCTTGTAGATTCCGTGATCAGATCAAAAACTTCTTCCTGGTAAACACGGAGCGAGGTTTCACTTGCCTTATGCCGTGCGTTGGCTTCAGCGACCTTGTCTTTGGGAGCGTGATTGCGAAACATCTCGCCGCCAACGAACGTGGTGGCGAGAGTGCTGTCAAAGTCGAACACAACGTTGATGGTTGCCACGTTTAGTCCTGATTGCCTTTGATCGCTCGCTCAGCAATATCTCGTCGGAAGGTCATGCCATCGAATGAAATCTCCGCGATGCCAGCGTAGGCGGCATCGCGTGACTCGCTGATCGTGTCAGCTGAGCCCGTAACTCCGAGTACGCGACCACCTGATGTGAGAAGGGCACCGTCATCGTCAGACTTTGTTCCAGCGTGGAAAACCACGCCGATTTCTGCGGCTGCCTCGATACCGGTAATTTCGACTCCGGTGTCGTACGAACCCGGATATCCATCAGATACAGCAACCACGAATGTGTGGGGCGTGTTGGACCAGATAACATCCTGTTGATCGAGTCGGTTTTCAGCGATCGCAAGACAAATTTCTACCAGATCTGATTCCAACATCGGCATCAGTATCTGGGTTTCTGGATCACCGAATCGGCAGTTGAACTCGATCACTTTGGGTCCTGATTCCGTGATCATCAAACCTGCATATAAAACACCTGAGAAGGAACTATTTTCGGCAACCAGTGCCTTTGCGGCAGGTTCGAGAATTTCCTTGCGAACCTGAGCGGCTAACTCATCGGTCCAAAACTCGGGCGGGCCATACGCCCCCATGCCGCCGGTGTTCAGGCCAACATCGCCTTCACCGATCCGCTTGTAATCACACGAAGCGACCTCGGCGGATACGTGTTCACCATCGAGAAAGGCAAACACGCTGACTTCGGGACCCGACATACGTTCGGCAAGCAGAATCCTTGAAGAAGATTCTCCGAATGCAGCATGATCGATCATGCCTACGATCGCCGAATCGAGGTCTTCGTACGTATCGGGAAGTATCACGCCTTTGCCGGCAGCCAGCCCATCGGCTTTCACAACAAGCGATCCCTCGGGCTTCGTGCGAGCATATTCCATTGCCGACCCGGAATTCCTGAATGCTTCTGATTCAGCAGTAGGGATTCCGTACTTCGTCATCAGGTCATCAGACCAGATTTTTGAGCCTTCTATACGTGCGGCAGCCGCGGAAGGCCCGAACACTTTGATTCCGGCAGCAGCGAATTTGTCGCACAGGCCATCAACGATTGGCTGATCAGGGGCGACTACAGCGAGATCGATTTCATGTTCGGCGGCTAGTGCAAGCAGCCCATCGTGATCGTCTACGCCGACATTCACGTTCTCGCCAAGCTCAGCTGTACCTGCATTGCCCGGAGCGATGATGAGTTCGGATATCAGCGGGCTCTGCGCCAACTTCCACGCCATTGCGTGCTCGCGACCACCGGATCCGATAAGCAGAACTTTCAACTAAACCTCACTCATTCGAAACATGATTCACACCAGAGCAAACGAATTTATTCCCACTCGATAGTGCCAGGTGGCTTGCTTGTGATGTCGAGAACCACCCGGTTCACCTCATCAACCTCATTCACGATTCGATTCGAGATTCTTGCAAGTGTGTCGTATGGAAGTCGAGCCCAGTCGGCCGTCATCGCGTCGTCACTTGTAACGGCTCGAATCGCAACAACATACTGGTACGTTCGCTGATCACCCATTACGCCCACGGTTCTGGTGTTCGTGAGAACAGCAAACGACTGCCACAACTTGTCGTAAAGCCCGTCGTTCTTGATCTCGTCGATCACGACCCAATCGACTTCTCGAAGAATCTCAAGCTTTTCATGCGTGACATCGCCCATGATCCGAATTGCCAGTCCAGGTCCAGGGAACGGCTGGCGATTTACGCTCTGAGCGGTCAACCCAAGTTCCGCACCAGCCTTACGAACCTCGTCTTTGAACATGTACCGAAGCGGCTCAACCAGCTTTAGATCCATGTGCTCAGGCAGGCCACCAACGTTGTGGTGAGTCTTGATCTTGTGCGAAGCAGTCGAGTCGGCACTCGTGCTTTCGATCACGTCTGGGTACAAAGTGCCCTGCGCCAGATAGTCGACCTCGCCAATTTCATCGGCAACCTCTTCGAAAATCTTGATGAACTCGCCACCAATGGATTTCCGCTTTACCTCTGGATCGGTAACGCCCTCGAGTACGCTCAAGAATCGATCCGTAGCGTCAACAAATATCAGTTTTACACCGAGTTGTTTGGCAAACACATTTTGAACACGGTCTGCCTCGCCTTTTCGCATCAAGCCGTTGTCGACAAATATGCATGTGAGCTGATCACCGATGGCCCTGTGAATCAGTGCGGCAACAACCATTGAATCGACCCCACCTGACAGTGCGCAAATGACCTTGCCATCACCGACCCGTGTTTTGATCCGATCAATAGCGTCCGTAACGAAATTGGCAGGGGTCCAATCACCTTCGGCTTTGCAAACTCCGAATACGAAGTTTTTGAGAATTTCTGCGCCCTGTGGAGTGTGAACAACTTCCGGGTGGAACTGAATTCCGAAGTAAGTTCCTTCTTCGTTGCCCATAACGGCGAGAGGGGAGTTTTCGGTATATGCCATCGACTTGAACCCGGGCGGTAGCACTTCAATCCGGTCGCCGTGGCTCATCCAAACGGGAACTTCCGTGTCGAGGCCTTCAAACAGAATATTGTCTGGGCCATCTTTGTGAACAACAGCGTGGCCGTATTCACGTTCGGTACCGGGTTCTACTTTGCCACCGAGCTGGTGGGCGAGCAGCTGCATTCCGTAGCAAATGCCAAGAATCGGCACGCCGGCATCGAAAACCCACGTCGGGGCCATTGGCGCTCCGTCTTCGTAAACGCTGTTTGGGCCACCGGAAAGGATTACGCCGATAACGTCCTGATCGGTAAGAATCTTGCTATCGGCATCATGCGCAATGATTTCGCAGTAAGTGTTGGATTCTCTAACTCGGCGGGCGATGAGTCGTGAATACTGGGAACCGAAGTCGATAATGACGATGGTTTTCATCCGCTCATCGATAGGCGGATTTCCACCTGCAGGACGATCAGCCTGGGCGATTTCTAGATAGGTTCCAACTTCAATATCGTCTGAAGTAGATACTCGGCTGGACGAATCATCTGTTGGGTTTTGGGTCATACCGTGAATCCCCGGGTTGTTGTGACAATTCAGGCTAGCGAAATGCCTATTGGGACACCCTTTGCGCTTCAATATTGAAACGTTTGATCGCGTCCGTTAAGCCCGATTAATAAATCTACCTCTCCCCGGCGATCTAGTCACGGTTTTTTTGGAAAAATTCAAACTGATATTGACCCGGATTATCGGAGTTCAGATCGCTAACATTATTCGATGTTACTTTCACCCGACGCAACAGGACTAGGCGACGCAGCTGTGGCCATCAACAATGGCGAGCTAATAGCGTTTCCAACGGACACGTATTTTGCGTTGGGCGCCAACGGTTTGGACTCAAGTGCGGTCGAGAACGTTTTTCTCACGAAAGGCCGAAACCCTGGAGCACCGGTGCCATTGCTTATCAGTCAGATAACCATGGCTGACAAACTCATCAGTGAATTCCCTGACTTGCTGCAACGTTTGGCTGAAAATTTTTGGCCCGGTGCGCTTACCATCGTGCTGCAAGCCGCAAATATAGTTCCAGCGGTGGTTACCGCGGGCACCGGAACAGTTGGTTTACGGATTCCGAATCACGATATTGCAAGAAATCTAATAGATCTTGCGGGTACGCCGCTAACCGGAACAAGCTGCAATCTGACTGGTCGAGATCCGATCAAGGAAGCCGCGGTTGTTGAGCAAGTGTTCGGCGATCAAATTACCGGCTGTATCGACGCACCATGTGGCGATAGCACAGCGCCCAGCACGGTCGTTTCGTACGAATACAACAAGATTAACGTGCTTCGACTGGGTGCAATTAGCCTTGAATCCATTCGGAACACCGTTGGCGACATCGTTGTCACCTAGCATCTCTCAGTTACCCTTATTTGCGCTCGAAAATTACTCGCGCCCGCTCAGTTACAGATTGTCGGGCCAGCCATCGGAGAACTTGATTGTTATTCACGGGAATACTCCCCGGACTCACAGCTGACGATTCAGACCAGTTCGAATCAGCGTTAAAAAAGTTCGTCGATGCGCGCGAATTACCGCTTTACAAGATGATGGCGTATCACCTCGGTTGGGTTGACCCCCAAGGTGAACCGGAACCTGTGGTGATGCAGGATCGTTCGCATGGGCATCTGGTACTTGCGGTATCAAAGGCCGTTGGCGGCGATAACGAATCGTCAATGCCTTACGCTGTGGCAGTCGAGCTGTTGTACAACTTCCTCCTCGTGCACGAAGACGTGCAGAACGCCAACACCGAACGTAATAATCGGCCAACCATCTGGTGGTCGTGGGGTCCGGCTCAGGCGATCAACACCGGCGATGGAATCCACGCAATGGCGCGCATGTCGATATTCGATCAGAGGAACGCCACCGGGCCTGCAGCCGATCCCCGGAGCATATCGCTGGCTCTCGAATCACTCGACAAGGCGACGCTGGAGGTTTGCGAAGGCGAATATCTCGATATTTCGTATCAGGAACGAGCAGCTGTGAGCGTCTCTGAAATAGTGACTGTTGCTCGTAAGCACGGTGCACTTTTTGGGGTTGCTGCCAGACTTGGTGGTATCGCTTCAAGAGCAGACGACTCGGTACTGGATGCGCTCTACAAATTTGGAAGTAGCGTTGGCACAGCACAAAGCCTCAACATCGATCTCAAAGCACTCTGGCCGGATCCCGGTACTGAGCGAAATGAGGTTCAGCGGGGCAGGTTGCAGTCGAAGAAGAAATCTTTGGCAACAGCCCACGCGATCGAGCAGGGCACGCCGAAAACACGGCGACGGCTTGGCGAGATATTCATGAAGCGAGTACTCGACCCAGCGGATCTCGATGAAGTTACTTCCATTTTTAGCGAGACCGAGAGCAAGTTATTCGCCGAAGCTCAGGTTGAAGGCCTGATCACTGAAGCGATTACAGCGTTGGAATCGACCTCGTTCTCTGCTGAACACCAGTCCTCTCTCTCTGAGAGCGCGCGACTAATCATCGGCTCCAACTAAAGAAGCTCATTCGAAATGAACAAACGATCGATTCGTGGCGTGGACGTAAACGGCAAAACTGCACTAGTCAGGGTTGATTTCAACGTTCCAACCCGTAATGGAGATATAAGCGATGATTCGCGAATTCGTGCAGCGCTGCCTACGCTGAACCTGCTAAAAGAGGGCGGGGCGAAGATTCTTGTTTGCTCGCACTTTGGTCGACCTAAGGGTCAGATAGTCGAGGAAATGCGACTTTCGGTGGTACGTGAACGTCTTTCGGAGCTACTTGGTGTTCCAGTTTTGGACGCCGGCGGACCTAACGGCGTTGGCCCTGCCCAAATTTGTTCGCAATTGGGTGCTGGCGAATTCGCTCTGCTGGAGAATCTAAGATTCGATCCAGGAGAAGAATCTAACGACACCGATTTCTCAAAGCATCTGGCTTCGTTGGCGGACTTATACGTGAACGATGCGTTCGGCGCTGCTCATCGCGCCCACGCCTCAACCGCCGGTGTAGCCGCTCATCTACCGGCATACGCTGGATTACTTATGGAGCGCGAACTCGAGATGCTCGGCAAATCGCTAGACGGTTCTCAGGGTGCAACCGTGGCCATTGTCGGCGGTGCGAAAGTATCCGACAAAATTCAGGTATTGCGCAATCTAGCCGAGAAGGTCGACACCATTCTCGTAGGCGGTGGAATGGTTGCGGCTTTCTACGTCGCACAAGGCAAATCAGGTGGGGCAGCGGAAGTAACCGACGAAGATGCCGAAGCAGCTAAATCGCTTCTAAATTCCCGAGGCGCCTATGTCGTAGTTCCCGCCGATGTGGTTACGGCCCCAGAGTTCAGCGAATCGGCACCAGCGACTATCGTAGATTCATCGGATGTTCCTAAGAACGAGTTAATTCTCGATATCGGCCCGAGAACAGCTGCCGAGTACACACGAATTATTTCACTGGTGAATACGATCATTTGGAACGGGCCCATGGGCGTGTTTGAATGGCCAGAATTTGCAAAAGGAACAGAGGCGGTCGCCAAGGCAGTCGCCGCAAATGAGAAGGCAACGTCGGTTCTCGGGGGTGGGTCTACGGCCGAGGTTGTAGGGTCGCTCGATCTCGTCGATAAGATCACTCACGTATCGACAGGTGGCGGCGCATCACTCGAATTCCTCGAAGGAAAAGTCCTTCCCGGTGTTGCCGCACTCGACGACCCAGAATAGTAATTTACGAACAACAAGAACGATCACACAGGATTTATTGAATGGCAGAGAGAACGCCCGTTATTGCTGGCAACTGGAAAATGAACACCGATGTTGAGTCGGGTCTGAAACTCGTTAAAGAGATATTCGAACTCAGCAATAGCATTTCGGGTGTCGACAAGATCGTCTGCCCACCTTCAATAGCGATCACGAGCATCGCACAAACGCTTTCGGGCTCGTCGATTCACGTTGGCGCACAGAACGTCAGTGCCAATGATGACGGAGCCTTCACTGGTGAGCTTTCAACGTCGATGCTGCGGGGCCTGGTCAGCCATGTGATCGTTGGCCACTCAGAACGACGCGCCATGTTCGGCGAGACGTCGGAGCAGGTTGCTGCAAAGGCGATCAAAGCTGCCGACGCAGGTATCAGTCCTATCCTTTGCATTGGCGAAGATCTTTCAGTGCGACAATCAGGAAAAGCCGCCGAGTACGTTGCGAATCAGCTTGAGGATAGCCTTGCGGGCTACACCGATTGGGATTCTTTGATCGTTGCATACGAACCGGTTTGGGCAATTGGTACCGGCGAGGCCGCAACTTCCGATCAGGCGCAGGAAATGACAGCTGTGTGCCGTGAAGTAGTACGCAAACTTGCTCCTGCCGCCGCTGATACTGTTCGTGTTCTCTACGGCGGAAGCGTGAACTCCGGAAACGTCGCAGAACTTCTGGAGCAGCCCGATATCGATGGCGCACTGGTTGGTGGAACTAGCTTGAAGGCCCAAGAGTTCTCAAAGTTGATCGCAGCTGCAGGCACAAACTGACCCCTTCACACGACAATCGGCGTATCCCGTGAGTACATCTTCCAGTTCCGATAAACCCGAAATCATGGTCGTCGTTGGCGCTACAGCTACCGGCAAAACTACTGTGGGTGTGGAACTGGCTCTTGCTCTCAATGGGGAGATCGTGAATGGCGATTCTCGATTGTTTTATCGAGGTATGGACGTCGCAACGGCAAAGCCGACGCTCGATGAAATGAAGGGCGTTCCCCATCATCTGATCGATATCCTCGATCCAAACGAGCAGTACAGCCTTGCGGGATATCTGGAACACGCCCGTTCGGTGATCGAAGAAATATCGTCACGAGGAAAACTGCCGATCATAGTCGGCGGGTCGGGGCAGTACATCTGGGCAATCCTCGAAGGCTGGGAAGTGCCTGAAATCGAACCCAACGACAAATTGCGTAACGAATTAGAAGGTCAGCTTGCTGCAAAAGGTGTCGAAACGCTTGCCGCTTATCTGACATCGATCGCCCCGGCTATTGCCGCAGATACCGATCTACTCAATCCACGTCGTGTTATTCGGGCAATCGAACGAGTTATGTCTAACTCAACCGATGCTTCGAAAAATCGAAGGAAAGCAGAAGAAGAACCGTTCAACGCGTTGATTATCGGACTGTCTGTCGAACGACCTGTACTGCACAAACGAGTGACGGATCGTCTCGAAGTCATGCTTGAATCCGGCTGGAAATCCGAGGTTGAATCGTTGGTGGGTGCAGGATATTCAGCCAACGACAGAGCAATGAGTGGCATCGGGTATCGTCAGATGATGGCGCACTTGAATGGCGAATTCGATCTCGACGAAGCCGTTCGAAAGACCGCGGTCGCGACAAATCGATTGATTCGACACCAGAACAACTGGTTCAAGCAAGCCGATACTCGAATCAACTGGTTCGACATGACGGTCGACTCACCTGCAATCACGAAATTGATCATCAGTAGTTCCGAAGCGTGGCATGCTAAGTCGAGATGATTGAACACTATTCAAGTTCGTTTTAGCCACTACATAACGCTAAGTACGCCTGCTAAACCAAACTTGGAGTTTGCCTGAATCATCCATAGAATCATTGGGCTACAAGAACCACACCCACAGGGAACCCTGGAGAAACAATGACCGTAGAGTTCGCAAAATTGCACGGTGCCGGAAATGACTACATAGCGGTAGACGGACGCGGAATCGACCGAGACTGGGGTGCGCTTTCCAAAGAGATGAGCCGTCTGGCGTTCGGTGTTGGATCTGACGGAATTGTTCTTGTACAGGATTCAGAAGTCGCCCAGATTCGAATGCGGGTCTACAACCCTGATGGCTCTGAAGCCGAGATGAGCGGAAACGGCATCAGGCTCTTCTCCAAGTTTGTTATCGATAGACAAATCGCACTGCCGGGCCCCGGAGACGAAGGCTTGAGTGTCGAGACCGGCGGTGGCGTGAGAACGGTGTGGCCAACGATGGAGGGGGACAAGATGGTCTCCGCCAAAGTGGCAATGGGCGAGCCAACCTTCGTGCCATCAGAAATCCCAGTGAACACAGCATTAACTGGCGATCTGGATATGCTCAAGGCCTACCCAATTCAGGCCGGTGGTCGTGAACTGAAAATAACATGCGTCGCAGTTGGAAATCCTCACGCAGTAGTCGTTATGGAAGAATCTGTCGAAGCCTTCCCGCTTGTTGAGATCGGCCCGCACGTCGAGAACCACGAATTGTTCCCGAACAGGATCAACTTCGAGATCGTAAACGTGATCAACCGTTCGAGGATTCGGGCTAGAATTTTCGAACGCGGCGCAGGCGAAACTATGTCATCTGGCACAGGAAGCACGGCCTCAGCAGCGGCAGCAAGAGCACACGGCTTAGTCGATGACACTGTGGATGTGGTTGTCGATGGCGGAGTACTCAGAATTTCCTGGGACAAAACGGGTGAGGCTTTCCTCGAAGGTCCCGCCGTTGAAGTGTTCACAGGCGTTTGGCCTGATTAGATTCCATCTGAACTAACACCATCGAACCATCGCCCGTGTCCACATTTTGGACATCTGCTCGTTTACGATTGTTCATCTTCGTATACGAATAACAAAACTTAATTCCAACCTTTACGGAATCACCGGAACCAAAAGAATGAAATTTGCTGACCGCGTAGAAAATCTGCCCCCATATCTTTTCGTTGGCATCTCTCGTGCCATCGCCGCTAAAAAGGCAGAGGGCATCGACGTAATTTCATTCGGCATCGGCGATCCCGATATGCAGACACCCGAGCCAGTGCTTGAAGCGCTCGTTGAAGGTTCAAAGAAAGCTGCGAACCACAAGTACCCCGAGAGCGAAGGACTACCTGAGTTCAGAGCACGCGTTGCGAAGTTCTACAACGATCGATTCGGCGTAAAGCTCGATCCCGCAACTGAAATAATCAACTTGATCGGCGCCAAAGAGGGCATTGCACACGCTGCTCTCTGCTTCATCGATCCCGGTGACATTTCGATCAGCCCCGACCCCGCATACCCGGTCTACGAGATTGGAACGATGTTTGCCGGTGGCACAACTCACTTCGTTCGTCTGAAAGCGGACAACGGATACCTGATCGACTTCGCCGACATTCCAACCGATGTAGCCAAGAAGGCCAAGACCCTCTGGATCAATTACCCGAACAATCCAACCGGTGCGATCGCTCCGATGAGCTTCTTCGATGAAGCAGTTGCTTACTGCAAAGAATTCGACATTGCGCTGCTTCACGACGCCGCCTATACCGAGGTTACCTACGACGGCTACGTTGCACCAAGCGTGTTGCAGGCCGAAGGTGCGATGGATATTGCGATGGAGTTCCACTCACTGTCGAAAACTGCCAACATGACCGGCTGGCGCGTCGGCTTCGCCTCGGGCAATCCTGAGATGGTCAACGCTCTAATGCGAGTGAAGTCGAACATCGACTCAGGTCTATCGCAGGCAAACCAGGAGATGGGCATCGCGGCTATCGATCTGCCAAGCGAGTGGGTCGATAACAATAACGAGGTATATCGAAAGCGCCGCGACAAGGTAGTCTCGGTCCTGAACGAGATCGGTGTTCCGGCTGTGGCTCCCAAGGGCGCTCTTTACATCTGGACTCCGATTCCAGAGGGCTACACATCGGCCGAGTTCGCCCGGAAGCTCCTCGATGATGTGAACGTTGTCGTCACCCCCGGTAACGGCTACGGACCCGGTGGAGAGGGATACATCAGACTTTCACTGACGATCCCAGACGATCAGATCGATGAAGGTCTTCGTCGACTCGCACAACTTAGAATCAACGCCTGATCTAAAATAAATAGGAACCCAGTTCCCCCATATGGCAAAAAAACGTACATATTCCACAGGACCGTTCCGTGAACGCGCCATTCTCGTGGGAGTCAGCGTGCGTTCTGACAACGACTACTGGGCTCTAGACGATTCGCTGGCTGAACTATCGGAATTGGCTCGTGCCGCCGGGGCGAACCCGATAGCTCGATTCACGCAGACGATGAATAAGCCTTCGCCGACGTATATCGGTAAAGGCAAGATCGAGGAACTTCAGCACGAGGTCAAGCACACAGAAGTCGACACCGTGATTTTCGACGACGAGTTGTCTCCGAATCAGCAAAAGACCCTCGAAGACAAGCTTGGCGTCAAAGTAATCGATCGCACGGCGTTGATCCTCGATGTTTTCGCTCAGCGGGCAAGGTCGCGTGAAGGTCGGTTGCAAATCGATCTCGCTCAGACCGAGTATCTGTTGCCTCGATTGGCCGGCCAGTGGTCTCACCTTGAACGACTTGGTGGTGGAGTTGGTACCAGAGGTCCGGGTGAAACCCAGATCGAAACCGACCGTAGACTCGTTCGTCGCAAGCTACAGCGGGTCAAAAAAGAATTGAAACAGGTTCGATCTCAACGTGATCAGCAGCGTCGGCAACGGACCGGTGGTGACGCTAAAATTATTTCGCTTGTCGGCTACACAAATGCAGGAAAATCGGCTTTGTTCAATAAGATCACATCGTCTGGTGTGATCGAACGAAATCAACTGTTTTCAACTCTCGACACGACGACCAGGCGAATGTATCTGGCGTCGGGAACCCCTGCGACGATCAGCGACACTGTGGGATTCGTTCACAAGCTCCCACCAATTCTCGTGGCAGCATTCCGAGCAACGCTCGAAGAAGCACTTGAAGCCGACCTGTTGATCCAGGTTGTTGACGTTTCAAGCCCGTACGCCGTTGAGCAGGCTCAGGTCGTAAACGACCAGCTGGAAGACATGGGAATAGGGGACTCCCCTCGGGTTCTCGTGCTGAACAAGCTAGATCTCGTGGTCGACTCTCCCGACGAGCCGTTGAATCTCGAAGTACTTGAACATATCGATGTTTCAATGTTCAAGCGAGTGGTTACTACATCTGCGACTAAAGGCTGGGGCATGGCCGATCTACGCGAGGCAATCGAGGCTCAAGTGTCTGTGGGTGGCCAAGAAGAAGCCCTCATCCCGCAAGCCGATTAATTATTCGGGTGAAAAGTCTTTTCTGACTCAACTCTTCTAATCAGCTCAACCGCCTCGGCAATCGTATAAAAATTATCGGTAAAGTTGTACCACTCCGGTGCATTTTCTACTATCACCATCAGCACTATATCTCCTGGGAATTCTGCCGCTCCGCTGATGAAGAATAGTCCCGTCACACCGTCGAACATTCGAATCTGGTCCGCCGAAACCTCGTAGCTGATGCAGTCGACCAACCCGCCGGTCTCAGACACAATCCATGCTTCGTACTCTGGACCTTTATGAGTCCTTGAAACCTCGATCACATACGGTGTGTTGATACTCCCGGCAGTTTCCATTGCCCGGTTCCTGGCCGTACCGGACAGAAAATCCACATGCCCAATGCGTGCTGGTCCGGCTAATCGGGCAGTTCCCTCAACAATCACCGATGCATGCCGTGTGTGATATTCAAGATCCCCGTTAAATCCGAAACCACCTCCACCAGACATTCTGATGTTGTCGCCTCACTCGGGACTAAAGTCGTCTGATAAAAATCCCCCCGTGTATGGCGGTGGCGTTGCTTCAACGGATCTATTCGACTCAGTGCCGAACAACGATGCTCGGTCGTTGAACCCGAACATCAACAACCAGACCGCGAGGAGGGCGACTATTACAACCAGATCAAGCTGGATTCGAATTCGAGTAAGTTTCATCTGAATTTGAGTTCTTCCAATATAGCGCCAGTTCGTCGGAATGACACCAGCAGGGCAGGTAATCAGAACCTAAACCCAACGTCGCACTATCCTTGTTATGTAAATAAGAAAGCGGTCTTACGAAACAAATTATGCTGTTTTCGGTATTCCCTACTGATTAATTGCGTGTGCAACCGTACATCGAACGTCGAACGTCGAACATACGGCGTATCCTCACTTAGTAGATTATTTATCCACACGGTCGATCCACTCCTCGACCATCTGGAATTCAGCGCACGATACAAAAATCAAAATATGAATTTTCTGACCACACGTCCCAGCTCGTTGAGACTCGCATCCTTTTTTCTAATTGTCTTAGCGACGCTGTTTGTTACAGCCGCTTGCAATAATGGCGACGATGATCCGGCTACTCGCAACTCAGGACCGATCATCCTGTCAGACGGCACACAGGCCACTCCAACGCCTCAAGCTATAGCCGACGAGCCCGCAGCGGCGCCTGATGGCCTGCAAATCATCTGGGAGACCTACTCGATCCTCGTCAGAGAGTATGTCGTCAGAGAAAAGATCGATCCCAACGTTCTTGCTGAAGCTGCCGTTATCGGAATGCTCGATGCTCTTGACGATCGTTACACGGCCTACATTCCGCCTTCCACGTTCAAAATCGACCAGTCCGGTTTCCAAGGAAAATTTGGCGGAATCGGAGCCCAGGTTGAAGCTTCACCAGATCTCAATGGCGTGATCATCACGAAGCCGTTGCTAGACACGCCAGCCGAAAGAGCCGGCATCAAGGCTGGTGACCGAATTCTTGCTGTAGACGGCGTAGATGCGACTGGCTGGAGTGTGATTGAGGCAGTAAACAAGATTCGTGGCCCCGAAGGTACCGACGTTGTACTTACCGTGGAGCACATTGGAAGCCTTGATCCAGTTGACATAACAATAACCCGAGCGATCATCCCAGACCCGAGTGTTGAGATAACCAATGTTGCCGACACCAACTACGGTCGCGTCAAGATCGATACGTTCACTGCTGAAACAGCAAAAGAGGTCCGTGAGGGAGTTCAGGAACTGATCGACGGTGGCGCCAAAGGAATCATTCTCGACTTGAGAGGCAACCCTGGCGGACTTCTTTCTGCAACGGTCAATGTAGCGTCTGAATTCCTTACCGATGGTCTTGTCACCTACGAAGTCGACTCTCGTGGTCAACGTGAAGACTGGAAGGTCAAAAAAGGCGGTCACTTCCCGGATATACCGTTGGTGACTCTGGTGAATAATTTTTCTGCCAGTGGATCTGAGGTACTAACCGGCGCCCTGCAGGATCATGGCCGCACGGTGGCGATCGGCACAACTACTTTTGGTAAAGGCAGTGTGAACTTGCTCCGCGGTCTTTCGAATGGTGGTGGCGTTTACCTAACGATCGGTCGATGGTTTACACCGAACGGTCGGGTAATCGAAGAAATTGGTATTGAACCTGATGTGATTGTCGAGTTCGATCGAAGCTCCGTCGGCAGTAACCCGCAGACCAGTGAAGCTGGCGATCCTCAGATGGAAGCAGCTATCAAGCAGCTTGATTTCCAGGTATCACAGCTGGCGACCACTCCGTAGTCACTGAGGACATCCTTCAGAGTCTGCATCTCCCGACCGGGGTGCATTCTGAGTTTTTCTTTTCCCGAAACCCGATTTTCATCGGGATAAACTCCGTCATCGGAGCCGAGTGACCCGGGGAAAGAACTCGCAGGCGATCACGTTACGTTAAGCTAACTCGAGACAGCCTGAGTTCACTTAATCTGGTGATGTACAGCCACTACCCAGTCGCGCCTAATTCCGTAGACTTGAATCATGGCTAACACCGACACCGAACGCGCACTTGCAACAAATCGACGTGCTCGCTACGACTATTTCATTAAGGAAACATTCGAAGCGGGAATGCAGCTGCTTGGCTCGGAAATAAAGTCGGCACGTGAAGGGCGAATCAACATCGCCGAAGGCTATGTCTACATTAAGAACGGCGAGGCATGGCTCGAAAACGCCAACATTGCTGCGTACGGACCCGCCGGCGAACGTGGACAGCACGACGCAACTCGTCCTCGTAAGTTGTTGTTGAAAAAGAAGCAGCTCGAGTATCTCGACGATCAATCGCATCGAGACGGCCAAACCATCATTCCTCTCAAGGTTTACATCAGGAACCGGGTAGCCAAATTGCTAATTGGAGTCGGCAAAGGTAAACGCCAGGTAGACCGCCGCAACACCATCAAAGAGCGCGACGCCAAGCGAGAGATGGACCGAGCAATACGCTCGAAGATGTAGGTTCAAACCCCTTCTCCCGAGGGAGAAGGTTGGGATGAGCTTGGAATCTTGCGCCGATCACAACTGTGATCCATCGCCAACAGTCTGAACCTGATAGCGTCGGCGTACCCGCCATCCTGAAAATAATCGGGACTTCGCCATCAGCGAAATCATTCCGATCACACCCGGAGCCAGCGCTATTCCCCTCGTTTTCGAGACATGGCTAGGGTGAGAATAGATCGCAGCGAGAGCGACCGAGTCTTCCGGCGCAGCTACGATCTAACCGTCCTCCCGCGGATCGAGGCAGTAAGAGCGGGCGACTGCAGCTCGCTACCAAGTCGTTCGACGACGCCCGGAGCCATAACGCAGCACATCTCCCCTACCCTCGTATTAATCACCATTCATTCGTAACGTTCAACGCTATAAGCTTGGATAGGTAACTTGGGGACGCGTGGTTTCGACAGGGAGATCACCGCTCGATCGCGGGCCGTGGCGCCGTGCACCACGTAAAAAGCGGCAAAAACATAAACGGCGAACGTGAATTCGCTCTCGCAGCCTAAGGGCAGCGACTTTCGACCTACCCCACGTCTGACGGGTTAGGATCGAGAGATGAAATGTCAGACTTCGTTGTTTGGGTAGCTAGTGACAAACAACTAAGGCTCCACTAGCTGGTCGCCGCACTTGCTACGCCGATGGGGCGGGCGCGGCGACGAGATAAACACCGACGGCTACGCTCGTAGAAGTCAAACCGGAAACCTTCCTGGACGGGGAGTTCGACTCTCCCCCGTCTCCACCAAGAACACAAAACGGCCCTGCTTCCATATTGGGAGCAGGGCCGTTTACGTATTTAATTTGAGCTAACGTGCAGACAAGAATTGAATTTCTAAGAACTATTTTTTCAAACGTTATTTTTGTTTGCGACGCTTTGGAATATCTGTCGGGTACACAACCGGTGCTTGCGGTGAGGCAGCCCACTCACCGGTGATCGGATCGTGGATAAGTTCAAGAGGCACCGACAGCTTGTCGTTCATGAATTTCTCACCACGCGCCGTTAGACGCCGATAGTTGGAGTTGCCGTCGTCTTCCACCAATCGCCATGGTTTCATACTCAATTTGGAGTGGTTGCCGTAAGCACTTTGACCGCAATCGTCTCGAATATTTTTAATGCTAACGGTCTTCGGTGCCCCCTTGTTCCACATCAGATCTAGAGTGTCTTTGTGATACCAGTGCAGTCTCTCTTTTTTCGGTTTGTATTTGACATTCCGTATTAAATCGAACTGTGGTAGATCTGGAGCGGTGTACAACTTTGAAAGTGGCCAACCTAGCAATGTCAGTTTCTCTTGAACCGGTGCTGACAGATCGCGAATGGTCAGAAACGGGAGTTGCTTATGTTTATCGTCGGACAATCCAGCGGAAGCAATCTGGTGTAAAGCGCTTGTAAAAGCACCGCCATCTGTGGTGTCAAAAGCTACGGAATCTTGATAACAAGCACAGAACAATGCATAGGAGCTAGCTGCGCTTCGACTCATGTTGTCATGCATGGTGTTTAAGACGGTCTTCTGATCACTTGGGGCAGCTTTACCGCTAAAACAGGCATCGATTATGAATACGGGGTGTACGTCTGCAGTCTGAACTGTCGAAAGAATGTCCTCGAATGCAAGTGCACTTAGTGGAAGAAGACCGCCGCCTTCAGCCCGCAAACGTGTGTCGGTCAAGCAAAACCAAAAATCATTCCCGATCGCCGCTCCATGACCTGAAAAATAAAATACAAGAATGTCGCCCTTGGCAGAACGAGTCTGTGCGTACTCAACAAATGCATTTCTGAGTTGTTCTACAGTTGGATTTTGATAGGTTTCGATCTGTTTTGCCGGGAACAACCCCATTTTTGAGGTGTTCGAAAGAATATCGACAATTATTTAGGTCGATCATATTGCGGGGTGAGCACTGAGTTCTGACAGAACCACGCCATTTGCCATTCACCTTGATGTACGTCTCGTCCAGATACCAGGAATGACCAGCAATTCCACGGCGTTTACTACGAAGGTTCTCACTGACCAACAGAGCAAACCGAAATTCCCACAGCCGTATGGTCTCGTAGCTGACTTCGAAACGGTTCTGTCAGAACTCAGCGCCCACCATAAATTCCGGCCGACCTAAATACATGATCAACCTCTGTAATTGAGCTGACAGCTCGGTCATTAGAGTCGACCATCTTTCGGTGAAGATCTTCCTTCGAACGTCCGCTGGAACATGCTCGCTACCCGTGGTCTGGACTCTTAAATAATTTCTCAACTCATCGAATGCCGTGCAAAACCGGCTAGCAGACTCGAACTTGGCGAAGCCGA
>Ga0209501_10000117_pt1 | contig 101420 bp, 101 predicted proteins | sample ArcticOcean_MG_C_4_FD_187434 | JGI IMG/M metagenome (GOLD analysis project Ga0209501, IMG submission 187434) | Marine microbial communities from western Arctic Ocean - ArcticOcean_MG_CB4_134 (SPAdes) (version 2) | ecosystem: Environmental > Aquatic > Marine > Oceanic | place: Arctic Ocean... | reverse complement strand
GAAGGCATCCTTCGCAAATGACATTAGTTATTCGGGCCATCTCATTGCGACTACGGCCTCCGCAAACCGGTCCAAGGGAAGCAGAGGACCGGAAGAGTGGCGTCCTCCAGACGAAACCTATTGGTGCGCTTACGCCGTAGACTGGATTTCAATTAAAGGCCGGTGGGACCTCACGGCAACGGATGGGGAGTGGAATGCCCTACGGGATATGCTGGATACTTGCGATTAGTCGGTTGAGGTAGAAGTGACGGATCACGAGGCTTAGCGCTTCCGGTCCCTTAAAATCAGAGCTCTTTGGAAGCAAGTTGCTGTCATTTGAGGTTTTCGGTAGGAAATAATACAGCCGCTCACAAGTTGAGCGGCTGTATATAGGTGTAAACGATTGGAGCGGAAGACCGGGGTCGAACCGGCGACCTTCTCCTTGGCAAGGAGATGCTCTACCACTGAGCCACTTCCGCTCGCAGACGAAGTTTTTAGCTATTAGCAGTCAGTCATCAGCAAAACTTTCCAGCTGAAACCTATTGGCAGATTACTCATAGCTGTTAACGTGCCGAGGGTCAGAATCGAACTGACGACACCTGCATTTTCAGTGCAGTGCTCTACCGACTGAGCTACCTCGGCTCTCCACATATGGTAATCCGACCCAATTCTGGTGTCAAGACAACTTTAGCCCTGTAAGCCCCCTGTCCTAGCCAAGATAGTTCTACCCAGGCCGATATGCCCGGCGCGGCGCGTCACTGCCCCGTCCGCCCCTATCACTATATAACTCGCCTTGCCCGCCCTGCACTACAGGCACCACAGGTTTCCCCAACACAAAGCCCGTACAGCACTATATTGCGGGAATATCGATAGTGTAGAATTATCGGGACTTATCCGTCCTTTATTGCACCTCAACAGGAGAGCACTTTCGGGGAACTTCGCATCCCAGCCCGACGTAACTAATTGGGGGTATTCGATTGGCAGATTACGATGTCGCTGTAATAGGCTCTGGCCCCGGCGGGTATGTTGCCGCAATTCGCGCAGCCCAGCTCGGCCTCAAGACGGCCATCATCGAGCGGGACGACACCGGTGGAGTCTGCCTCAACTGGGGCTGCATTCCCACCAAGTCGCTGCTTCGCAACGCTGAGGTCCTGGAGCTCATGAAGCGGGCCGACGAGTTCGGCATCAGCTTCGACAACCTGCAATTCGACTATGGCAACGCCGTGGACCGCAGCCGCAAGGTCGTGCGACGTCTTACCACCGGCGTAGACTTTCTGCTGAAGAAGAACAAGGTTACTCAAATTGAGGGCGCGGCGGTTATCAAGGACGGCTCCACCATCGAGATACAGTGTGCGGAGCCCCACACTATTACCGCCGACAACATCATCATTGCTACGGGCGGGCGCCCTATCCACGTGCCTGGCATTGATGTGGACGGCGAAACGATATTAACCTATCGCGAGGCGGTGGTGCTCAAAGAGGTGCCTGCCCGTATCGTAATCGTGGGCGGCGGGCCCATAGGAGTCGAGTTCGCCGACATCTACCACTCCTACGGCTCCGAGGTTACCATTGTAGAGATGCTTCCCCGGCTAGTGCCTCTGGAAGACGAAGAGATCAGCCGACAGCTGGAGCGCTCGTTCAAGAAACGCAGGCTCAAGTTCATGACGGGTACAAAGGTCTCGGACGTGAAGGTCAACAGTGGCGTAGCCGTGGTAAACCTGGAGGACAGCGCCGGTAAGACCACGTCCATCGAGTGCAACAAGGTGTTGGTTGCCATAGGCATTCAGGCCAACACGACCGGTCTGGGCCTGGAGTCGCTGGACCTGGAGATGGACCGCAGCTTCATTCGGGTGGACGACGGCATGCAGACCAACGTGGCAGGCGTATACGCCATCGGCGACGTAACAGGAAAGCTGCTCCTGGCGCACGCGGCGTCTGCGCAGGCGGTGACGGCGGCAGAGACGATTGCCGGTCTGAATCCGCCACCTCTGGATTACCTAATGATGCCCAAGGCAACTTATTGCCGACCTCAGGTGGCCAGCTTTGGCCTAACGGAGGCTCAGGCCGAGGAGCAGGGGCATAAGGTCAAAATAGGCAAGTTCCCGCTCATGGCCAGCGGCAAGGCCCTGGCATTGGGCGACACTGATGGCATGATTAAACTGGTGATCGACGAAGAGGTTGGTGAGGTTATCGGTGCTCACATGATTGGCACTGAGGTGACTGAGCTTCTGGGCGAGGTGAGCCTATCCAGACTGCTGGAGGGCACTACTACGGAGCTAGGTTGGCTGGTGCATCCGCACCCCAGCATCTCCGAGGCCATCAAAGAGGCCGCGCTGGACGCCGACGACAAGGCCATCCACGTTTGATTTTATATTTCAAGCATTGCCTTTTGTTACAGGCACTGGGTGTTTATATCTTAAGGTGACAGGTATTCGAAGGCTTTGATTGCATTGGCAGTTAGAAGGCATGTATTCAAGAGAACAGTAGGGTATGAGAGTGGCGCTTAACCTGGATAAACAGAAGGTCTACGAGTACTACAGACGCATGGTCTTGATCCGCAAGTTCGAGGAGGCGGCTGGCCGTCTTTACTTGCAGGGTAAGATCCGCGGATTCATGCACCTGTACATCGGAGAAGAGGCCATTGCTGCTGGCGCAATCTCTGCTCTGGAACCCAAAGACTACGTCATCACTCACTACCGAGACCACGGTCACGCCCTGGCCCGCGGAGTCGATCCCAAGGCATGCATGGCTGAGCTATGCGGCAAGGCCACCGGCACCAGCGGCGGCAAGGGCGGCTCCATGCACCTGTTCGACGCATCCAAGAATTTCATGGGAGGTCACGCCATAGTTGCGGCGCACCTGCCTATAGCCGTCGGCCTGGCATTGGCCAGCAAGTATCGAGGGGAAGACTCGGTAACGGCCTGCTTCTTCGGTGATGGCGCGGTGAACGAAGGCGAGTTCCACGAAGCCATGAACCTAGCGTCCTTATGGAGTCTACCCGTCTTATTTTTCCTGGAGAACAACCTGTACGGCATGGGCACGCACATCGATCAGGCCCACGCCGGCGGACGCGACATCTATCTGGCTGCTGAGGCATACAAGATTCCGGCTGCGCAGATCGATGGCAACGACGTAGTCGCTGTTCATGAGGCCACTCAGGAGGCGCTGAAGCGATTGCGCTCCGGCAGCGGTCCCGTGTTCCTGGAGGCCATGACGTATCGCCAAAAAGGACACTCCATTGCTGACCCCGCTCAGTACCGCGACTCGTCAGAGGTGGAGGAGTTTCTCGAGAAAGACCCGATTGAAAGATTGAAAGCTCTGGCCATCGAAGAGGGTGTCGTGACCGAAGACGACCTCACGTCGATCGATGAGGAGATCGAAGACATCATCGAAGAGGCAGCCAAGTTTGCAGAGGACAGTCCTGTACCGGCGCCTGAGGCTCTGTACACCAACGTGTTCGCGTAGACGCAAGAATATTCTTGGCAGGCTGCTTGGGTCAGGATTACAGCATTTTAGTGAGAAGACAACAATATGCCTGAGATGATTTTACGAGAGGCTATGAACAAGGCCCTGCGTGAGGCGCTGGAAGAGTACAAGGACGCCTTCATCATGGGCGAAGACGTCGGTGCCTACGGAGGCGCTTACGCCGTTACCAAGGGCTTGCTCGAAGAGTTTGGCCCAGAGAGAGTCAAGGACACGCCCATCTCGGAATCGGCCTTTGTCGGTTCAGGAATAGGGGCGGCCTTGGCGGGTCTGAAACCTATCGTCGAGATAATGAGCATCAACTTCAGCCTGTTGGCCATCGATCAGATAGTGAACCATGCCGCGAGATTCCGGTACATGTCCGATGGCCAGTTCACTGTGCCAATGATCATCAGAACAGTTACCGGTGGCGGCGGTCAGCTCGGCGCAACCCACTCACAGAGTTTCGAAAGCTGGTACGCGTCGGTGCCCGGTCTGAAGGTAGTGGTTCCGGCAACTCCCTACGACGCCCTCGGCCTGTTCCGCACCGCCATGAAGGACCAGAACCCCGTCATATTCGCCGAGCACTCCCTGCTCTACAGCACCAAAGGCGAGGTGCCCGACGAGTGGTACGAGATACCCTTTGGCAGGGCTTCGCTAAAACGCGAGGGGGACGATGTGACCATCATCGCCTACTCAGGCATGACCCGTGTCGCCCTTGAAGCCGCCGACAAGCTGGCAAAGCTCCGCAAAAGCGCCGAGGTGCTCGACCTACGAACGATCAGCCCTTGGGACAAAGAAGCGGTGTTACGCTCCGTCCGAAAGACCAACCGGGCCGTGGTTATCGAGGAGAGGTGGCGCACCGGCGGCTTTGCTGGTGAGATTGCCAGCACAATTCACGAAGAGGCCTTCGACGACCTGGATGGGCCAGTTGTCCGAGTTGCCGGCAAGGACGTGCCAACTCCATACGCAGGCAATCTGGAAGATGCAACGATTCCAAATGCAGATGACGTGGTGAGGGCTATCCGAATCAACTTCGGATTCTAGTCACTAGCCTACGTCGCTACAAAACACCAATGAAGTGAGTGGCTGAAAAGGCCCGACTTCGCGGCATAAGGGGGTTAACTCTTGGCTACCGAACTAACAATGCCCCAGATGGGTTACGACATGCAAGAGGGCACGGTCGTAAGGTGGCTCATGGAGGAGGGTGCCGAGGTAAAAATCGGCGACCCGGTGGCAGAGATCGAGACTGACAAGGCTGTGGTCGAATTCGAGTCTTACGCGGCGGGCATACTGCATAGAATCCTGGTGCCTGAAGGTTCGACGGTGCCCGTTGGTCAGACTATCGCCATTGTCGGCGCTGCCGACGAGAAGGTCAGCAGCATGCCTGTATCACCACCTGAAACCGATACACCTGCCGAAGAAGACAAAGAGGCAGAAGAGGCCCCATCAGCGGCGATACCTCTGCCGGTGTCGTCCAGCCCAATTCAAGCGCCGCCTCAACCTGCGGTGTCCTCATCTCAGTTGCCAGTGCGCGCGTCTCCTGTGGCCCGCCGATTGGCCGACGAGATGGGCATAGACCTGTCTCTATTAGTCGGTACTGGACCGGGCGGACGCATTACCATGGACGACGTAACTTCCTACCAAGCTCCGGCAGAAGCGGCCGCACCTGACATTGAGGCCGTGCCCGAGCCCGAGGCAGCACCAGAGCCGGAACCCGAACCGGTCGTTGAAGTCGAGCCGCCTGAATCACCTCGGTCTGTCTCAGCCGCTGTGCCCGCGCCCACATCGCTGACGCTAGAAGAGCTTTCTCCACATCCCAGGCCGTCAGACGCACCTGCGGCAAAACCTGATTCCGAGGCTGTCCCACTATCCAGAATGCGGCAGCAGATCGCCCGCGTGACCCTGCGCAGCAAGCAGGAGAAGCCTCACTTCTACGTAACGTCTCAGATTGACATGACGGACGCCATGACCATGCGGCAACAGGTGAACGCGTCCCTGGAAGAGGAGGGCGGCCGCATTACAGTGAACGACCTAATCATTAAAGCCTGCGTCGATGCACTGGGTCGATTCCCCAAGGTTAACGCCTACCTGCAAGACGACGGCATAGTCATGAATGACAAGATCAACGTTGGCGTAGCCATAGCCATTGACGGTGGCCTCATGATGCCTGCGCTGCTGGACTGCGGCGGACTTTCGCTGAAGGATCTAGGCCAGGCCAGCCGAGATCTGGCGGACCGCGCGCAGCGAGGCACTCTGCAATCAGACGAGTACACGGGCGGCACGTTCGGCATCAGTAATCTTGGCATGTTCGACGTAACGACTTTCGTGGCGATTATCCAGCCTCCGCAAACAGCTATCCTGGCGGTGGGCACTGTATCCAAGAACGCTGTGGTCCGCAACGACGAAATCGTGATCCGCCAAACCATGCACGCCACGCTGTCCGCAGACCACCGCGTCGTAGACGGCGCAGAGGGAGCCCAGTTCCTCCATGACATCAAAAAATCCCTGGAAAACCCCCTAAGCATGATCCTTTGATTTGTATATATTAGGCAGAGCCATTTGGGTGGGCGACGGCATAGATTGGGCTATGGTCGCTTGGGTGAGCTGTGGCCTGGGTCTGGCAGAGCCGATTGGATCAGCGACGGCATAGACGGGGCTATGGCCTATTGAGTGAGCTGTGGCTTGGGTCCAGCAAAGCCACCGGAGCTATCTGATATTCGAATCTTTCCGCAAAGGAGATTCAGATGATGACTCGAAAACGCCTGATCATGATCGCAGTTATCGTCATAGGGATTCCTGCGGTGGCATTGGTGCGGTGGCTGCTCTCCCCTCTGATTATCGACAAAAGAGTTTCAGAGGACTTTCCATGATGCTTCTGGAGCACTGATACTGCGCCTAGAAGACTTCGAAGTGACTAACGGACCAGAACTACACGTAATCCTTTCAACGCATGCCGATCCGCAAGGGCGGGATGACGTCCACCAGGAAGGCTACTTGGATGTTGGTAAGCTCAAAGGCAACATCGGCAACCAGAATTACGCAATACCGGTAGGCACAGATGTGTCAGCTTTAAAGACAGTAGTGATTTACTGTCAGCCGTTCCACGTCATATTCAGCGTGGCTGCTCTTCAGTAGCTGATCCTATCGTAAGCAATTGACCGCATTACCGGTTAGCAAAATAGTTAGATCGTCTGGAATACCAGCCCTACCCGTACCCGGCAGGCCCTTCAAAAAACTTAAGGCTGCGAAGAAAAAGGAAACATGATTAACAACGAGATCAGAGAAATCATTGAGAACAATACTTTGGGGCTTGTCGCGACGGTCACCCCCGAAGGTCGGCCGGCCGTGTCGCCGAAGGCAACTTTCGCCATTCTTGACGACAAGACCATGGCCTTCAGCAACATCCGCTCGCCGGGCACCATAAAGAATATTCAGCACAACCCTTATGTCGAGGTAAATTTCGTCGACATATTTCATCGCACTGCGGCTCGCATCGCAGGCACCGCCCGATACGTGGCACGCGAAGACGCCGAGTATGAGACGCTCCTGCCCATCTTCGAAAAGTGGCCCGCCAATTTGGCCCAAATGCAAGGCTTCGTGGTCATAGACGTAGATTCAGCCGAGTACATCAAGTCGCCCAGCTACGACCTTGGAGCCAACCGTGAGGAACTCTCGGCTCAGTGGCTGGAGCACTTCAGCGGCCTTCTCAATTGACCGCTGACTGCTAAACGCTCTTTACGTCAGCGATCCGGAGGCATCTCCAGGATCGAACGTTGCCCACTTCCCTGCCTCAACCGCCGTCAGGAAGTCTGATATCGAACGATTGAACAGGTCCGGCTCTTCCAGATTAATGGGATGACCCGACTGAGGAAACATAACCAGACCAGAGCAAGGTATGTTGCGCTTCATGAAGACGCTTGGCTCGATGCACGCGTCGTCCTCGTCGCCTAGCATGATAAGCGTCGGCACCATCATCGCCTTCATCTGCTCCTCCAGCGTGTACACCGGCGCACGACCACCCTGCACGCCACGGAACGTCAGCGCGGAGCCAATCGGGGAATGCTCCGACAGCTGGTCAGAGAACTCCTGCCAGCCCTTGGGGTCCTTGCGAAGTAGCTGAACACGGGCTGGGCCACGAGCGTAGTCGCGCATGGACTCCATGCCGCCCTCCTCCATCAGCCGAGCGCGTTCGTCGATCGTTTTTCTGAACGCTTCCGGGTTATCAGAGCCGGTTCCTGCCGACGATATCACCAGGGATTTTGCCATGTACGGATACTTGATGCCGAAGCTCAGCGACAGGGTGCCGCCCATGGATAGACCGACTATATGAGCCTTGGAAATGCCCAAGCCATCCATCAAGCCCTTGAGGTCATCAATAGCATTATCCTGTGTATAGGCTGCCAGGTCCGTCGGCACCTCTGAAGGCGGATAGCCACGGGCGTTGTATGTGATCACGCGGTATCGGCGGGAGAAGAATCGCACCTGCGGCTCCCAGGACCGGTAGTCCCCGCCAAACTCATGCGCGAAGATCAGCGGATAGCCCTCGCCATTGGACTCGTAATACAACGTAACGCCGTTCGCCTTAACCTCGGGCATATCGCCTCCCTGCTATTGTTAGATTAATCATGCTGGTCGGCGCAAGTATAGATTCTGGGCATTACGGTGACAACTTACTTGTGAATCTACTGCATCACTACGAATATCAAACTAACTGTGCTGGATATAAATAGGCAACCGACCTGCACCAGGTCGTTCGATGGACGCTGCTGTTGTGCCGAGGCGAGAATCGACCCTGCGTACCTGGCTTAACAAGCGTCTAGCATCAGAGACAGGCCCATAAAAAGATAAGTAAAAGCCAAAAGCACAGGCGGAATACTCTTAAGGATTAATGCACTTTTCTTAGTCTGCAAATTTCAATCAAGCAAAAAAGGCACCGCCACAAGCGACATGGCCGTGGCGATTTCAGCACCCCAAGTAAGGAAAACCATTATCCCTGCAAATCCATTTGGTCTCGCAATGACGAAGAAAAAGTTAAAGTCGGAGGTATCTGCCAGTAGCCAAATAGCTACCAGGTAGAATATTACATATCCAAGTAATTTATATGGCGGTCGTGATTTCATCTCAAGCCCACACCGTCTTCGTAGGATAACCGAACCTGTCATAAGAGACAGTGAAGCCACAACCACATTCGATTGCCTCCAGTGAGGGATTTTTAATACTATCTCCTAGTCTTCGAACTAACCAACATGATGTCCAACGAATTTGTTGGCAACTAAACTCTTGGACACCACTCATATGCAGCCTTATAATGAAGCAAGCGGCCATTCATTAGAAAGAAGCCAAGAGACATGACTGAATCTGACGTCCAAGCTCCAACCATACTGGATCGACTGGCCAAGGGCGACGTGCTCATATCGGACGGCGCCACAGGCAGCTACCTGCAGCAGCACGGCCTGGAAGATGGCGATCCCGAGGAGTGGAACGCCACCCACCCCGACGTCGTTCAGAGCATGGCCAAGGCCTATTTCGACGCAGGCTCTGACATGGTGCTTACCAACACCTTTGGCTGCACGGCGCTACGTCAGTCCCACTACGGTTTTCAAGACAGGATTTCTGAGTTCAATCAGCTTGCCGCCAAGCACGCCCGCAGTCAGGCTCCAGAAGGCCACTTTGTCGTTGGCTCTGTGGGTCCTACAGGGGTGGTCATCGACGACCCCCTTAGCGATAATCCCGTATCTGATGAGCAGGTCTACGAGTCCTTCAAAGAGCAGATCATTGCCTTAGCGCAGGGCGGTGTCGACGCCGTCAACATCGAGACGATGATCGACGTTCGAGAGGCCAAGCTGGCCATCAAGGCGGCCAAGGATCACACCAACCTGATAATCAGCACCACCATGTTCTTCGACAAGGGTCCCAGGGGCTTCTTCACCATGATGGGCACACGTCCTGAAGAGGCTGCGAATGAGCTGCATGAGGCCGGCGCGGACATCGTAGGCGCAAACTGCGGCAATGGCGTCGACGTAATGGTGGAGCTGGCCCGAGAGCTAAGGGCCGCCACCGACGGCTACCTGCTAATTCACTCCAACGCCGGCATCCCGGCCATGAAGGGCGGGAAGATCATCTACCCGGAGACTCCCGAGTACATGTCGGAGCGGTTCAAGGTCATGGTGGAAGAGGTCGGCATCAACATCATTGGCGGATGCTGTGGCACCACGCCCGACCACATCCGTCTGCTATCCAAGGCAATACGCGGCTAATCCTACGACCCAATCCCATGAGGTGAAGACAATGACCGAGGCCAAGGCGAAGTCCAGACCCGGCGCGGCAGAGATCATAGAAAAGTATGGTCGCTGCCTGGAACTGGTCCCGATGGACAGCCATTTCCACAACGTCAGCATTAGCCTTTATTTAAAGGACGACGTATGCACGGTCTGGTCGTTCAGCGGCAAGCCAGGCATTGAAGCCCGCTTACATCAGATACGTGACCAGATGGTCGCACTGGCTGGCATGTCCCCTATCGAGGGTTCTCCGAACCAGGTCAGGTTCCAGTGCGGCGACCTGCATGTGAGGCCCGTGAAGTTCCTGCTGAGCCAGTCGGTAGGCAAGGCAGTGGACTACGCTCCGCCCGAAGATATGTCCATCAGGGACTCCAAGTCGGCCATGACGCTGCGCTTCGCTGGCCAGGAGAAGGAGGGCCGCTGGGTGTACAGCGTATCTGGTGAGGGCGATGCGCCCAACCCTGCCGTACGCCTTCGCATGGTGGTTGCGGGCTTCGTGCGTTATGGCGAGATGGACAAGGTCAGCGACACTGAGGTTACCTTCGCTTGCGGCCAGCGCCACGACGGCCTTATCAAGCTGCTCATGCCCTACTCGCGCAACATATCCAGCGTCGAGGGAATGATGGAGGCGGAGGCTCTGCGCGGCCAGATGACAACGGGCACCCTAGGCTTCGCACAGACATAGGAGCGATATGAATAAAAGAACTCCGTTATTCCCAAATCTCCGAAAGTCATGGGCCACACAGCGGTCTTCCCGGGAACACGCGTGCCCATCAAGAACCGGATGGACTATCTCGCAGCGGGCCAGGATCTCTACGAGTTCTTAAGAGGCTTCCCTGCAGTAACTAAAGTACAGATAACAGATAAAGGAATTATTTGAACAGAGTTAGCCCTTCTTCTAACTACGTCGAAATTAATTGATTGCTAATATAGCGGAGAATATTTATGACAAGAGGAAATTTAGGCATTCAATCCAATTGTGGTTCCTTCTTCTCTGATTTCGTAGACACAATGAAAATCGATCATAGTTTTTCAACTGAAATGAAGATCTATGGCAGGGACCACCACAACTCTCCCACAGGTTCCACTGGTATCAGCTATACTAGCGGCTTGCACACTTAGCTGAAACAGCTCTATATCTGTCCAACAAGAAGAATGCAAAGGACATTTTCGATATTCTAGCTGATAAGGGTACTTCGATAGATAAAGGATTTCCCGAAGAACTATTTTGCGATCGTCAGGATGATCAAATTCAATGCCGCATTACCATCGAAATTACCGGTTCAATATTAGATGACGAAGAATCTGTAAGGGTGCTTTGAGATCGGATGAAAATCCAGTTACTGAGATTTAAGGCTATTCTTGGCCCTCAGATAAAAGTAGTTCTGAAATAATGGGAGTACCAAACATGCCACTAACCGAAACGATGACATCGCGAGAGCGCGTTATGAACGCGTTGGCCAGGAAACCTGTCGACCGGACGCCTGTGGCCAATCCAACCAATGTCGCCACCGTGGAGCTCATGGACATGGTGGATGCACCCTTCCCTGACGCCTGCCGCGATCCTGAACTGGCGGCGCGTCTTGCCGCCACCGGCCACACGGAGCTTGGCTTCGACGCCATCGCTCCCTATTTCACGATCATTCAGGAGTCGTCGGCGCTAGGCTGCGAGATGCAATGGGAGGACAAGGACAACTGGCCCACGGTCCGAATGAGCAACCCCATCTGGAAAGGGCCAGACGACATCAAAATACCGCCGGGATTCCTGGAGCACCAAGACAACCTGGCCATTACTCGGTCCATCAGCCTATTGAAGGAGGAGTTCGGAGACCAGGTTGCCATCATCGGCAAGACCATGGGCCCATGGACGCTGGCCTACCACGTCTTCGGAGTGGAGGCCTTTCTGCTAATGACCGTCGACGATCCAGACCTGACCATGCAGTGTCTGCACAAGCTAAAGGAGATTTCCGTGCTGTTTGGACAGGCCCAGATAGACGCTGGTGCAGATGTACTGACGTTCCCCGACCACGCGACCGGAGACCTAGTTAGCAGCGAGTATTACCGGCGCTTCCTTCTGGAGATCCACCAGGAGATGGCTGAGGTGTTCGATGCCCCGCTAATCCTGCATATCTGCGGCAACACGCTGGACCGCATGCCATACATTGCAGAGACAGGCATGGCGGCCTTCCACTTCGACTCCAAGAACGACCCGCAGGAGGCCATGGACAAGGTGGACGGCAAGATTACCCTGGTAGGCAATATCAACAACCCGGAGACACTGTACGCCCGTGGACCTGAAGAGGTCCGCGCCGAGGTCTTCAAGTGCCTGGACGCTGGCGTGCAGATGATCGCGCCCGAGTGCGCCATACCTCTCGCCACCAAGCTGGAAAATCTCATAGAGATACCGCGGGCCGTAAAAGAATGGACGGCTTCCCATTAGTTTTTTTTATATGGGCTAATGCGAACTACTAAGCTAAGGTATATTTAGAGCTTTGGTGCTCCTGAGCCAATAAAAAATAGACAGCGCCACATAGCTGTTTTAATTCGACACTTGTGAGGATATCCAAAAACATGCCGATACAAAACGAAGGCCTGCTCGCGGAGATGGAGTTCATCACCAAGCCCTTCGAACTGGACCACATAAAGAGTCTCTTCGAAGGGACCGACCCGTTGATGCACGACATCGCTCAAAACCTGATCGTCGGCAACAACACCGTGGTGGATACGCTGACGCAGAAGGCGTTGGCCGACGGCTTCTCCGCCAACGACATTATGGACGACGGTCTGATAGCAGGCATGGCCATCGTGGGCATCAAGTTCCGCGACAACTACATCTTTGTGCCTGAGGTACTGGTAGCGGCACGCGCCATGAAGGCAGGTATGGCATATATAGAGCCCATCCTGTCGGAGTCCGGCATCGACCCAGTGGGCACCGTCATCATCGGCACGGTTAAGGGCGACCTGCATGACATAGGCAAGAACCTCTGCATCATGATGCTTCGCGGCGCAGGCTTCGTTGTGCACGACCTGGGCGTCGATACCAAGCCCGATGAGTTCATCGATGCCATCATGGAGCACGACGCTCACATTCTCGGTATGTCGGCCCTGCTAACGACAACCATGCCGAACATGGGCCGCACAATCGAGGCCATTGAGGAGGTCGGCATGCGCGACGCCGTAAAGGTAATGGTCGGGGGAGCCCCGTTAAGCCAGGAGTTCGCCGATGACATGGGCGCGGACGGCTACGGCGGCAACGCCATCGAATGCGTAGACATCGCCAAAGTGTTCGCAGGTGTAAAGTCAGCATCTGCGGCAGGCTCGGACTAGGTCGGCGGACCGAAGCCATGCCAAAAGACCAGCCTTCCGAAGAACCAACCAAGCATCAGCCCGTCGATCGAAGCCGCTACGAGGCCAGCATTCTGCGTCTCGATGGCATATTCCGGCAGATGTCGGACACGGTCAACGAGGTTTCCAAGTGGCGTTGCCCATACAAGAACGTGGAGAGTCGCTGCACTGCGAACTTCGGTTGCCAAAACCAGGACCGCTCAGTGCCAGAGGGCGAACTGTTCATATGCAAAAGTGACGACAACCTAGACTACCGCTCCGCCTGGGTTGTTTCAAATGACCAGCAGACCAATCTTGACTGAGAAGATTGGAAACGGGGCGAGCGCATAATGGCTCACACGAGTGGTTTTTGAGTGACCGGCTCACCACACTTCTCTGAGAAGGTCGGAAACGGGGCGAGCGCCGACTGCGTCGCTCAACTGTTTTTTGAATGACTAGCGTGCCACACTTGGCTGAGAAGGTCAAAACGGAACGGCGGTAAGCAGCTACATAATTGATTTATTGTTCAGGGGGAACAAGCATTTGTCGGAAACAATAATGGAAGTCAAGATTTTCATTCAGCGTCCGGTTGCTGAAGTATTTGAGTTCCTATCCAAAGCAGAAAACATGCCAAAGTGGGCCGAGAAGATAGTTGATGCGGCCCAGACGTCGGACGGTGCGGTTGACGTCGGCACCACATGCTACATCGTGGCCAAGGCCATGGGACGCGAGGCGACTCAGGATTTCGTAGTGACGGAATGCGTCGAGAACGAGAAGTACGCTGCGAAGAGCACCTCAGGTCCAGTCGAGATGGAAACCAGCTACCAACTTGAATCCATCGATAACGGCACCAACGTCCACTCCATTACAAAGGTATACATGAGCGGCATGATGGCTCTTGCCGGGCCAATCATGGCACGCAAGATGAAAACCCAGTTCGAGAAGGACCACGCCAAACTGAAGCAGCTTTTGGAAGGCCAAAAGACGTAGGCATTTTGATGCCTTCGGTAATGCTAAAATAGGCGCATGGCTCCCATTCACTACGACCAGCACCACCTCGATTCAGAGGTCGGCAAGACGCTCTTCGAATACGCCGATTCGCTGAATATTCGCGTTCCCACATCGTGCGGACGCACTGGGGAATGCCACGAGTGCATTGTCGACATCCGACGGGGAATGGATGCGCTGTCGCCGCTCTCGGATGCCGAGACGTTTCTTCGGGAGAGCTATCGGCTTGCCTGCCAGGTTGCCATAGTCGATCCTGAAGCAGATGTTGAATTTTCAGTGCTCAGACGCCAGCCCCGCATCCTCACAGACTCCATCCGCAGGCAATTCGACATCGGCCCGGTTACGCATCGCCAGGGGGACCACGTCTACCACGGCGACGACCAGTTGGACACATATAGTGGCCAGATGTACGGCCTTGCCGTGGACCTAGGTACTACAACCGTGGCTATGAACCTCGTCGATCTGGAGTCTGGCGACGTTCTCTACAGGGCCTCTTTCGAGAACCCGCAGCGCTTCGGCGGCAGCGACATCATGAACCGCATCTCCTACGACGGCGGTCCATTCAAGGGGGAGCTACAGCAGGTAATCCTCTCCGCCATCAATTTCGAGATAGGGGAGATGGCCAGGCAACTGAATTTCCACCGTCGGCGCATCTACGAGATAGTGGTCGTCGGCAACGCCACCATGCGGGACATATTTTTCGGCATCGATGTGCAGTCCGTAGGAGAGCGGCCATACAAATCGATTACGGAGCTGGAGATGCTGGACGGCCAGCGAGAGACAACGGCGCTGAATGTTAGTGCTCGAGATTTGGGATTGCGGGTGTTTCCTGGCGCCAATGTCTACGGAGGTCCTCTCATCAGCTCCCACGTTGGGGCTGACGTTGCGGCAGGGCTGTTGGCCATCTCCATCGACCAGGAAGACGACCTGGTAATGCTGGTGGACGTTGGCACCAACACGGAGGTGGTACTTGGCAACCGGCACCGGCTCATGACGGCGTCCTGTCCCGCCGGACCAGCCTTCGAAGGCGGACAGGTCACCTACGGCATGCCGGGCTACGACGGCGCAGTGGAGTCTATAACGCTCGACGACAATAGTCTCAGTTACAACACCATTGGAAACACGCCAGCGCAGGGCATCTGTGGCTCCGGACTGGTCGACCTGCTGGCCGAGCTTCGGCGAACGGGGAAGATGACGGAGCTGGGCGTGCTGGAAAATCGCGAGACTGAGTTTGCCTTTGTACCCGAAAACGGTCTGACACTATCGCGGGCGGATATCAGCGCGTTGGCGCAGGCCAAGTCGGCAAACTACGCCGGGCAGTTCATCGTCATGCGGAAATACGGCGAACCTATCGAGAAGATCACCAAACTATACCTGGCTGGTGGATTCGCCAACTACATCAACGAAGCTAACGCTGTTGCCATCGGATTTATCGCCAACCTTCCGCCAGAGCGTATCCTCAAGGTAGGCAACACTTCTCTGGAGGGTGCTACCATCATGCTACTTTCCGTGGAATTGCGAAAGCGCATGGAATCGATGGTGCGCCAGATAGAGCATGTGGAACTGGAAACCACTCCTGACTTCTTCGACATATTTGTGGACGGCTGCATGTTCAATCCAATGATTAGCCCTACTGAGTAGTGCTATTATGTGACAGCCACTTACCCAAGCCCGACCGACACATGTGCAATTGGGCAAGTGCCAATTATCTAAAAACAACTGGAGATGAAAATGTCCTTCAAGGTACTGGTAACCGACTACGTATGGCCCAACACTGAGCCGGAGCGCGCCGTTCTGGCGAAGATCGGCGCCGAGCTAATCGAGGCCCCTGACGCGAGCGAAGACACGCTGGTTTCCATGGTAGTCGACGTGGATGCCATTCTCACCTGCTTTGCTCAGGTCACGGAAAACGTAATCAGGGCCGCGAAGAACTGCGTCGTCATAGGGCGCTTCGGCGTCGGCTTCGACAACATCGTTGTGGACGTAGCAACCGAGTTGGGCATCGCGGTGACGTATGTTCCCGACTACTGTGTAGAAGAGGTCTCCGACCATGTGCTGGCGCTGCTGCTATCCTGGGACAGGCGAATTCCCCTGTTCGACAACTCCGTCCGAACTACTGGATGGGGTAGCATCCCGTTAAATATGCCTATGCTCAGGCTGCGAGGGAAGAAGATGGGACTGCTGGGCTACGGACGCATCGGCAGGATGGTTGGCCAGAAGGCGCAGGCCTTTGGACTCGATGTGCTGGCCTACGACCCCTACGTGCCAGCCGACTCCGCTCCTACCGGCATAACCATGACAGATATGGACACCGTGTTGAGGGAGTCGGACTTCATCTCCATTCACTCACCGCTAACACCGGAAACAGAGAACCTTATCAGTACGAGGGAGCTCGCCTTGATGAAGCCCACCTCATTCATCATCAACTGCGCGCGAGGCCCGCTGATCGACGAAGAAGCCCTCCACGACGCCTTGAGCAACAACCGCATCGGTGGCGCAGGTCTGGACGTGCTAGTCGACGCTCATCCCTCCCCTGACAACAAGCTGCTCAAGCTCGACAACGTCATCATTACGCCTCATGTGGCCTTCTATTCGCCAGAAGCCGTGCTGGAGCTAGAGGAGCGCGCCGCTGGAGAGGTAGTGTCGGTACTGCAAGGCAAGATGCCAGACAACCTGGTCAACCCCGACGTGCTCAAGCACGCCAGCCCCAGGCACAGCCTGCCTAAGGGATAGCCGGATACCAGGCTTACGACGCTTGAGCTGAACGTCAACAGCCTTCCCATCCAGCAAACGAGCGGCGCTAATGCGGAGCATCGGCCTCGGTTCATGTCATTGGTGCGCCCGCGCCCATGGTCCGTTTCAAGAATATTGACGCGCATTAACTATCAAATACAATCCACATATACAGAATATACAAACCTCAGAAAAAAGCTCGTTCCCCCTCGTGCGGCTTCTGGTTGGAGTCCCGTTAAAGGCGCATCGGCCTATCCGAAGAATTCGAAACAAAGCTCCGAGGAAGCACTACTTTCGCCTCACACGTATTGCTCCATTCGAAAGATGTAAGAATCACGGGTTGAGTCGATAAAAGCGGAACTGCGCGTTCTCGATGTCAATATATCTACGCTGCTGAAGCCAGCCGCCTATGCGTAATCGAGTACCGTTGATGGCCTGAATACTGTGCCGGTCTGGGCAGAACCAGGGAAGCCCATGGCCTGGGGCAGGCAGTGCAGCACACTGAAGTTGTAAAACATGTGCCCCTTCTCTATTCGTTTATGTTCGATCTGAATTTTCCCGCGACATTATACGCCACCTAAGCCGTAGACGTGGATGCGTTCGGTTTGTATTAAGCACGCCAACACAGATTCACTACCCGCGCCTCACACCTATTGGCCCACTTGAAATACCCAAAACATTGTTCCTAGGAAGTATGACTACCGCTTACCACGTATTGACCCAATCGAAAAATCAAAAAACTTCAAAATAAGTTAAAATATCCGAACTATGGATAATGTGATAATAAAGTTCCATGAGCTGGCCCTCAAAGGCAAGAATCGGCCCATGTTCATTCGACGACTCGCCCGCAACCTGAAGCAGGCGGTAAAAGGCACCGGTGTAAAGAAAGTCTGGATCGGCCACATGCTGGTCGGCATGACGCTGGCCGAGGACGCAGACTGGCCTGAGATAAAAATTCGTATTCGCGACTGCTTCGGCGTGGCCAAGTTCTTTCCGACGCACAAGCTTGGTTTGGACCTTAACGAGGTCAAGGCGCTGCTTCCTGCCGAGCTGAAGTCGCGCAAGTTCGAGAGCTTTCGCATTTCAGCGCACCGCTCCGACAAGCGATTCCCGGCACGTTCCTTTGATATCAACCGCGAATTGGGTACCTTTGTACAGGAGATGACCGGAGCCGCTGTAAAGCTGAAGAACCCCGACTTGGAGATTTTTCTGGACATACACCACGACGGCATCCTGGTCTACTTCGACGAGGTGCAGGGTTACGGCGGCATGCCCGTGGGCGTGAGCGGCACAACCATGGCGCTGCTCTCAGGAGGCATCGACTCGCCGGTGGCGGCGTGGTACATGATGAAGCGGGGTAGCACATCGAAGTTTGTGCACTTCCATAGTCATCCGCTGGTAGACACCTCGTCCATTGAGAAGGCGGAGGAGTTGGCCCAGATGCTGACTCGATACCAGTACAATTCCGAGCTTTACCTGGTGCCCTTCGGCAGGCTGCAGCAGCAGATAATTGTCTCCGTGCCGCCGTCGTACCGCGTGGTGCTTTACCGACGATTCATGGTGCGCATAGCAGAGGCGCTGGCCCGCAAGCACAACGCAACGGCGCTGGTCACAGGCGAGAGTCTTGCTCAGGTGGCGTCGCAGACGCTGGACAACATCACGGTTGTGGACGACGTGGCGCGCATGCCTATCCTGCGCCCGCTGATCGGCTTCAACAAGAACGAGATCATCGAGGTTTCGCAGGAGATCGGCACTTTCCCAGTGTCCATACTTCCTGACCAGGACTGCTGCACGCTGTTCGTACCCAAGCACCCCATCATTCATGGCAACATAAGGACAGTGGAGAAGCTGGAGGCCCTGCTCCCCGTCGAGGAGATGGTCGCCTCCGCCCTGGAGAAGGTCGAGCTACGAGAGTTCAGCTTTCCGTAGTAGGTAGGGGCGGCAGAGTACAGCCGCTCATTCGGGTTCGCACGGCGTCCACACCATATCAGCCCCGCCTGAGCCATCACCTTCCACAAGCATTTGATATTGATCCGGAAAGACAGAGGGACTTAGCGGATACGATGCAAATGGATTGTGGTAGACGTGGACTTCGTGAAGATGATGTTGCCCTCCCTATTTATATTGGTCAAATGCTACCGCACTCACGTTCTTGTAACATCGTTGGCCTTCCTCAGTCAGATAAAAGATCCCATCATTCGTGTTCGAGCCATGAGCAGAAATAGCTTCGCCATTGGAATTTCTATTGACGACAACGCTAGGCCTACCAAATAAGGCAGCCTGTTCGCCTACGGTGCCGGACCCGTTAGGCTGCCAGATGCCGATCACAAATGGCTTATCCTGCACCCCATACCTACGCGCCTTCTCCTCGATGTTTGCATATAGTTTTTCGCCCAGGCCAGATACCCCGCCAGTCATATAAATGACTAACGGTGAATCCTCGATGCCGGGAGGACGGTCGAAGTCAAACTCGATAGTATACTGTGTTCCCCTGGACATTATGGTCATTACGAGACGTACAGAAGGCTTCCCGTTTCTATCAAATTTATCTATTTCACTTTGAAAAAAATCGACAATTTGTTCTTGTATTTCGGAAAATCTTGAAAGCGGCGGTGCCACTTGTCCAGTTCAAAACACTACAAAAAACGGACCGTTGACCAACGGAACCAATAGAGGCTTCAGGAGCCTACAAAATTCATCCTGCTCAACAAAGTTTTTTCCATCTCCGATAATCGCGACTCGAATAGGAATTGTTCGCCATTAAAGTCGACTAAGAATTCTGGCCGATGGGAAGTACCTGGTAATTCTGGATGCCAGTTAATATCCGCACCCTGCGAAACTAATAGGTGATGAAAGTACAGCTCCGGATGAACAGATCGAAAATCATCCGATTGGGGGTCGCGTAAAGCTCTTTCTATACGGCGTTTTTCCTTTAGGTCAGCAACACCCCTTAGCCATTCATCCCATTCTTCGACGCATGCCGGACATAATTTATTTGGCACGTCAGCGTAAAATTCAGCTAATGTCGATTCCGCCATTCCCGATTCCCTTTCATTTGTCTACGAGAGATTTTTTCGTAACCCTACCGCACACATATTGCAATCTTCAAGGGCAGAAAATCGAAGTAGACGAATCCCGCTGGACATACAAAAATCAAATCATGGAGTGGCTTTGGCCGCCGTCGATGACGATACAGGAGCCGGATATCAGGCTAGAGCGCTCTGAGGCGAGAAACGCCACCAGGTCGCCCAGAGGCTCAGGGTCGCCGAACTTGCCCATGGGCAGGTTGTTCTTGATGAAGTCCTCAACTACCTCTTTAGGCTGCTCTGCCTGGAACCGCTCCCAGGTGCCACCCTCATGAGAGATGGAGCCCGGCGCGATGCTGTTTACCATGACACCATCCTTGCCCAGCGTCTGCGCGGCATGCTTGGTTGCGCCTATTAAAGCGGCCTTGGCCGACATATAGGAGATGTTGCCGCCCCACTCGCGACCGTATATGGACGCTATGTTGATGATGCGCCCCCACCGCTGCGACTGCATATGCGGAATGACCAGTTGCATCAGCGCAAAGCCACCGAAGAGATTGACCTCGAAGGTCTCTTTGTAGGCATCCATGGATACGGCAGTGATATCTTCTCTCGCCAGGGAGCCACCGGCGTTGTTCACCAGAATGTCGATCTGGCCTAGCCCGTCGATCACGGCCTGATGGAGCGGCTGGATATCGGACCTGTTGCCAACGTCCGCGATTACGCCTATGGCGTCCACGCCGTTGGACTTCAGCTCCGCCACTGTCTTGTCCAGCGTGTCCTGCGTGCGACCGCAAATGGCGACGTTCGCGCCCTCCTGGGCCAGCGCCAGCGCGGCCTGCCTGCCTAGTCCACGGCTACCACCAGTAACTAGCGATACCTTACCTTTAATTCCCAAGTCCATGGAAAGCCCCCCTTAACTGTCTTGCCTGTAATGAGCAAGAGATTATCATTTCGCTTTGCCCACCACAAACCTGCCACGACTACGGGAACAATCTTGACGCATCAAACCCACTCCCCTAACATTCACTACTAATGTTCCTCGACCTTCATACACACTCCGTGTCCTCCGACGACTCCCGCGCCACCGTGGAGCAGTACGTCAAATGGGTCTCCGTGTTGCGCCGCAAAGGGCACCAGGTAGACGGGTTCGTGCTGACCGAGCACCGGCAGTTCGACGGCGATAAGGACTACTCCGGACTGTCCTCGGACAACGACATAGTCATCCTGAAGGGCTCGGAGCTGGACACCAATTACGGACACTTCCTGGTGTACGGCGTGAACCAGGGACTTCTTGACGAGATCGATTTTACAGAAGTGGGTCTGGACGCCATTGAACTTATGCGAGCGGCCAGTGCCCATGGAGGCATCGCCATACCAGCGCACCCTGGCAGGTTCGGCATAGGCCTGGTGGAGTACATCGACAATGGCTCGGACTTTAGTGGTGTGACAGCCGTAGAGCACCTTAATGGCAGCAATCGTCCCGGCGAACAGGAGCGCGCGGAAGGCCTAATCGAGGCCCGAGGCTACGCCAAAACCGGCGGCAGCGACGCCCACGTGGTCAGCGCCATCGGCACCTGCATGACCAGCTTCGACGGCATCATTGCCTCCGAGGCGGACCTGGTACGAGAGCTGAAGTCCAAGAATTTCAAGGCAGTGCATTTAGATGAGGCAAAGGCTTAATGACAACCGACGACGATATTAAATACGACCGCAGTCTGCTAGGCGTATCGAACCCCTTGGGCCAGTTTCAGGTGACGGCCCAGATGATCCTAGACTTCTCCGAGTCTTGCGGCGAGACGAACCCCGTCCACTCCGACGAGGCCAAGGCCAAGGAGAGCGAGTTCGGCAGCCTTATCGCACCGCCTACCTTCTGCAACGTGTTCGTGAACGGCCTGAGCCGTCCGGACATCAAGCTGGAGTTCGGCGACATTGGCTTCTTCGCAGGTCAGGCCATCGAGAGTTTGGCGCCAATCCGCCCTGGCGACACTCTTAATGCCTCAACTAAGCTGAAAGAGGTCTACGCAAAGACAGGCCGCTCCGGCAAAATGGTCTTCGCGGTGTGGGAGACCAGCTTCTCTAATCAGAACGACGAAGACGTGGCGCGAGTCCAAGAGTCCTACGTCAGAAGGAACAGTAGAAAAAAGTGAATAAAGAACTTTATTTCGACGACGTAGAGATAGGCGACGACATTGGCCCCGTTGAACGGACGGTAAATGTGGAGCAGGTGGTACGCTTCCTCAGCGTACACCAAGGCCGGGACATCGGTACTAACCGCTTCACCAGCGAGGAGGCCGCCCAGAAGGAAGGCCTTCCCGGTGCCATCGTGCCAGGAGCCATGAACATCGCCATGATGTCCACGCTGCTCACAGGCTGGTCCGACACCGCTCGCCTCAAGAAGCTAGACGTGGTGTTTCGGGGTATGGTGCCGCACAACAAAACCCTCAAGCTGGCTGGCATAGTCACGGACAAGGATGTCGTGGACGGCGAGGCACGGCTGGAGTGCGACGTGTTTCTGGAGAACGACGAGGGCACCCGCCTAATCATCGGCAACGCCATCGTTCTACTACCTCAGCGGTAAGATCACTTTCAGGCAATGCCGGGCTAGCCTTCTCACACTATGGCTAACCCAGCTTTGCCAGTATCCAGACCTTGAGTAGCTCTCGCAGCTCCTCCTTGCACTCGCTTAGGCGATGTTCGGCGCCCGGCATTATGCGAAGCTCTTTAGGCTCGTTGGCCCACTGGTAGATCTGCTCCGAACAGGACGGTGGCAGCCGAGTGTCGTTCGCGCCGTGCACCAGCAGTAGAGGTTTGGGCGCAATTGTGCCTGCGTTAAACGCGCCGAAGGTCTGACTGGACAGGGCAGCCACGGCCTTTACCTCATCGCTTAGTGGGGCTGCAGTAATCACCACTGCACCGCCGAAAGAGTGGCCCACCAGCGCTATCTCCGAGTGGTTCGTCGCCTTCATGAAGGATATTCCCGCCAGCGTATCCAGCACGCACTCAGGTAGGTCATTTGGCTGCCTGTAGTTCAGCAGAAGCGAGGTGACCTGGCCTTTCATATCATCCGCCAGCTCAGTGTACAGGCCATCCGCCGGGCCTCCGAAACCACCTATCGCGCCGCACACCCAGATGACGGCCTTGGCGGTGACTCTACCTTCGTCGTTGTGGATGACGGCTTGGATATCGCCACGGTTCGTGCACAGCTGCAGACCCCGGCCCGTCTGACCCTCCGGCGCATCCCAAGGAATGACCTCCTCGACATGAATGCTCAGATCGCCTCCAGATGTCATGTGACCCCCCGGTGTTGAATATGTTTGACTGGCCTAACTTTATTTACGGCTGGCTTGTGTGTCAACATGCCTTCGACCCTTCAATTTTGTTGATACGAAACTCTCATTTCTCGCACCAGAATGCGTAGGAATCCGACTGAAATTTCTAGTCATTATTTGTGGAACTCGGCCCAAACAGAAGGATGTTTCGGGGCGAAATCTAATCTTTCTGCCTTAGAAGGCGTCTAAAACTATGGAATCATCCAGCGAGGTAACCCAGCTCGATTGCCCAATAGATGTGATGTATTTGATACACAAGGCATTACGAAATGAGGCTGACAGAGCTATCAAGCTGGTTGATGACATGGAAAACGGCAGGCACATTACAGGTTTTCAAACTGGCCTTTAACGAATGGGCCACAAGCCTTATGTTCCATGCGGAACAGGAAGATAAGTACGTCACAATGCCTCTAATCCAGTGCACTCCCTCCGCCGACGATCCCTCTCTGGGGCTGGCCGACAAGGTCAAGGACACGATGATCACCCACGAAGAGGAGATGCATGAAGAACTCCTCAGTGGTCTCGAAGATGTCTTTGCCGTCCTAAACGAGGACATCGGTAGCACTAGCGTTATCACACGGACCAAGCAGCACCTCTACGGTCAGGTCATGACCCTTCGCATCGTTCAGGAAGACCATCTGGATACCGAAGAGGCCCTGGTTCTCCTCATGGTCGAGAGATGCCTGACGGATGAGCAACAGCTTCTTGCCGCAAGAGAGCTTCTCTTGGACAACGCCGCCGCCGATCCTCGGTGGGTCATGAATTGGATTTCAGAATCGCTTACTGATGGTGAGCGAGTTCTATTGGCCAATCTGGAAGCACGGTTTCAAGCGCTGCCCGTCCCAGCCTAATTAGCCGCCAACGCGCTACCCTCAAAACGAGTCGGATATTTAGTGAAGCGCAAAGGAGTCCTCTAGTTATGATGGAAGATATAACCCACCTGGAAAGGCCAATTGATGTCCAGATTCTGCTACACAAAGCCTTCCACACCCTGTCGCTCCGCGTCGAGAAGCTGGCGGCTGACAGCGAAAAAGGCGGCGATCTAAAAAAGTTCGAAGATCAATTTGGATACTGGGTTAAGCAGTTGCTCTACCACGCCACCACTGAGGACAATTTCATGACCGGTCCGCTGCAGCAAGACGTTGCCCGTGACAACGAGTCCAAACACGTTGTGCTTGTAAAGAATGCAACCGATATCATTGAGTTCGTGGGCAAGGGCGATAGCGCAGGTCTGGAAGACAGCGTGAAGGCCGCCATGTTCACCTTGGACGAGAAGCAGCACGAGGACCTGGTGGAAAGCGCCAACGATATCCAGAATATCCTCACGCGAGAGATGGGACAGGACAAGGTCATCACCCGCACTCGCCGTCACCTGTATCGCAAGGTAATGGACATGCGCATCCTCGAGTTTGATCATTTCGAGAACGAAGAGGTATTCGTCATTCCATTGATCCGCGAGCAAATGGCAGGAAACCAGGAATTGGAATTGGCGAGGCTCCTGTTGATTGACGACACTGCCGACGACCCGCGATGGGTAATCGATTGGGTTGCCAAAGAGTTGAAACCCAGCGAGCGCGTACTGTTGCAGGAGCTAGAAGACAGCTTCGCAGGCATTTCGGCTGCGGCTGACTAGCCAGGCAGAGATTTTCCGAAGATTTTTTTCATGGCGAGCACTAACTTAGCCATTACCATCGTAAATCAAAAGCCGCCCCATCAATTTAGATGAGGCGGCTTTTTTGATCTGCTAATTAGCTATGGCTTAAAGACTGGGACTCATCTTGTGCCACTCGGTTGCTTGCTCGTAGGCGTGGGCGACGCGCAGAATGGCCTCTTCGCCCATGGCTGGCCCCATGATCTGGAAGCCCACCGGCAGGCCGTCCGACATTCCTCCAGGCACAGAGATGCCCGGTATGCCCGCGATGTTGGCTGGCATGGTCAGAACGTCGTTCAGGTACATCTGGACAGGATCGGCGGTCTTGGCGCCCAGCTCGAATGCCACTCCCGGTGACGTTGGCATTACGACAGCGTCGAAGGTGCTGAAGACCTTCTGGAACTCCTGCCTTATCAGCGTGCGCACCCGCTGCGCCTTCAGGTAGTAAGCGTCGTAGTAACCCGCAGATAGCGCGTACGTTCCCAGCATGATGCGCCGCTTCACCTCGGGGCCAAAGCCATGCTGCCGCGTCTGCTCCAGCGCGTCCCACATGCTATCGGCGTCCTGAACAGAGAATCCGTACTTCACGCCATCATAGCGCGCCAGATTGGCCGAGGCCTCCGACGGCGCAATGATGTAGTAGACAGCCAGGGCGTATGGAGTACTGGGCAGCGTCACCTCTTCTACAGCTGCGCCTAGGCCTTCCAGAACCTTGATTGCATCACGAGTCGCCGACTCCACACCGGGCTCCATGCCGTCCACGAAGTACTCCTTGGGCACGCCGATTCGCATGCCGGTCAGATCTCCAGTAAGGGCTTTGGTATAATCGGGCACCTGGAAATTGATCGACGTTGAGTCGTTGGCGTCGTGACCGGCTATCGCATTCAGGATAATGGCCGTGTCTTCCACGTCCTTCGTCAGCGGGCCAATCTGGTCCAGCGAGCTTGCGAAGGCCACCAGTCCATAACGGCTTACGAGGCCGTAGGTCGGCTTCATGCCAACCACGCCGCACAGGGCTGCTGGCTGCCTTATGCTGCCGCCCGTGTCTGAGCCCAGCGAGTATATGCACTCGTCCGCTGCCACCGCCGCCGCAGGTCCACCGCTGCTGCCGCCGGGAACTCGATTGAGGTCCCACGGGTTGCGCGTCGGGTGGAAGGCCGAGTTCTCGGTGGAGGAGCCCATGGCGAACTCGTCTAGGTTGCCCTTGCCCAGAAGCACCGCGCCCTGTTCTTGCAGACGCATAGGCACCGTGCCGCTATAAGGAGGCACAAAGTTCTCCAGCATGCGCGACGAGCATGTGGTGTTTATGCCCTTGGTAATCATGTTGTCTTTGAGGACCATGGGCACGCCAGTCAGCGGCTGCACGTCGCCAGTGGCGATACGCTTGTCAGCCTCGGCGGCCTGCTCCAAGGCGATGGTCTCGGTGACTCTCACGAAGGCCTTCACCTTGTCCTCGACCTGCCCGATGCGGTCCAGCACAGCCTGCGTCAGCTCAACCGACGATATTTTTTTCATATCGAGCAGTTCTCGGGCTGCGTGAGCAGTTAAGCCCTTAATGTCCATATCAGTCATAAGTTTATAGCTCTTAGGTGTTAGTTTTTAGTTATCTCTAGATGATGACGCCGACACCCAACGCCATATGTTATTCCGAGCGTAGTCCGCCGCAGCGGATGCAGAGAGGAATCTAGAGCATACGCCCACATACATGGCCTAGGTCTTAGATTCCTCGTTGTGATTCGGAATGACATGTTTTCAAATGCTTTGTTCCTGGAAATCTTTGCGTTAATCCTCGCCCTTGGTTCTGCCAACTTCGTTTGCCAACCTCGGCGTCTGAAACTCTACACAAATTTATTCAGGAACGTCCATGACCGCTTTGACGCGGATGCGGTCGTCCTCGCGGTTGGGTGCGTTGGTCAGCACGTCCTCTTTGGGCAGCGATGGCCGCGAGACGTCGTCGCGCATCACCGATTTTATGTCGACAGAGTGTCCCGTCGGCTCGACGCCATTGGTGTCGACCTGAGTCAGCGCGTCGAACTGGTCCATGATATTTGAAAGATCGTTGCGCATATTCTGAACGTCCTCGTCGGTCATGCCGATGCGAGCCAGCAACGCGATATGCCGAACGTCGTCTTCTGATAGTTCTGAGTTGTTAGTCATTAGTTTTTAGTTCTTTCCGATATTCCCGCTAGAGGTTAATGACGTATTCGATAGGTCTGGTTGCCTCGTGAAGTGTAGCAAAGCGGTGGTGGTGCGGCAATTGAAATAAGAGTTTAACAAAGGGCCGACCCTGATGATATTATTCGTTTATTCATTGATGTCATATTGGGGAGGACATTTTATGGCTGGTCGTCAAGAAGCCATTTTAGCTATTGGAAGCAAATCCCACTTCTTCCCCATAAACGCGCGTCCCAATAACTTTCTCGCGAGAATTCCATTCTTCGCATTCGATCTGGGTAGGAAACCTCGGTTTAAAATAACAGTCAAATATCTGGGCTCGAGAGCACCTGGTGATAAGCCCTATAATGCCGATGTAAAACCCGGTGGGCCTGTGTACGACCAAGACATCGTCCTAACCATAGATGACCGAACCCTTGGAACTTAACGACGATTTACCGATCGACTTACACCAAATCGCCTACCAGATGAAAAAATCTTCCTGTTTGACCCGACCATTTTTTCTTACGAAGGGCGGCTACGCACAGTTGCAAGTTGGGTTAGGAGGATATCCAACTGTCTATTCATTCGAAATTAAAGAGACGTCCAATACGGTAGTCGTCATATTGATGCCAATTCTGGCCATCATACTGGGATTCTTTCTTGGACGAATCTACGGCTAGTAAATCTACTCGATTAGAAAGTCTGTCGCATTTGATCAAAGGATAGAACCTTTGACATCCTCCCTATCCGTCCCTAATATGAGCACATGTCTCCCCCATCTAAAAAACGAATAGGCATTGCCGGTTGCGGCACCATCGGGCAGAAGGTCGCTGCCGAGCTAGACCAGAGCAAAGTCCAGGGCGCAACGCTGGTCGGCATGACCAGTCGCAGTCAGGACAAGGCCAACGCCTTCGTCGCTACGCTGACCAGTCCAGTTCCCGTAGTGCCTTTGCAAGAACTCGTGCAGATGTCGGACATCGTTGTGGAGGCAGCCACTGGCGCAGCCCTTGAAGAGATCGCCATCACAACGCTCAAGGCGGGCAAGGACCTCATGGCCCTCAGCGGCGGTGCCTTGCTGGACAGGCAGGACATCTACAACCTGGCTGCGGTTAACGGCGCGACGATTTACGTGCCGTCGGGGGCCATCGCCGGGCTGGACGGCGTGGTGTCGGCCTCCGCAGGGCGCATCGACTCGGTCACCATGACCACACGCAAGCCGCCGGGTGGCCTCAAGGGCGCGCCAGGCGTGGCGAACCTGGATTTCGATCTCGATACGCTCCAGGAACCTCGCATCGTATATGAAGGCCCAACAGCCGAGGCATGCAAGCTCTTCCCGGCCAACGTCAACGTGTCGGCGGCACTCAGCATGGCGGGCATCGGCCCCGACAAGACGACGATACGCATCTACGCCGACCCCACCGTGACGAAGAATACTCACGAGATCGTGGTAGAAGGCGAGTTCGGACGGCTAGCTATCAAGATAGAGAATACGCCGTCGTCGACGAACCCTCGCACAGGCGTGCTGTCGGCCCTCTCAGCAATAGCGTCCCTAAAAAAGCTGACCTCCCCTCTCCAAATCGGCACTTAGTTTTTTTGTATTTTAGGCAAATCACGTTCCGCGTAACGAGCGCAAAGGTGAGGCAAACCAGTCTTGAAAACGACTCTTTTGCATTGTGGGAGGGTCACGTTCCGCGTAACAGCGTAACGAATGCGTCTGTTACGCAAAGCTCCCTTTCTAAAGAGTGGTTCGCCGGAAATACCGGACACGCACACTTCATTACAGACTGGTCATTTATACAGAATTAAAAGGAGAAATAATGAAAATAGAAGAGATCGGCGAGATGCTTGTGACGCAGGAAAAGCGCGTATCGGTGGCCGAGGCCGACACCTGCGGGCTGGTTGGCTATATGCTCAGCACAGTGCCCGGCTGCTCATCATGGTTCCCTGGCGGCGTCATCGCCTACACCGGCGGACTGAAGCAGAGCATCCTGGGCGTGTCCGACGAGCTATACAACACCAAAGGCAGCGTCAGCCCCGAGATGGCCATCGCCATGGCCGTTGGTGTGCGCGACCTTACCAGCACCGACTACGGCGTATCGGTCACAGGCGTGGCTGGCCCAACGGGCGGGAGGTCTGGCCTGCCGGTCGGCACCTTCTACATAGGTGTAGCAGGACCAGATGGACTTGAAGTGGCGGAGCGCATTCAGACCGACGCTGGCGACCGCGATGGCAACAAGCGCCAGTCAGCCCAGGCTGTGCTGGATCTACTAGGAGAGCAACTCAAAAAAGCGTCGTAAGCAGTCAGCTTTTAGCCATCAGCAATCAGCCCAAACGGCGCATTCGCAAAAGGTTTGCAAACAAATACGGGGCCGCCTTCTTAAGCGGCCCCGCTAACGTTCCTTGACTTGCCTACGATTCAAAAAATCCTGGTTCGTAAAACAAATCAGGACCGTCCTTCACGAGCGGTCCTGATACAAATTTTGAATTACCTACAATCTAAAATCAAACGGCGATTTCTGCACCGTTGGTCATTTTTAGAAACGCCCTTAGCTTGTGTAAGAACAGGAACTTCTTGCAGTCCAGATCCAGCTTATCTATGTAAGTCGCCAGCGAGTTCACCACCATGATCTGAACGCCGTCCTGGTTCACCATACTGTAATTCGAGGTGTCCCGCCTGCCAATATAGGTGTCGACCGACACCTCCATGTATTTGCCAGATCAATTGGAGACGCAAATCAGATCGACGGCGGCTCTACCACCCTTTCGCTGAATGTGCTCCAGTGCCTTTTCGGTTAGAGATACCTGCATACCGCAACCTCCCGCTTCATCCCTGGTCAAGTTCTTTGACGTTTTAAGTTAAGTCGTACAAGTTTTAGATGCCGTTATTTTGGGATGGATTCTCGAACAATCGTTACTCTTATTTGAGCAGCTTTATTCAATTCCAAACACTGTGCCTTCCGCCAACTCGGTTTTCAATCGGCATCGACGGCCTCGGCCAGTATTTTGACCATGTCGCGAGAGAACTCTCCCTTGCTTAGCACCAGGTCGCAGCCCAACTCACGGGCCTTGGCCATTCCTGCCTCGTCGCTATGCGGACCGAATGCGATCACCTTAACAGAAGCCCTGTCCTCGCCTCTCAAGCCCTGCACAACTTTAGGCCACTCATCCGGGTTGCCCTCCAGATCCACCAGAACCAGCGCCGTCGTACCCTCCTGGAAGCTATCGCGAAAGTCGGCATCAGTCTTCGCCTGCAACACATTGTAACCTTGTGGTGTGGCTGCGTTTTGGATGCGAGGCAGAAAGAACAGGTTCTGCCCAACGACCAGGACCGTTTTCTGATCTGACATTGTTTAGCCTCAATCTGGGGAACGTATCTACAATTTATTCACACGCCAAAGGCTAACACGGGGTCGGCACCTCGTCTATACCATGCAAAGCGTATGCTTTGAGGCAAATCAGATGCTATAATCGGTGTAATAATCCAGGCATTCCAGCGCCTTTTGTGGCAGGGTTTGAGCCCAATTCCTGTCGCTTTGTAGACATTGGCGCCCCTGTTTTTGACGCAAATCTTGGCGCAAAAATACGAAAACTTCCAAACCGGAGTAATTATGGTTTCCATCGCATTCGATAAGTTCACCCTCTCCAACGGACTCGACGTCATTCTTCACGAGGACCACACCCTGCCTATGACAGCCGTCAATGTGTGGTATCACGTCGGCTCCAAGGACGAGGAGATCGGCCGCACCGGCTTCGCTCACCTCTTTGAGCACGTCATGTTTGAGGGCTCGAAGAATCACAAGAAAAGCTATTTCGAGCCACTGCAAAAGGTGGGCGCGGTACTCAACGGCTCCACCACCAACGACCGCACTAATTACTGGGAGAACGTGCCTTCCAACTACCTGGACCTGGCGCTGTGGCTGGAGTCCGACCGCATGGGCTTCCTGCTGGACGCCCTGGACCAGCAGTCCTTTGAAATCCAGCGCGAGGTCGTCAAGAACGAACGCCGGCAGAGCTACGAGAACAGGCCCTACGGCATGGCCCACCTCAATTTGCAGCCAACGGTATTCCCCGTGCCCCATCCCTATAACTGGCCTACCATAGGCTCGCAGGAAGACTTGGAGGCGGCGGAACTCGAAGATATCCAGAGCTTCTTCCGAATGTATTACGCGCCGTCCAATGCCAGCCTGGCCATCGTGGGCGACTTCGATCCAAAGACCGTCCGGGAGAAGGTCGAGCGCTACTTCGGCGACATACCTCCGGGACCACCCATATCCCGCTTTGGTCGCATGGACTCGGACCTCGCCGGTCAGGTGACGATGACGATGCGGGACAAGGTCCAGCTTCCTCGCACTTACATGGTTTGGCCTACAGGGCCCGCCTTTGACGATCAGGAAGCCTCGCTTGATATCCTCTCCACAGTGCTGGGCGATGGCAAGAGCTCCCGTCTGCATCACAAGCTGGTGCTGGAGAAGCAGATCGCTAAAGACGTGCTGGTGTTCCACCACGGCCAGGAGATCGCCGGGGAGTTCTTCGTGCAGGCCACTGCCAATCCCGGCCAGTCCTTACACGATATCGAAGCCCTCATCGACGAGGAGATAGCACGTATTGCCTCGGATCCTCCCACAGAGCGCGAGATCATGCGAGCCAAGAACCGAATCCAGAGCCATCATATCCGACAGCTTGAGAAGATCGGCGGTTTTGGTGGCCGCGCGGACCTGCTGAACTACTACAACACCAATTTAGGCGACCCTTCAGCCATAAATACCGACCTGGACCGCTATCTGGCCGTTACCGCTGACCAGATAAAGCAATCAGCCCAGTTGATCATGGGCTCAAGCAACGTTCGGCTGACCGTGCTTCCGGAGGACGAGTTCACTCCCAGCATCACAGGTCTGGACAGGTCAAAGATGCCTGATGCGGAAGAGGAGACTCCGTTCCAGCCACCGGCACCTCAGCGGGGAACGCTGGCTAACGGCATGGGCATCATCACTCTGAACAAGCCCGAGATACCGCTGGTGTCCATGGGCCTAATGGTCCCCGCTGGCGGTATCACAGACCCATCGGATAAGCCAGGTGTTGCCGACCTAACGGCGGTAATGCTCACGGAAGGCACCAGCAATCGCACCCGAGACGAGATATCCGACGAGATGGAGTTCCTTGGCACAGAGCTGCACGGCGGCGCTGCGAGGGAGTATATATCGATCACCACGGAAACCATGACGGACCACTGGCACGCCGCGCTGGAAGTAATGGCGGATGTCAGCAGAAACGCCTCGTTCCCGCAAGAGGAGTTCGACCGAATCAAGTCAGAGCACCTCATTGACCTGGGCAGAATATCAGACAGCCCTGTGTCAATCGCATCCAGGGCGGCACGGGCGCTACAGTTTGGCCAGGGCACCATCTACGGCCACCCTCTGTCAGGCACGGTAGCCTCTGTGACAGAAATTAACCGGGACGATCTGGTCGGACACTTCAAGGCGCATTACGGGCCTGCAGCGTCCACACTGATCGTTGTCGGCGATGTCACTCACGAAGACGCCGTGGCGAAGGCTGAAGAGGTCTTCGGCGACTGGAAGTCCGAGGTCACACCTCAGCAGAACGGCGCTGCACCGGTCGCCAACGATGACAACAGCAAGACCACAATATACCTGGCCGACAAGCCCGGAGCAGCCCAGTCGGTCATTCGCGCGGGACACCTCACTGTTGAGCGACACCATGCCGATTACTTCCCCATGAACCTCATGAACTACATATTCGGCGGCCAGTTCTCTGCCCGGCTGAACATGAACTTGAGACAGGAGAAGGGTTACAGCTACGGCTACATGTCGTCCATTGACTGGTACACGGGCCTTTCATCGCTGTCGGCAGGCGGCTCAGTGCAGACAGCGGTGACCAAGGAGGCAGTCGTCGAGACGCTAAAGGAGTTCGCGGAGGTCCACGAAAGCCGCCCGATCACTGAGGAGGAGTTTACCAACGCCAAGGATGGCATCCTCAGAGGTTTCCCGGCGCAGTTCGAGACTCAGGGCCAGATGGTCCAGCAGTTGACTCGAATGCTGGCTTTCGACCTTCCAAACGACTACTTCCAGGCCTACCCAGCTCACATCGACGGCGTTGAACTGGCTGATGTTCATCGGGTCTCCAAGGAGCGCATCCTCACGGACCAGCTTAAGATCGTTGTGGTGGGAGACGCCTCCGTAATCGAACCAGGCCTCAAGGAGCTAGGTCTACCGCTCGTACACATCGACTACGAAGGCAATTTTAAATAACGAGCTAAGGGCCAGAAGATAGCATTGGTGAATATGGGGCGTAGGGCCATAATATGCCACCGGGGATTTTGAGACTCAAGTAAGGTCGTTAGACCAGCCCCACGTTAACTGGAAATTGACGTCCCACGGAGAAGCTACTTGGAACAATCCAAAAAAACACGACTGAGGCTGATGGTCGCCTACCACAACATGTTCTACACGCCGGTGTATGTGGCCGTGGCTGGCGGTTTCTTCTACGCAGAGGGCCTGGATGTCATGTTCAGCGTCATGCCCGACGGTGAGTCCAGTATCGACATGCTGCGAAGCGAACGCGTCGATGTCATCCAAACAGGCATTAGCCGAACATTTATGGACCTGGACGAGGACAAGCGGGACGCCCCTCTCCACATAGCGGAGATAAATCAGGGTGACGGATTTTACCTGATCTCCAATAAGCCAACGGACGGCTGGTCGTGGAATGACCTGGAAGGCTCCAGCATAATTCCCATAGGTTTTACGCCTGTGCCCACAACGTCGCTGAAATCGGCCATGCGCTTGCACGGTATCGATGCCAGCAAGGTCCAGCTCATCGAAGGCATGTCCGCAGGTGACGCGCTGGCAGCATTCGGCGCGGGTGAGGCCGATTACATTCAGATGCCGCACCCCTTCGCCCAGCAGCTCATCAACGATGGCGTAGGCCATATGGCTACTGCCGTTGGCGTCGAGCTAGGCTACATCTGCTACAGCTCGCTCGCCGCGATGCCCGCCTTCATTGAGGCCAACACGGAGCTTCTCCAGAAGTTCGTCAACGGCTTCTACAAGGCTCAGCTGTGGTTGGCGGAGAACTCACCTTCGCAGGTCGCAGAACGAGTATCGTCATTCTTCCCCGACGTGCCCAGCGAGGTTCTCGCCGAAGGCATTCGACTCTACCAGGAGCAGGGCACCTGGGCAACGGATCCAATGATCGGGCAGGACGGTTTTGACAGCATGCTGACAATCCTCATAGATAGTGGCCTCGTTCAGGGCCGCCACGCCTACGACAAGGTTGTTCAGCCCAAGTTTGCCAGAGCAGCAATGGCTGGCGAAAAGTAGCTATCCAGCGCCCCTCACCTGCTGCCTGCCCTTAGACCAACCCGTTCTCGCAGGAAGCGACGACTCTAGGTCGTGATGGCGGACTGCCCGTCAAGCTCGGCGGTCCTCAAGTGCGCGCCATCGTTGATGCTAATGGCGAACCAGCCCTGCTGATCGAACCTGAATCGCGATATGCTGGTGTTGTCCAACTGCATGCGTTGAATGAACGCCTCGTCGAATCCCAAGATGTAGTGAAGTAGACACCGAGTGGCCGCGCCATGCCCGACTACGGCAATAGTCAATGACTGCTCTTTGCTGACCAGATCCTCATTGTAAAGAATCTCTTCTTCCAACCAGGATGCATACCGGCGCTGCACCATCCGAGATGACTCACCCTCCGGCGGCACGAAGTGTGCCCCTTTACCACGCATATAAGCCACCAGTTCATCAGTCCTCACATCGCTGACCGGCACGCCGCGCCATCCAGGCATTTGCTGCTCAATGATGGCGTCGATCCTCGGAAACTGTCGATCGCCCTCACCCATTGCCTTCAGCATGGTTTCTGTCGTCGCTATGGTGCGAGCCATGCTGGAGCTGTAGATCTTGTCAAAGGTCACGCCGTCAGCCTTCAACCTGCGTCCCACCGCATCTGCCTGCTTATAGCCTTTGGCTGTCAACGGAGCGTCGAAGTTCTTGCCAGCCATCATGCCCGGCGTGGCGTTGGATTCCGACTCGCCATGCCGAATGAAGTAGAAATCGCACTGAAAATTCTTGTGAATCATGTTGTCTCCCAAATCTCCGATCAGTATTCATGCAACCAGCATGTTGCCGTTCTTTTATTTGGTCGCCTACGCGAGACGCAATGCTGTTACCTTGCCAAGAAATACAGACAGGCCTCCCTGACTGAATGCGTCACCTTTTGTCATCCAGTGCGTGAGGCGTTCGACAAGCTAAATTTACCTTGGGCCAGCGGTTGACTAGTTTAGGAATAATGATTTCGTAAGGAAGTCTTTCTGACACTAAATTATGGCAGCAACAGAATATCTTTTAGATCAAGGGCCAAGTTCGTCAAGTCTGGGAAAATGGTTGATCGCTGAAATCCGATGTTATGTAATTGCAAATGCAGGCGTTTTTGTTCTGAAGCTGGAATGGTGAAGCGGCGGAGGAAATTATTGACGTCGGATCTGCCATCAAGCGGTTCTTCCCTTCCGTGTATGGTGAAACGCGCTTGTTGAACAAGCATGCGGTTATCAATCTCATGAGCCATAACCGCTATTGTGTTGGTCTCTTTTTGACGGTCATCAAAAGCACCTGTGAAAATTTGCAATGCAGGCGACGAGGTGGGCGGAACCAATGTGAGGTCGCCATTAGTCTCTTTATTCAATTTGCGTGGATCTATGGCGAAAACCACGCCATCCTCATTAGGTCGATCGGTTACTGCGAAGAAAGTGCCAATGAGAACGCTGGCGCTCCAATCTAGCAAACGAGTGGGTAACCCATAATGCTGCATCAAGAACAACCAACTGACGAAAAAAATTGGGGTCGGGCAATTAGAGTGTTGCGTTGGAGCATATTGGCGAAAACGTAGCGTCAAGTTCTGTTCATAACGCAAACCAGGCTTGGCCCGATGGACACCTGCCTGCAATACGAAGGCTGATGAACTGTGGCCGCGCCACCAGATTTCCCCAAGCCATGTTGAATTGAGGTCTTCGGCAGCGGTGATTATGTCTTGGAGCGAGGTCAGCACGGGTGCCACATGCATTTACTAATGATTTCCATCATGTTCCGATTCCTAATATCGATTCAAACAATACGCAATAATAACAGTTTCATGGGCGTCGGGGTCTATCGGTCGATGAGTTTGACGCTCGCGTGCCACGAATTACTCTGTTGGTGTTAGGGCGTCTGCATCTGAGCTTGTTACATGCAACAAGCCCCTAACCCATGGTCTCCAGCACTTCCCTGGTGACCCTGTACTGGAGCGGTTCGCCTGCCTCCCACGCCCGAAACTCATCGATAACACAATCGGCCATCCTCACCACCTCGTCGCCGACGGAGCCTCCGATATGCGGGGTTAGCCATACATTCGGAAGCGACCATAGCTCCGATTCTGCCACGGGAGGCTCTGGATAGGCCACATCCAACAGTGCCGTGAGGTCCGGGCGGCTTTTGAAAGTCTCTATCAAATCAGCCTCAACTACCTGCGCGCCTCTGCCAGTGTTGATGAAAGTCGCGCCCTCCCGCATCATGCCAAACAATCGCCCGTCAAGTACATTCCGGGTAGAGGGCAGGTCTGGTATGTGATTGCTTACGACATAAGACCGGCTAAAGAGGTCTTCCATCGAGACAATCTCTACACCACGCTCAGTAGCCTGCTCGTCACTGAGAAACGGATCGTAGGTTATCACACGAAAACCGAAATTCTGAAGCAGGGTATTCAGCCTCTTGCCAATCATGCCCATCCCTATTAGACCAATGGTCTCACCATTAACGCCTGTCCTATGGAACCCCTTGGCCTGCCGCTGATCGCGAGAGGCATAGTAGCCCCGCACGGTCCGGTAGTAGCCCCTGCAAGAGAGCAGGACCTGGGCCAGCGCCATCTCCGACACAGGTATGGCATTGAAGTCCCAGGCGCCTACGAGAATGATATCGTTATCGATCAGTGGCTGCGCAAACGCCTTCACATTGCCCGCCGCGTAGAAGACTGCCTCAAGCTTCGGCAATTGCGCGCGATGGTCGTCTGACAGGGACAGCATTCCCCAGGTGGCGAATATGACTTCTGTGTCACTCAACTTATCGGCATGGTCATCGAAGTTTCCCCAGTTAATGACCACGGGGTAAAGGTCCGTCATCTCCTCGATGGTCTGCCTTCTCCCCTGGCCGAATACCTCACCATCCGCGATCGGGTAGTCGTAGAACAGCGCTGCTTTCTTGGGCATGGTTCCTTCACTTTCCGTATGGACGTTTTATCAGGTCACGCTCACGGTATGCCGTATAGAAGACTTTGCATTCTTCGCAAACGGCGCTTACGAAATTCTACCTTTTTTCATCCGGTGTCATCCGGTCTGTCCACCCGCTGACCTAACCCGAAACTTCCCATGATACGGGGATTAGAGTATCATGGTGGCCGACTTTGGATGCGCCGACTATTCAGCAAATACGGAGTCGTATTTGCTGAATAGATAATTCCGACAATGTCATCGGCAGCGATTCAACAGCCAACTATATTGAACAAAAAAGTAGCGTAAATAGCATGGAGGTGTAGAGATATGGGTAACCGCCTTGAAGGCAAGGTAGCGGTTGTAACCGGCGCCGGACGAGGGGTTGGCCGAGGTGTGGCTAGGCTTCTCGCAGAAGAGGGCGCATCTGTTGTAGTTAACGACATCGGCTGCGAAGTTGACGGCAGTGGTGGGTCCCACGAGCCCGCAGACAGCGTTGTAGCAGAGATCAAGGCTGCTGGAGGCAACGCCGTTGCTAACTACGACAATGCAGCCGACATGGACGGTGGCGAGAACATTATTCGCACCGCCGTAGACACGTTTGGCACTGTAGACGTCCTAGTGAACAGCGCCGGTATTACACGCGACCGCATGATTTATCAGATGACTCCTGAAGATTTTGCGCTCGTTGTGCGGAACAACACAAAGAGCGCCTTCACTACTTGCAAATTTGCTGGCATCATCTTCAGGCAACAGCGCAGTGGCCGAGTAGTAAACATGACCTCTGACGCTGGCCTCGGCGATATTGGACGCTCGAATTACGCCGCCGCTTCGGAAGGCATCATTGGGCTTAGCCGAACAGTTGGCAGGGACCTTGGCCGATACGGCGTTACTTGCAACGCCATCTCCCCGATGGTCGAGACACGGCAGTTCCCTGGCACAGTAGACGAGTACAGAGTTGCTGAAGGCATCCACCCAACACCGGCAGAGCGCGCTGGCATTGGCACTTCCCCGCCTATCTCGGAATGGGAAGGCCCTGGATATCCAGACGACCCCGACAACGTTGCGCCACTGGCTGTGTACCTTTGCACGTCAGCCGCACCAAACGTCAACGGCAACGTCTTTGGAGTCAGGGGAGGCAGCATCTTCCTGTACTCAAACCCGACGGTGGAGAAGGCCCTGTACAAGTGGGGCACCTTCACGATGGACGAGATGGACATCCTGGTTCCCAAGATGATCGGCTCCGGCTTCTAGTTCACAGCTAAGAGCAAATTGACCGATCCCGATTACAGCAAATAGCAAGAGGTATGAAAATGGTTGATAGATTTAAGGGCCGAGTCGCCATCGTTACAGGCGCTGGCCGGGGAATTGGGCGCAGCGTCGCCATGCTACTCGCAGAAGAGGGCGCTTCCGTTGTGGTGAACGACCTTGGAGGCGGAGTTGACGGCGAGGGCGGATCCGACGCTCCAGCAGCGCAGGTAGTCGCTGAGATCAAGGCGGCAGGCGGCAATGCCGTGGCCAACTTCGACTCAGTAGCCGAATACGAATCTGCCGGTAAGATCGTTCAGGCAGCTATAGATAACTTTGGCCGCCTCGATGTTCTTCAGCACGTAGCCGGTATCCTGCGAGACCGCATGATATTCAACATGACCGAAGCCGAGTGGGACGCCGTTTTGCAGGTCCATCTCCACGGCGCATTCAACATGGTGCGCAACATTGTGCCCCACCTGATTAAACAGGACTACGGCAGAATCGTGCTGTTCTCTTCTGGATCAGGCATGGGCGCATCCGGGCAGGCAAACTATGCCACGGCCAAAGAGGGCATGGTAGGCTTCACTCGAGCCCTCTCCCGAGAACTGGCTCCCCACAGCATCACGGTCAACGCCGTCTACCCAGGTGGCGCAACCCGCATGACGGAGACTATCCCCGACAGCACGCAGCAGCTTCGCCAGACGCAACGATCAGCAGCGGCGGGTGCGGCAGCAGCAGGCGGGATGTCCGCTCAGGGCGCGCCTATTCAGGGACCGCCTGAGGCCCGCGCTCCAGAGAACAACGCTCCCAAGGCTGTTTACCTCGGATCTGAGGTGGCTGGCAACATCACGGGGCAGGTTATCGGCACCAGTGGCTGGCCCATGACGCTGTACGCACCAAGGCACGTCATTCGCAGCATCCACAAGCCCGGCCGATGGACCCTGGATGAGCTGGACGACCTGATGCCCATTTCGCTTAATGCGAACCTGGTCAACCCAGTGCCCGAACAGACTCCCCGTTAATTTTGGATTGTAAGCAAGACAGGGCCCCGTTTGACGGGGCCCTGTTTTTGTAGCTGTGCTTTGTTTCATCGCTGGTACTTTTGCATTGCAGGTGTAGCAAGGCGACGTTTGACGAAGCCCTATTCTTTAAGCCGAGCTTTCATCGCTGGCATGTTTGGCTTATTCACGCCAGCCACTGCCACAGCGCACCACCGACTATAGCGACGCCCACTATTATCACGAACAGGCCGAAATTAATTCGTTCTGCTACAGCCAACAGCGCTTTGATTGTGAACAGGCCTACTACTGCGGCCACACCCATTGCCACTAACGCTTCGCCGGATGCCAATAGACCCGAATCTATACTGGTGTAGACTCCGACTCCCAGGCTGGCGGGCACGCTCATCAAGAAACTCAGGACTAGCGCCTCTTTGCGCTCCATCCTTCGCGCCAGTAGCACGGACATTGTTAGTCCGGAGCGGCTCAGGCCAGGGATTACTGCGAAACCCTGGGCAATGCCTGCCCCAACGGCGTCCCATAAAGACAGCTCTTCCTTGGTTCGCCGACCCTCTGTCCGTTTTCGCAACTGTAGGCCACCTGTGACGAACATCATTACACCGACAATGCCCATGGCGGCGTTGCCGAATCGGGACGATACGTCGTCCAGCGTTAGTAGGATGGGGAAAGCTATTGCCGCACTAACTAATGTTGATACCAGGAGAAACCAGAATATAGGAGGGGGATCTTTCGGAGTGCTTACGACTTCTTTGAACAAATCCAGTAGCGTGCGCCAGAACACCGCCAACACGGATATCACGGTTCCTAGATGAAGCCACAGGGCGAATGTCAGCGCCTCTGATAGGGGCCGATTTTTCATGAAGCCGTAGGCCGCAGTTACACTGCCTTCCGAACTGACTGGTAACCATTCTGCTATACCCTGGATGATTCCGAGTATAATTCCGATTAGCACTTAAGTCTTGCACCACGCTCAAATGTTTTCACTACTGTCTATTTGACTCCCAATGGCGTTATATTTCAACGCGGTATAATGCCACGCATAATGAATCTTTCGAAATTTGCGCCACGGTTGGTGATACAGCCAGATGGTGTCTCCCGTGATGCCCGGTTCCTGATCGCGGTACTGGCAGCACTATTCATAGCGTCCGCCCTGTTTGCAGCCAGGCTGGATCGCTTTCCTGGAGACCTGGCGATATCGACCTGGATCCAATCATTAACTATACCTGGTCTCAAACAGGCCTAAGTGGCGATATCCATTGAGGAAAGCGGTCTGTTTATCCTGTTATCAATGCTCCTGATAGTAGCCGCCCTGTACTTGTCCAAGCGGAGAAAAGAGGCCGTTCTCATCTTGGGCTCAACGCTAACGGGCGCTATCGCAGTTGAAATCCTTAAGCCACTGATAGCACGTCCTCGCCCCCATCAGATCTAGTGCTCGTGTTGCAGGAAAGTACCAGCTCTAGCTTCCCCAGTGGCAACGCTGGCCTTTTCGCACTGTTTCTTGTCGCTCTTGCCTTCACGGCGACCAGTCGCATTGGGAGACAGCGCCAAGCTGTGGCTATATGGTGCGGTACGATTTCGCTGCTGATGTTTATTGGCTTAAGCCGGTTGTACCTGGGTGCGCACTGGTTCAGCGATGTTTTCTTCGGATACCTGTTTGCTCTCGTCTGGGTCCTGGCAGCGATCGAGATCAAGAAAAGGCTTGAGATACACCTAGTCAAAAAAAGCAAGAACGCGTACGCTAAAAAGCCTTATTAACATTTCCGCACATCGAGTCTTAGCTGTTCTGTAACTGCCTTTAGTCACAAACCTGCCTATGCTAGACTTTGCCTCAAGTGCGAAATAACAGGAAAACCGATATGATGGCGAGCACGAGGTAATAAGAGGCAATAAATTGAACGTTCTTGACATAGTTTTGTTGGTTGTCCTCGCTGGAGCAGCGTTTCAGGGCCTCAAGATTGGCCTAATAGGAGCGGCAGTAAATACCGCATCTCTTATCATCGGCTGGATGCTGGCAGGCCAGCTCAGCGACGAGGTAGGCGCTTTATTCGCCAGTTCCATAGGCAACGACACTATCGTAACGGTAATATCTTACGTCGTCATAATGGCACTCTCCCTGGTGGTGGGCAAGACTGCATGGAAAATTATTAAGCCAATAGTTGGCCTGGCAACCTTCGGACTCGTAGGCACTGTAGACAGAATTGGTGGTGTTGCTTTGGGCCTGGTGACCGGCTTTGTGGTCATAGGCGCGATTGTGATTGTTTTGGCCAGGTTCACTTACGATTTTGAGTTGCCTGACGAGGGCATTGCAGGCACTGTGGCTGACCGCATACCTCGGGTTCAGAGCACGCGGGATTCAGTTGAAGGCTTGCTTATCGGATCCGCCGTAGTTCCTACGTTCGTAAACGTGGCAGACGCCCTTCCCGCCAGCGCCCTGGGATTTGTGCCCTCTGATTTCAGAGGAGCTTTTGATATACTTAAGTCAAGAATCGATATGCAACCCTAACATAACTTCAAGATGTTTATGACAAGTAGTACGTTGATAAATTCGCCTGTGTTGGTACTTAACCAGAATTACCAGCCTCTCAACGTGTGCAACGCTCGGCGCGCTATTGTGCTAATGGGGAATGGTAAGGCCGAGCAATTGATCGACGGACAAGATTACCTACGCACTATTTCTCAGAAGATTCCCGTTCCTTCTGTCATACGACTCATCTACATGGTAAAGAGGCCTCTGGTGCGACGCAGGCTTTCTCGTAAGGCCATCTTCTATCGGGATGGGTTCAAGTGCCAGTACTGTGGTAATGCGGCAAAAGACCTGACCCTTGACCACATAATGCCTCGTTCCAGAGGCGGCCCCCACGTCTGGGAAAACGTCGTTAGCGCCTGCATCCCTTGCAACCACACCAAAGCCGGTTCCACTCCCAAAGAGGCAAGCATGAAGCTGCTCAGCGTTCCCAAAGCGCCACGGCCAAATCCTTACTACATGTTCCACCACCGAAGCATTCTGGACGAGTGGCGCCAGTTTATGCCTTGGCTGGAGTAGTCAATTCAGGAAGCTAGCTGAGCGATTCGGTGCAACTCGGTCTACTGGTAGGCCATGGGGTTATAGCAGGCCACCATATGCCCGCCTTCCATATCCGTAAGCCGAGGGCGAACTTCTGTGCGACAGCGGTTGTTAGCCTTGTTGCAGCGATCCAGGAAAGGGCACTGATCTGGCGGGTTCAGCATCTTGGCAGGGGCACCAGGAATCGGATGCAAAGCCCTTGGCTCCTCATCTAGTCGGGGCAACGCCTGGAATAGACCCCATGTGTAAGGATGCAAGGGCTTTGCAAACAGCGTCTTCGTGTCCGCGTATTCCATCACAGACCCACCGTACATAACCGCTACGTACTCCGCCATCTGCGCGATCACACCGAGGTCGTGGGTGATCAGCATGATGGAGGTGCGATACTCCCGTCGCAACTCCCTGAGCCTATGAAGCATCTCGGCCTGCAAGGTCACATCAAGGCTAGAGGTGGGCTCATCCGCTATCAGCAGCTTGGGCTCCAGCGCCACACCAATGGCCATCATCACGCGCTGGGCCATGCCACCGCTAAGCTGGAAGGGATATCGCTTTAGCATATCACCGGCGTCGGGAATACCCATGCTCTGAAGCAGCGATACAGCTTTGTTCTTGGCTTCTCGCTTGCTTACATTGGTGTGCTGCAACACGATCTCTTCCACCTGCTTCCCTACGGAAATAACAGGGTTCAAAGCGTTGGCAGCATCCTGAAATATCAGCGATATTTCTTGTCCACGGATTTGCCTGATCTCAAAGTCGGTCATGGTGAGCATTTCGCGGCCGTTGTATTTAATGCTGCCTTGAATGACCTCACCGGGGTAAGGCAATAGCTGAAGTATGGATAGCGCCGTCATTGTTTTGCCAGAACCGCTTTCGCCAACCACGCCAAGAATACTATCCCTTTCAATCTGAATAGAGACCCCGTTCACGGCCTTAACCGTGCCTTCCTTGGTCTGGAAGTAGCTATGAAGGTCTCGTATTTCCAAAAGGGGTGTAGGCATAATACAGCTAGGTTAGGTCGGCTCTGAAGTTATCGATTTGCATACTACTCATTGGCACGCCTGTGCAGGACACGAGGCCTGAATCTACCCGCCTTCAACTCAGCTATGAAGTCCTCTAGATTCCGTATTTTGCCCTCAAATTCAGTAGCAAAGGTTCCGATGTCCTCAATCTTGTGTGCATCACTGGCGCCGGTGCCACCCATGTCGAAGCGCTTCGCCACCTCTGCTGAGAAGGCGTTCTCTTCTTTGGAGCCTCGGCCGTTGAATACCTCAACGCCGTCGGCCAATGAGAAGACATCGCTAGAGCAGGCCCGGTCCAACATCTCGTAGAAAGCCTGGGGGTTCGTGTGGGCCACCTTGGTGTATTTGCGTCGGTACGGATGCGCCACCACAATGGCACCTCCGGCCTCCTCCACAAGGTCCTTCACGTACTGGGCGCGGTGCATTCCGAAAATGTATTCCTTTAGACCATAGACCAGCAGGTGCCCCTCTTCCGTGCTGACCTCGCATCCCGGAATAACCAGGTAGTCGTGCTTCTTGGAGAGGGCCACGATGTCATCAGGCTCCCAGAACCTATCGTGATCCGTCAGGCACACGCCGTCCAGGCCAATTCGTCTGGCCTCGTCTATCAGGTCTTCGGGCGTCAGCAGACTGTCGTCAGAGGTAGGGTAGGTGTGCGTATGAATGTCTATTATCAAGGGTTAATGTACGCTCTCCAGTGGCGTGTAAAGATTTTTTAGTTTTGCATCGGCTATGCTTAAAGTCAAGTCCGCGGTTCCAAGCAAGCACGAAATTAATCCAAGTAGAATGGCGGTTAATTAGTCACCTTCGTCCGCTGGATTGCCGGACTCAAGGAGATGGATACGTTCCTCGATCTTACCCAGTTCGACATACTCTTGGTGTACGACATGAAAGCAGCGCTGCAGGTAAAGATTCGCCAGTTCCTGACCATTGGCACCAGCGCTCTTTATCAAGTCGACTAAGGTTGCGATCCTGTGGTCATCAGGAAAATGCCCCGAAATCAGACTGATGTCGGCCTCAGCCTCCCTGACCATGGAATCCTCGCTGCCCTCAACTGCGAAGCGAAGCTGACCTACCAGTTTCGTCAGCTCGTTCAATCTGTCATTCTCGCTCATGAGGCCATAGAGCACTTCATTCACGCCAAACCCTGCGCCTAAAGCCTCATCCGGTTCTTCCGAACCTGTGTCACCTTGATCCAAGCTGCCAGTAAGATCGGCATACGCATCAGCATACTGCTGCACCAGGTCGCCAACCAGCATCATGGCCGACGGAACATCAGCCGGGTTAATGGACCCTCCGAAAATGATGTCGTCAGCTCGCGCATCGGCTAGGCCCTGTAACTGAGCAAAGCTCGGCATCAGTTCCGGTGCAGGAGGAAAGGCGAAGGCGGACAGATCTTTTGCCCCCAACTCGCCCATTTGATTCATCAGAAATGGCGGTACGTACTTTGTTACGTCTACGTTGATGGGCAGCATCACGAGATAGGTCGCCCATATCTCATCAAAGTCTGAAGAGTTCCTGAAATAAACGAAGGCGTGGCCTTTCGGCTCTTCCTTCATGCCCTTTTCGAAAACAAGATCCATATGGATTGCAGCCCACCCTAAACGAGTTTCAGTAACGGCACGCGCTCGGACATAATAGCTGGTTCCATTATACGCCACCAACGCCTAATCATGATGATTGGTAACGCTGCGGATCAGCTATATCACCTGGGCCTTACTGCACACCACAGCGTCTGCCTACTCCCATGCGGGCCTTATCTGCGTCGACGCCTGCCGTACTTGGCACCCGCGATCAGGCCGAGTGGGGCCAGCATAAGCAGACCATTCACCAAACCAGACGCCAACGACTCGTGGCCCAAAGGCGCGCTGCAGCCAACACCTGACGGCTCTTCTTCCGGCGTGGACGTTGGCTCCACAGTTGCCTGAGCCACCACAGGCCTGGCTGTTGGCACAGGTGTAGCCGTGGCCGTGGGCGGAACTGGCGTTGATGTCACTTTAGGCCTTGCCGTAGCGGTCGGCGGAGGTGGAGCGGGCCTATCAGGTGGCGGAGTGGAAGTGACCGTGGGCGGCACAGGAGTCTCAGTTGGAGGCACTGTCGCCGTTGGTTCCACTGTGGCGGTGGCCACAGGCGTTGGCGTCGCCGGCGACGTGATGTTTATGGAAATAGGAATTGTAATATTCCCGCCATTGGACTCAATCCTGATCGCGCCACTGTAATTATTCGACGGCAATGACGGACGCACTCTCGCCAGTATATTGTTGTCGCCAATATTTATGAGTTTGGATGGCTTCGCTATGTCGATCCAGTCTGGCCAGCTAACAAGTTCCCATTCCAGAGTAGCGCCGCCTGCATTGCTTATTTCTATGTTTGCACGGTCAACGGTCTCGTCTACCAAGATGGAACCGTAGTCCCATTCGGTGGGCTCCGCAACTAAATTAGGGCCTTCTTTCACTTCAAAAAGAGCATTAATAAGCTCTGAGTCAGATGACCTCATAAACCCATCATCCAGGGCGTCATAGAAGATATATTCAGGGTCGAACCAGTAGGTCAGAGCCACGTAAGCTTTATAAAATCCTACGGGGGTGTCCAGGGGCAGGTCCCAAGCGAACTTGACCGTCCTTGATCCTTCAGCGTTCAAGGCAAGACGCACTCTTTTGCCTGCCGAAACATCGTCGTAGACGATACTGCCATCTGGAGCTACTACGGTTATGGCCGCGCCGTACTCCATGGCTACCGTACCGGTATTCTTAGCAGTGTACTCGAGGTTGATGGTCTCACCCTGTCTATACAGGCCTTTAGACGTTCTTATGTTGTCAAATTTCCCATCGAAGATTCCGTCAAATTTACCGGTTAAGGTAACTTCGCGGTCTCCTCCATTGGACTGAATTACTAACACTCCTTCCATACGCCGGGATAACGGCGCATCCTTCTTTACACGGAGCATTACGGTTGCAGATTCTGTGGCATCTCCTACAGGACTCACCAGCTCTACCCAGTAATCAGGCACGCTGGTTATGCTCCACTCCAAGACGCCATTGCCGGTATTCGATACAAACAGGCTTTGTTCAGGAGTCTGGCCCGGCAGGAATTCGCCAAAATCGATAGCGTCATCAGAAAGAAACACAAGGGGTTTCGCCCGGACTTCAAATGTATGGCCGTCACTACGGGATATAGAGTCAAAAAGGACATCAAAGAGCTCTAGGTCTCTTAGATTCGCTGTCAGCGTATACTCGCCTGCTTCAGTTCTTCCCGACGTGCTCCACTGGAACTGAAGCTGCTGCTTCTCTCCAGGCAAAAGTTGGGTGATCCGTTCCACCTTGCTGCGAAACACCTCGTCGTCACCTGTAGGTCCGTAAAGAACCATTGTTAGCTGATAGTCCTGCGCCGTCGCACCGTCGTTTTCCACCTCGACATTGAAGATGGCAGTGGTCTTAGGAACATAGATTGGCCTATTCGCCTTGAGAAGCAATATTTTGCCGCTGGCTACCTCCTGGAAAGCATCCACAGATGAATATATGCTCAGTCCTGATAGGCCTATAACCAGACCTAGTATCAGCACTGCAATCGCGATTTTTGAGGATATATTCATGGCGTCATTCCAATCCTTAACTAAAATCTTAGAAAAGTATGACAATTTAGCCTGATGCTAGCATAATGGGTTTTCTGCGTCCCCTACATTGATAACCACGATTGGCCCGATAGCAAAACCTCACTTTCGGCGGCCGTTGGTACTCACAGAAAGCGCAGAGCATGGTTTATAATTCCAACAATACATCCTGTAAGCGCAGATATACACAGAACCTTGTTTGGCGCCAAAAAACCACTAGTAGTAGGAATAGTCGAGAGGTCACGTCTTGCTGATAATTAATCCGTCCACTTACAAGAACATCGTCAGGCCTCTGCTGTTCAACCTGTCGCCGGAAACAGCGCAGGGAGCGGCCGAGTTCGTGCTGCAGCAGGACTACCTGTGGAAATTCCTATCGCCTCTAATGAAGGTAGAAAGCCCAAGGCTGCAAACAACCCTCGCTGGCATCCGGCTGGACAACCCTGTTGGTCTGGCAGCGGGCTACGACAAGGACTGCAAAGTCATACCGTCGCTGTCGTCCCTGGGATTCGGATACATCACCTGCGGCACGGTAACAGCCATGCCTCGCCCAGGTAATCCAAAGCCCAGGGTGATCCGCTACGTGGAGGAAGAGGCTCTGGTCAATTCGCTGGGATTCCCTGGCAAAGGCCTGGCCAGCGCCACCGATGAACTGCGGCGCGTCCAGGAATCGCGCGCGAAGACTCCAATAGTGGCCAGCGTGTCTGGTGTAACGGAGGAAGACCTCCTCAAGTGCCACCGTGGGCTGGAGCCGCTGGCAGATGCCATCGAAATCAACATCAGCTCCCCCAATACGGCGGGGCTTCGCGTATTCCAAGAGCCTGAGGCCTTGGGTGCTCTGCTATCTCAGGTCAACGAAGACAGGAAGCGTCCCCTGTTCATCAAGCTTCCGCCCTATAAATCTTCTGCCGACCAGCCTTCCGCAGGCGAGGAGGCGCGGGACAGAGTGCTCAGCCTGGTTGAGGTCTGCATAGAGCAAGGTGTCAGTGCGGTAACCGTCTCCAATACGTGGCCAGTGCGGGATTCCCGTCTAGCCGTGGGAGCAGGTGGCCTTAGTGGCAAAGGTGTGTTCCCGGATACGCTAAGGATGGTGACTGATCTGAAGGCGGTCATCCGCGATAGGATGGCCATCAACGCGTGCGGTGGGATATTCAGCGGAAAAGATGCGTTAGAGGTCCTGCGGGCGGGAGCAACAACGGCTCAGGTGCTGACGGGGCTCATTTACAGGGGACCTGGCATCGCCAGAAGCATAAACGAGCAGCTGCTTCAAACGATGGATGAAGAGAGAGTCGTGACCCTCAGCTAAGGCCAGGTAGTACATCACAGGCTAGGGTGGTCATTCCACAGCTTACGGCGAAGCTCGTCGACCCGGCCAGGGCTGCATAGGAACTCCTGCACGTTCAACGATTGGGCCAAAGACACAGCAATATCTGCTATGTAATCCGTGAACTGATTCTCCTTGGAATAGTCCATGCAAATCAGCTTAGGAATGTCCTGAGACTTCACATTTATGTTGATGCTTACTGGTTGCATTCTACCTGCTAATGTCCTCTCGCTGGTAATCTTGGCCTGTCAATTGAGACAACCTCATATTAGGCATGGCGAAGGAATTAATCGGGGTAAATCACGTCGCCAACAGACGAACTAATGTGAAAAGAAGTGAATTTTCCTACGAGACTTCTAAAAATAGTTGCCCCTTAGCACCCTCTCCAGCACATGAACACCCCCTGCACACCATATTCACACCTCCAGACTACGTGTTATCAACAGGCCCGTTGTTATTCTCACTGCAACGCGTTGGGTAACTGTGCCTGACAAATATCACATGGCAGGGGTGATGTACTGTGAACCAGCTTATTAAGGAGTCCGTGGGTAAAGTGCCGATCTATGCTCTACTCATCATTATTGGCATCGTGATTCTGGTAGGGTGCAGCTCAAAGCCAGAGGAAACACCCGCAGAGGCCGCACCGGCAGCCATCGAAAAGGCTCAGCCGGTCCAGGAATCTGCACCGCCAGTAGTTGCAGTCGAGTCCGTCGCAACCCAAGAACCAGTTCCTGCAGTCTCCCAGGCAATGCCTGAGTATGACCCAGCGGTGCCCGCTGTTGTCGCTCCGCCGTCATTTGAGAGCAACAACGATGGTGTAACTGTCGAGGCCGAAGCCCCCGAAGCGCTCCTAGTGCCAGTTCTCGAATCTAACCAGAGCGAACTCTTTGTGGAACACGACGCTGCTGATGCAATCAGCGAAGAGCTGTTCCTGGAGATCATCAACCCTTCCGACAAGGTAGCCTTCGTGGAAACGGCCACCTTCGTGATAACGGCAAGGACTCTTCTGGGCGCCGCGGTAAGCGTTAACGATGATCTGGTTGACGTGAACGAAGAGGGCATCCTGGAGTCGGTGATAACCCTGGTAGAGGGTCTTAATCTGGTCGAAGTAGGCGCCAGCGTTTCCAGCGGAGAAGAGAGGTCCGAAGTGTTGACTATCTTTTATTTACCCTAGCGATAGGTCCCTACACACAGACAACAAATTATTAGGCCCGGGTTAAGTTATTCATAATCGCGCCTAGTATTTTCCGTAACGTAAGCGTAACGCTCAGCATGTGAACATGAATTTAACGAGCTTTCGGCCAGACTGCCGAAGCATCACCAGTGGCAGATTCGTGAGGAGGATGACAATGATTGGGTGGAGGATTTCTCAGTATTCCGGGGTCTTTAAGGTCCTGTTTGCTGCATTACTGGTTCTGTCCATAACTGCGATACCCCTACCGCAGACTTCAGGTTGGTGGCATGGCTCGGCTGAGGCCGCACCGCCGGACAAGACGCCCGAAGGCCAGCTGAAGTGCCGGGGTATTGTCGGCGTAGTGCTTTCTGTAGAAGCCATGTCAGCCTCAAGTACTCCGCCTGTGGCATCGAGTACACCCCCAGTGATCGAAGGCTCAGCTACCAGCACGCCACCCTCGATTTCGCTATCTGGACATCTCATGATCGTTGGCATGCAGCACGGCGATGTGCGGGTCATAGTTCCCGAAGGCGTGCGAGTCCATGCGCCTGATCAGGAAGTCATATCTCTACTGGAAATCGTCTGCATGAAGGTCGTGGTGTTGGCTGACAAGTCACCGGTCGATCCCAATGGTGACGACGAAGTTATACGCACCGTAACAACCAAGAAGGTAATGATCGTTCCCAGCGAGGCCGTCCGCACCCACGGGCGAGGTCTGATTACCGCCGCTTGAGCGAAAGAAAAAGGCAAGGGTAAGTTCAAGCTGCTCGGCGAAGATGGCGAGGAGCAGGAGATCGAGATTGACGACGATGCTGGCCTAGGTGAGGGCGATGACATCATTTTCATCAAGCATAAGGGGAAGGGTGGCGGCAACGCCACCACTACACCTATAAGTCTTGATCTAATTGGCTTTCAAAATACGGATCATATTGCCGCCAGGCTCGCAAATCTACTTAACAGACTTCTTGAAGGCGGCGACACTCGCGCCGCAGAGAAGCTGATCGACAAGGTTGAGAAGTACCAGGTCAAAGTTGACAAGGACCTCGACAAGCTGGATAAGGAAATTCAGCGCCTAGAATCCAAAGGCGTGAAGTTCTCGCCAAAGGTTGAAGACAAACGCGGAAGTGACAAAGCCAGCGACGATGACAAAGATCGACCGAATAAGGGCAAAGGTAAGGCTAGATTCGTTCCCAACGATGACGAAACGGAGCTTGATGAGGACGACAAGCCTAACCGCGGCAAAGGTAAGCCCAGCCTAGCCCGGACTGGTGATGAAGAAGACGATTCTCACAAGAAGAATCAGAACAAGGGTCGTAACAAGAATCAGAAGAAGAACGGCGACGCAATAGACTGTGACGACTACGAAGACGCCGACCGGGCAGATACGCCCAAGGAATGCCAGGAAGACAAGAAAGTCGAGCCGAAGGACACGCCCACTTCATCGCCATCAGGCAAGGGCAAGCATGACAAGCCCAATCGTGGCAAGAAGAACTAAAACAGAACCAATCGAATAGTACAATCAAGACCGCTGCTCTCCCCATTAGGCCAGAGCAGCGGTCTTTTAATTGGTCTTGGTTTTGGCAATCAACGCTTCGACTTCGAGCCTGCTGGGCATGGCCTCTTGCGCACCGGACCGCGTGACGGCCAAGGCACCGGCAGCCATTCCCAGCCGCACCGCCTCATGCAACGGCAGGCCTTCCGCCAGCCCCACGGCCAAGCCTCCCCCAAAGGCGTCCCCGGCGGCAACAGAGTCCAGCACATCCACATCGAAGGCAGGTAGGTGGCGAACGTCATCCGAGGTAGCATAGACCAATCCAGCTTCGCCTAGCTTCACCACCGCAACCGCTGTACCCTTCGCAAGGATGGCCTTGGCTGCAAGCTCAGCCGAGGCGGCATCCACGACCCTAACGCCAGTGAGGATCTCAGCCTCGGACTGGTTGGGCGTCAATACGTGGGTCAGTTCAAAAGCCCTCGGCGGCAGTTCGCGGGCGGGCGCAGGGTCCCAAACTACGGGGATGCCTGTGGACTTGGCGTACTCAGCGGCGGCCAGAGACACTTCCAACGGCACCTCTAGCTGCAGCATGAGGACTTTCGCCACATCTATAGCTCGTTTCGCAGCATCCAGCTGAGCCTCGTCACAGGCCATGTTGGCCCCATAGACAGCAATGATGCGGTTCTCTCCATCTGGCTCCAGCAAGATCATTGCGACGCCGGTGGAATTCGACTGGTCTACCACTACACCTGAGACGTCGATGCCATGGCCGCGCAGACCGTCCAACAACGGTGGGCCAAATGTGTCGTCCCCTACCCTGCCAACCATGCTGACGTCGGCACCCAGTCTAGCGGCGGCGACGGCCTGGTTCGCGCCTTTGCCACCGGGCGTCGAATGGAAATCACCAGCCATAATGGTCTCGCCAGCGGATGGCATCCAGGGCATCGTGCAGACCAGGTCCATGTTGATGCTGCCCAGCACAACTACCTTGGGTTTGCCAGATGCGCAGGGAAGACCCGTCACCCTATAAGTCCCTTGTCCAAGAGGTCTTCCAGCACCTGAGCCACTCCGTCCTCCTCCATAGAGGGCGAAACCCTATCCGCCACGGCCAGTGCCTCAGGCACCGCATCGCTGGTGGCGACTCCCAGGCTAGCCCACTCCAGCATTCCCACGTCGTTGTAGCCGTTGCCAAACGCGATGGTCTGGTCGTAGCCGATACCGTGGTAGTCGCACAGCCACTCCATGGCCTTGTCCTTACCTCCCTGCGGATGCAAAATCTCGCAGAAGTGCGGCAACGACCTGGTAATGTGCAGCGACGAGTCGAATTTATCCAGCAGATTAGCTTCCAGTTCTCGTATACCGTCGTCGCCGCCAACTACAACGAGCCGAGTAAGCTCCCTATCCGCCATCTTGCGTAGGTCATGAACAACATTCACCATGACGTTGTTTCGCCGGCCATAGGCTGATGCCCAGTCTGTCAGCTCGTTCACGTAAACCTGATTCTTGTAGTACCCCACCACTTCCATTGAAGAAGAGGCCAGTAAATCTGCCAGGGCTCCCAGAGCAGCCAGAGTCATATCAGCGGTCAGGGGCCTGTGCCACAAGACGTCGCCCGTTACAGGGTCGGCTATGTGGGCGCCCTGGGAGGTAGCAATAGGCGTCTTGATGTCCAGGTCGGCGCTGGACCTGGCAGCAGAGTTGAAGATGCGCCCGGTAGCCAAAGTGATAATGGCGCCTGCGTTTCGAACACGGTCCACCGCCTGGCGTGTCCTCAGCGATATCGGTCGCTCCTGGCTGCGAATCGTGCCATCGATGTCCAGGGCAATTAGCATATATCCCATTACGCGTGCCTACGCAGCGAACTGCGCTGTGTTAAAATTCCATACATGCAAACACTACTAACACTGCTTCGGAGACTTCCCCCAAGGATGGTCTTGTGGTTAATAATGCTGCCTGTCGTCCTCTTCATACTGCTAAATGCCTTCTACCTGGCAGGTTCATAGAACTCTTAGAGCTCATCCTATTCCCCCGGGCGGACCTCGGCTATGACCTCGATCTCAACCGGCATCTGGTGCGGCAGCGAAGTCATGCCCACCGCCGACCGAGCGTGCCTGCCCTTTTCGCCAAAGACCTCGAGCATCAGGTCTGAGCAGCCATTGGCCACCGCAGGATGGTCCCCGAAATCAGAGGGGCAATTAACCATGACCAGCAGCTTCACGATGCGCTCAATCCTGTCCAGGTCGCCCACCAGCCCCTTGAGTCTTGCAAGGATGTTTATGCCAGTAAGCCGAGCCGCCTCATAGCCCTCTTCCACGCTCAGGTCCACCCCAACCTTACCATTGGGCGCAGTGCCGTCCGGCCTATTTGCCGGTCCCAGTCCTGCTGCGTAGATCAGATTACCTGTTTGAACGCCCGGCACGTAGTTCGCTATGGGCGATGGTACATCGGGCAATGTGATGCCCAGATCCCGGATGCGATCTTCAATCTTCGACATTATGGATACCTCCACTACGAACATTGCAAATAATGAGAACGTCGGCATTCTATAGGATTGGCCACCGAGAGGCCAGAAATATCACCAATAAGGCAATATTTCGGGAGCATGCTATTATGTGTGCCGCAACCCAATACCACCTATCTAAGAGAGGCATTAAATATGGTACTGTCCGGCGATTCACTGAGACTTACAGCCTGCAACCACGTTACCTACAACGTCCAGGACCTGGAACGAGCGACGAAATTCTGGGTCGAGGTCCTTGGTATACAACAGATTCCCAGGATGGTTAACGGGACCCACCTCAACTGGCTACAGCTTCCCGACGGCACAATGGTCCATCTGATCCAGAACGCAGCTGGCATATCAGAGCCTTCCCATCACGCCGCGTTTGAGGTCGCTGACATCGACGCCGCTTTCCAGACCCTGAAGGACAAAGGGGTCACTATGGCCACTGACGATATCCAGACTCGCAACGACGGCCAACGTGCCTTCTACATTCTGGACACCGAGGGCAACCGCATCGAGATCTGCACCAAGTCAGGCTTCGGCATCCTCGTTTAGCCTTTTATTTTTTTAAATAGAGTTTTTGGACGGCGAGTGAGATCGCGAAATAAGCTGGCATCGCAGCGGTGATAGACAGGCTAACGCCCCTATTTGGCCGAGGAATTTAGGCGTCCACTCAGCAGTTTCGTTCATGGTGAGTGCCGATTTCATCGAGCATCCTCGACAGAGTCGGGACCTGTCGAACCACCGTTTCCTTAGACTAACCTCACTATTCCCGATCTCGTGAGGCCTGACCTTCGACGGGCTCCGCAATATGGCCTTGGCAAAATTCAAAAGAATTAGGCGAAGGCTAGTATCCGAGCAGGGTTGGCCACCACGAGGTCATGAATCGCCTCATCGGTGAAGCCTTTGACGCGCATCTTGGGCACGATGTTATTCAGAATATGCCCGTAGCCGTGGCCGCCGTACTTTGCCAGCCGGTGATTGGTGCAGATATCCTGCCCCAGCACGATGTTCGGCCCATAGCCTTCGTCCACCAGTTTCTTGATGAAGTCCATCCGCTGAGCATCGCTGGGCATGTCTATGTCGGCCAGCGGGTAGAACGACGACTCGTTGCCGAACAGGTCCCACTCCAGATAACAGCCCGTGGAGGCTAGTCCGCGCAGCACGTCGACATTGAAAATAGTCCTGTCCAGGTGTCCCATAATAGTGCGGCTTATGTTTGCGCCAGCGTCGATCAGCGTGCCTATGATCTCCGCAGGCGCGCCCTGGTTGCGGCCCGGATGTATCAATATGGCAGCGCCCGTTTCCTGCTGAGCAGCGGCGACTGCCCGCAGCACCTTGCGCTCGTTATCCGTCAATGGCCACGAACAGCCTATCTCACCGATAACTCCGGCCTTAATGCCCGTGCCGTCTACTCCAACCGTGATCTCTTCCACGATCTGCCGGGCAAGGTCATCCTCGGAGCGGCCTGCCATGTCTGCGGCGTGCACGGCGTCCACATAGAAGCCCGCGCCCATTATGACATTCACGTCCGACTCTTTGGATATGCGCTCCAGTGCCTTTGGGTTGCGACCGATTCCGACAGTGGTAGCGTCCACAATGGTGCCGCCGCCCGCCGACTTGTACAGCTTGACCTCGTTGATGGCGTTATCCTCGTCCAATACCTCTAGGTTGGCCCTGCTGCTGTAGTGGTTGTGCCTCACCCACCCGAGATTCTCCAGGGAGATGGGCTCTTCGCCTCGGGCCACATCCTCGGCGCTCTCAGGGGCCTTGTACATAAAGGAGAAATCGATCAGCAGATGCTCATGCGTAGTGGTCGGCCCCAACGCACCGGGCGCCACCGATCCAAGAACCGTCTGTACCAGTCCTGTCATACCACTTGAAGTCAAAACCAATCCTCCGCCGAAAGATCATCGAGATTGTCGTACTTGGAGGCTAGCATCGCGCAAAGTAGCAGTCAATGGGACTCAACAGAAAGCTGCTATATAAAAATCCTCAGGCACATGCTTGACACCTCTAGGGCTTAGTTCTACGCTATGAACAAGCATCAGGAGATTCATCATGGCAGTTAACACAGACCCCGGCATCCAGATGATTCTGGACAACGTCCAGGTCGTCGTGGCGTCCGAGGGCGGCAACTTGGAGTTCATCGAGCTGCGAGACGGCCGGCTCACGGTGAAGTACAACAAGGGTATCAATGAAGAGTGCCCGGAGTGCGTCCCTGACCACGAGCTGGTCACGCAGATGTTCAACACATCCCTCAAGACCTACGCGCCACACGTTAAGGACCTAGAGCTGCTGTAAAAGGCTTATCCCTACTAGCTAAACGCATCTCCAGCCAGCCGCTATCGACCGCAGTAATACGGAACTGATAGCGGCTATTTCCCGTAAAGCCACTTACCCTCGGAACTCCGGATCAATCCAAATATCAGGCCATCGCTTAAATTCAGGATTACGAGGCGTTTGCGTCAGATCCCGAAGTAGGCTCATCACCGAGCACCACGGCTACCCGATCATGTCGAGGTACTTCAAGCCGGAGCCTGTATTCAGAATGAGGATGTTCTCGTCGGGCGACAGCGTGCCGTCGGCAAGAAGCTTTTCGAGAGCAGCTACCAGCGCCGCGCCTTCAGGACAGATGAACATGCCCTCCAACGAACCCACACGCTTGATGTTCACTAGAATCTCATCGTCGGAAACCGTTTCCGCTCCGCCGCCGCTGTCTCGCAGGGCCTGTAATATCAGGTAGTCGCCAATGGCCGCAGGCACGCGTATGCCCGCCGCTAGCGTAGTCGCGTTAGGCCACATGTCTGCAAACTCGGTTCCATCTCGGAATGCCTTCACGATGGGCGCGCAGCCCTCCGACTGAATGGCGAACATCTTGGGACGTTCGCTGCCTATCCAACCCAGTGCTTCCATCTCATCAAAAGCCTTCCACATGCCAACGATGCCCGTGCCGCCGCCTGTGGGGTAAAGAATTACGTCTGGCAGCTTCCAGCCCGACTGCTCCGCTATCTCGTAACCCATGGTCTTCTTGCCCTCGACGCGGTACGGCTCACGCAACGTCGAAATGTCGAAAAGCCCTAGCTCTGCGGCCTTCTCACCCGAGATCCGACCAGCGTCGTTAATAAGACCGTCAACCAGAGTCAGATGGCCGCCTGTGATGACCACCTCCTTCTGGTTGGCCTGCGGCGCGTCCTCGGGCATGAAGATGTACGCCTCCATACCGCCCTTGGCCGCGTACGAAGTCATTGCCCCCGCAGCGTTTCCCGCAGAGGGCATGGTCAGCTTGGTAACTCCCAGCTCTTTGGCCTTGGAGACTGCCGCGCCCAGACCTCGCGCCTTGAACGACGCCGTGGGATTCATGCCCTCGTCCTTGATGTGCAAGTCAGTGCAGCCCAAGTCCTTGCCCAGACGCTCAACCTTGAAGATAGGCGTGTAGCCCTCCCCTAGCGTGATGACGTTAGCCTCATCCAAAATGGGCATCATCTCGAAATAGCGCCACATGTTGGCCGGCCTGTCCCGCAACACATTTCTATCGAAGCCACTCTTGGCGGCCTCAAGATCGTATCGCGGGTAAAGCACCTTGCCGCAGTCGTCGCAGGTCCGGTGCAGCTCGCCAGAGGAGTAGGTCTTGTGGCAGTAGGTGCATTCGAGATGAGTTAAGTAGCTCTTCATAATGGTCCTTTTTTACGTATTCAGACTGATTTTAAAGCGGCAATAATGGTAGCATAAACCAGTCTACAATGGCTTCGTTGCATAATTTTAACCTCAAGTTATAATACAAACCGTCGCGACGCGCAGGCCAGACGAACCGGGAATACCGGCAGAACGAGAATAAGGAGCATCATGGTCACAACTATCGAGCAAAGGTATATTGATCTTCACCCCGGTTCCGCCGAGCGTTGGGCCGTCGCCAGAGAGATTTTCCCAGACGGCGTTACCCACGACGGTCGCCGCATGCTGCCCTACCCTATCTACGCCACACATGGCTTCGGGCCGCTGAAGTGGGACGTGGACAAAAACGAGTATATTGACTTCTGGACGGGCCACGGCTCCATGATTTTAGGCCACGCCCACCCGGAGATCGTTAAGGCAGTACAGGACCAGGTTGCTCTTGGCACCCACCTGAGCGCTTCCTCTGACCTCGAAATTCGATGGGGACAGCTCATTCAGCAGCTCATCCCTTCGGCAGAGAAGGTCCGCTTCCAGAGCTCGGGCACCGAGTCCACAATGATGGCCATTCGCATGGCCCGAGCCTACACCGGAAAATCCAAGATCATCAAGTTTGAGGAGCATTTCCACGGCTGGAACGACTACCTGGCGGCAGGCGGGTCCGGTCTGGGCGGTGTGCCTCAGGAGACCCTGGAAACTATAGTGGTTCTGCCACCCAACGACATCTCTCTGGTGGAACAGGCCCTGCAGCGCAGTGACGATATCGCGGCTATCATCCTTGAACCAACGGGCGCACACATGGGACTGGAGCCGCTACGCCCCAATTTCCTGAACGAGCTTCGCGACCTGACCAACCGAACTGGAGTTGTGCTAATCTTCGACGAGGTGGTGACGGGCTTCCGCATCTCCAAAGGCGGAGCGCAAGCACACTACGGCGTAACGCCGGACATGACGACTATGGCCAAGATTCTCGGCGGAGGACTGCCGGGTGGTGCCGTCGCAGGCAAGGCCGACATCATCAACATGATCCAGGCACGACCGGGCGACGCTGTTTACAACGACACCCGTCGAGTTGCCCACAACGGTACTTTTAATGCTAATCCATTATCAGCAGTTGCAGGCATCAAGGCACTGGAACTGCTGGCTAATACATCAGTTAACGACGACGCTTCGGCTGCCGGGGAGAAACTGAAAGCAGGCCTCACCGAAGTGCTGGCAAAGCTGGAAATCCCAGGCTGCGCCACGGGCATCAACTCTCTTATCTTCCTGCGACTGAACACCACGGAAGAGGAGGCCGACCCCGACAGGAACCCAGACGCAGCTCGAGCCATGCGTGCCAAGGATGAGCCTACTCTGCAGAACAACCTGAATCTGGCCATGCTGAACAATGGCATCCACGCAGGTAACGTCCACGCAGGCGCTCGCTTCATCATGAGCCAAGCCCACGGCGACGCGGAGATTGAGCGCACCCTGGAGGCGGTATCCAACTCCCTCTCAGAGGTCCGCGCTCAAGGTTTGATTTGAGTCGAGCATACAAATGCAGATTAAGGCAAGACGCAAATGCATTCGTGGCAAAGTTGGCGAGCGAACGTTTGGGTAATTAGAAAACATTCAGGCGTTAGAAATTCCGTTCTCCCTGAGCCTGTCGAAGGGCATGTCTAAATGACAGGGCAACAACAGGTAAAAATGCAGGAAAATAAATACGACGTAATCATTATTGGCGGAGGCGCAGCCGGACTGACGGCAGGCCTATACACCAGCCGCGCGGAGCTTAACACGCTGCTGTTGGAGCGTATGATGCCCGGTGGGCAGATCATAAACGCCGAGCTTATCGAGAACTTTCCCGGATTTCCTGACGGCATCTCCGGCGCTGAGATTGGCCCATTGATGCAAGACCAGGCTACCCGATATGGCCTGCAGATCCAGATGGGCGAGGTTGACAGCCTTGCGCAGTCAGACGGGGGATGGAAGGCCTCGGCCTACGGAAGCGATTACGAAGCCAAGGCAATTATCGTGGCCGGTGGATCGACGCTTCGCAAGCTTGGCGTTCCCGGCGAGGAGGAGTTGTACGGAGCAGGCGTGTCCTACTGCGCCACATGCGACGGCGGTTTCTTCATGAACGAAGTAGTGGGAGTGGCCGGTGGCGGCGACTCCGCCTTAGACGAGGCTCTGGTGCTTACGGAATTCGCCTCCAAGGTGATTCTCTTCGTCAGAAGTGACGAGTTCATAGGCCAGAAGATTTACCAGGACCGGGTTTTGGCCCATGACAAGATAGAGGTGCGCTGGAACACGACGGTCGACTCCATCATCGGCGAAAGCCAGGTTGAGGGCGTCGGCATCACCGATGTCACCTCCTGCAAGACCTCTCGTGTGGACCTTTCCGGCCTGTTCATTTACGTTGGCCTTGAGCCTAACTCGGACTACCTCGGCGACCTGCTGCCATTGGATGGCGGCGGCCATATCCCCACCGACGTCTGGATGCGCACGCCCGTCGAAGGCATATTCGCAGCAGGAGACATACGCCAGAACTCCGCTGCTCAACTAATCACCTCTGCCGGCGACGGCGCAACGGCAGCCATAGCGGCGCAACGATTTCTTGATGGCCAGAAGTGGTCACACATTTGACTTAGTGCAACTTCAAACCATTATCAATTTTTAGAGAAAATCCCTTATAGTAAACTCTATGAGTCCTAACAAAAAGCTTGGAAGAAATGCACCTTGTTGGTGTGGCTCGGGTAGGAAACATAAGATATGCAATCCCGATGACTGGAGTCGCGCTAAGTCTCCCCATGAGATATGGCGTGAACTGTTAAAGTCATTTGATGCCAAATACTGCCAAGCGCCAGATAATTGGAAGCCTGAATGCTCAGGCAAAGTCGTTAGAGCCCACACGATACCTAAGAGTTCAAGTCTACGAAAGTTGGCCCGTGATGGACACGTATACGGCCTCAAAGGCGGCCTCAACGAACTGGAACGAAATCAAGGACAGTTCGTGCCTAGTTTGGTGGGCGTAAACAAGGCATCAACCTTTACTGGGTTTTGCGGCCACCATGACAATGGAATATTCTTGGCGTTAGAAGACGAAGAATTTAGCTCCACCCCTAAACAATGCTTTCTGCTGGGATATAGAGCCTTGGCGAGAGAACATTTCATGAAACAAGCACAATCGATTACATCCAATGGTTTGCGAGCTAGTAACGATCCAATCACGAGAGCTTTTGTGAATTTGAATGCCATGGGTGTTGAAAAAGGACTGGCGGATATAAACAGGCATAAATTGATATACGACCAAGTACTAGAATCATCAGATTATTCATCCATCAGGCATTATGTAATCAAGCTAAGTGACACTCCTCCGATAATGTGCAGCGGCGGCATGTTCCCAGAGTACAACATGCAAGGCAACTTACTGCAGAATCTGCTAGATGAAGATGTGGAAATAGATTTTCTGAATTACACATCGTTCGCGACGCATTACGGCGGGGCTGTAGTGTTCACATGGGATCGGTCCAGTGACAAGACTTCCGTAGAAATTATCCGAAGCCTAAATATGATTTCTCCGGATTTGTTGCCTGAGTTACTCGTCAAATTCTTCTTTTCAGTTTCCGAAAACATAATGCTAAATCCAGATTGGTGGGAGAATTTGAGCAAACACGAACAAGACCATCTGGTTTCACGCTCAAACAAGGCATCGCATCCGATCGGTTCAATTCCCGCATGCGATCTAAAATCCGGCACCGTTAATGTTGGAGCATGGAAAGTTACCGACAGAACTACTAATGCCCCTCTTTGAATTGAGAAACAATGGACTTTAGATTTACAGAAGAACAGGAAAGCTTTCGGAGCGAAGTCAGGGCGTTTTTGGCAGAGAACCTGGGCCAGGACTGGCAGGGTGTCGTGCCTGACGACTACTTCACCGACGAAAACTGGAAGCTGATCCGAGGCCTCACCGGCAAGCTGGTCGACAAGGGCTGGCTGACGCTGGCGTGGCCTACCGAGTACGGTGGGCAGGGCCGTCCTCACATCGAGCAGATGATTTACAACGAGGAGACGGCCTACTTTCGCGCGCCTATGCGAGACACCAGCATGGGGACTCATATGGTGGGACCGTCGATCATGATGTATGGCTCAGATGAACAGAAGGACCAGTACCTGTCGGAGATCGCCGACGGCTCAGCCGTGTACTGCCAGGGCTTCAGCGAGCCCGAGTCCGGCTCCGACCTGGCCTCTCTACAGCTAAGCGCAGTCGAGGATGGCGACGACTTTGTGCTCAACGGCTCCAAGGTATGGACCAGCGGCGCGCACAAGGCCAACCGCTGCTACCTCATGGCGCGCACCGAACCTGACGCTCCCAAGCATCGCGGCATCAGCATGTTCATCGTGGACATGGACACGCCGGGCATCGACGTACGGCCCATCTTCAACATGCACAACGTCCACTACTTCAACGAGGTGTTCTTTGAGAACGTGCGAATTCCCAAGCAGAGCATGATCGGCGAGATGAACCGGGGCTGGTACGTAGCCGCCACTACGCTGGACTTCGAACGCTCCGGTGTCGGGCGCTACGCAGGCAATCGCCGCGACCTGGAAGAGTTGATCAGCCTTGCACGAGAGCTCAAGTTGAACGGCAAGTCGCTGAACGACGACCCGATGTTTCGCAGGCGCATCGCAGAATTGTGGATGACCAACGAGGCGGGTAAGCTGGTCGCCTACCAGGTGGCGTGGATGCAGAGCCAGGGACTAGTGCCCAACAAAGAGGCGTCGGTCTCCAAGCTGGTGGGCAGCGAGATCAACCAGAAGATCAGCGACCTTGGCATGAAGATGCTTGGCATGTACGGAGCGTTGGAAAAGGGATCCAAGTGGGCCTACCTGCATGGACGGATAGCTTCCCAGTGGATGAACTCTTACTCGTTGACTCTGAGGGCAGGCACATCGGAGATTCAGCGTAACATCATCGCATTCCGAGGCCTCGGCCTCCCGCGCGGCTAGGGCAGGCCTGATGATGTTGGCTCTGACTCCCTGGCTGCTAATAGCCCTGGGCGGATCGTTGGGAGCGGTGTCCCGCTACGGCATCGATCGGGTCATGATCGGCCTTATGGGTCCCACGGTACTGGGGACTTTTGCAGTCAACATCACCGGATCGTTCCTGCTGGGCCTGTTTCTTACGCTATCCGACGAGCGCTTCGGCTGGTCATCAGAGCTACGAGTTCTAGTCGCGGTGGGTTTCTTGGGCTCCTTCACGACCTTTTCCACGCTAACAGTGGCCAGCCTTCAACTGGCGGGCAGCGGGGAGTGGCAAAGGGCAACAATCAACGTAGCAGGCAGCATAGCCGTCGGCCTTATAGCGGCGTTCCTGGGCATTGCGGCAGGTCGGGCGGTCTAGTTTTCTAAATGCTGTCAATGCGGTAACCTCAGCCCTGCATTCATAATCAACAGACCTGTCGAATTGCCGGCGAACTCTACTTCTTTTCTTTGCCCTCTTCGTCTAGTTCCGCTCGCATCTCGTCGATCTCGCGACGCGACGACGGATGGTGTCCATAACAGGCGCGCACGAATGCTGCTGTGGCCTTTCGCACCAAGCTAGGTGACAGAACGCTGGCCAGCGAGGCCTGGTGTTCAGATGGCGTGGTGTTAGGCAGTCTTGGTTTGCCGCGCTCATCAGCCATTACCAGCATGCCATAGTAGATGCGGAACACGTCCACGATATTTGGATCGCCACTGGGAATCATAAAGCGCAGGACTGCCTTCTTTTTGCGCCGAAGTCCCGACGGCAGCAGGCCAAGTAGAAGCTTCGCGAAATCGGAAGCTGCATCTACCTCTTCAGAAATCGAGTCTCGCATCCCGTCTTCCGTGTCTCGCCCCGAATCTTGCCGCCTACGAAAGGCCTTGGCCATCAGGAACAGCACACCAATGACGATCGCTATGGCGAGAGACCATTGCAAGACCTGTAAGAGGAGTTCCGCCACTGGCTCCTCTGCTGTGCCATCCTGCAAGGCTTCAAGCTGCGCCCCAAGGCCTATGGGACCCAGAAGCGTCTCCTGGCCTGGTTGAGCCTGTATAGCGCCCTCGATAAAGCCATATAGCCACCTGGCCAGCAGGTCAACAAGAAAGGCCAGCGGCATGATGATGACGAAGAAGATCACTGTTGCAATGGCGTTGAGCACAAACAGCACGGGCGAAGCTATGACAGACAACACGCTGCCCTGAAGCAGGCTAAACAGCAGTCCAATGGCCAGTACTGCTAACACCACGATCCCTATGACACGAGTCCACGCCCGGCTTCCAGTCGCCTGCACTGAGGCAGGGGCCAGATGCGCAATGCTCATGCCGGCAATACTGGCGGCAAAAAAGACGAAAATAACAGGGAAGATATTCAGATCGGCAGTGTGGAATATATCGGTCAAGGTAGCGATTGCGAAGGCCAGTATGCCAATCTTGAAGCTGCCTGAAAGGTTATTCCCAGGCAATTCCATGGCTGTCAGGTGACCGCCACGCCACCACAGAAACGCACCGGCAAAGCTGCCCATTACAGCACGAAATATGAACTCCGACGTCCCCTCACCAAAGGCCAGAGTAGCCAACCATCCGAAGTTAATGGCCCCGACTGTCGGCTCAACCTGTGTGCCAACGACCAGGAATACCACCACCACGCCGGTAATCATTTGCGCAACGTATGCGGCCACCGTGGGCAGTAACAGGTATTGTAGGAAGCGGACCACCAGCAGCGACACAAAAGACACGGACAGCATCGCGACCCATGTCATTGGGCTGCCGGTAGCGCCCAGCATCAACCCTATCACGCCAGCCAGGGCAAATAGCCAGGAAGCCTCCTCCAGTAGCAGTGCCCCCAGCACCAGCCTATTTTGGAGCGAACTCATCTTCTAACTCCATCCTGGCAAAATGATCATTAAGATGGTGGACTACTATACCGTCCGCCATCTGGGGGCAGTCGTCGTCGCCGACGTACAGCACCACAATGCCATAGCCACTGGCCTTGGCCCGGCGTAATACGTCCGCCATATCCTCCGATATGAAGCCGCTAACAACGACAATAGTCGCGCCCAAAGCGAACTTCTGCCAGTTCTCTCCAAGTTGAGAATCCATGGAGCCCATGGCGATAGGACGTACCGTAGCCAAAGCCTCCAATATGAACGAGAGCTGTTCATTGGCCCGGCTGGGCGACAAGCGCATGGGCCTGTCTGCAAGCACCGGCGTGCCGTTGGAGAACAGGCCAACGCTGTACTGCTGCTCGGCGGCGTAACTTGCTACGGAGGCCGCTGCGGTAATCACTCGTTCGAGAATATTGGGCGAGTAGCCTTCCCAATAATGGGCAGTAGTATCCACGGCCACAACCAGAATCAGCGTCATAGTGGAGCTGGGCTCGAAGGTCCTGACCTGGAGTTGCTGCATCCGGGCCGTTGCCTTCCAGTCCACTATCTTCAGCGGGTCCCCCAGGTTGTAATCCCGAAGGCCCATTGGCCGCGATGCATCCTCGTAAATCCGAATGCCGCCCTTATTCTCGCCCAGCGGCCGACCATAAGGCAGACCTAGCTCGGGCAGAGGAACGACCTTTGGATACACCAGGATGTAATCTTCGCCACGCTCTTCATGGCTGCTCTTGAACAGGCCGAAGAGGTCGCCGCTCTCCAGGCGTACAGGCCCAAGGCGATAGAAGCCCCTCTTGGTGCACATGAACATGTATTGCCATCGGATGCGCTCGTACCAGCCCATAGAGGTGGCATGGCGCATAGTTTGAGCCTCCGGAATGTGGCTGCCCGCCATGTCCGCGTCAGCGAAGATCACCGACTTAGGCATCTGGTCTTCAGCCCGAACTATTCCTAGCGGTAGCGGCTTGCGATTGCTTAGGCTAACGGTAATTCCGATCTCCTCGCCAATGAACACGCGCTGCTGGGACAGCTCCCGCTCGTAGGAAACATCTTGCAGGGAGAGCCGATTCCACATCCATGATATCCCCGCAACCAGCAGGCCCATGGCGCTAAATCCAATGACCAGACCCTGTCCAGTAAACAACCCGATAAGGATCAAAGCAATAAAGACTATGATCCAGAGGTCGTGCCAAAGCTGATTAAGCAAAGAGGCCTATCTTTCGATGGGGACTGGGACCGATGCCATGATCTCCCGGACCACATTTTCGGTGCTGCGACCGCGCAATCTGGCCGTGGAGGTCAGGACCATTCGGTGAGGCAATACATGCGGCACCACGGCCTTCACATCGTCCGGAGTCACGAAGTCGCGACCGTCAATGGCGGCGGTCGCCTGGGCCGTCTTGTACATGGCCATCGCACCACGAGGGCTGGCTCCCAGCATCAGGCCCTGGTTTTCCCGCGACGCCTGAGCAATGGCGACGATATACTCACGGACGGTGTCGTCCACTCGCACCTCGGTGACCTGCCGCTGGATGCGTCCCAACTCGGCACCATCGGTTACAGCGTCAATGGCGTCCACCACGGAGTCACGTTCAAAGCGAAGCAGTATGTCCGACTCCTCTTCCGGAGTTGGATAGCCAAGCTTTATTCGCACCATAAAGCGGTCCAGTTGGGCCTCGGGCAAGGGGAAAGTGCCTTCCATCTCGATAGGATTCTGCGTGGCCATCACCAGAAAAGGATCGGGGAGGGGTCGTGTCTCGCCATCCACGGTAGACTGCCGTTCCTGCATGGCTTCCAGCAACGCTGACTGGGTACGAGGTGTTGCGCGGTTGATCTCGTCCGCAAGCAGCACCTGGCTGAATATTGGCCCTTCGCGGAATTCGAAGTCGCCCGTCTTCTGATTGAAGAAGTTGACGCCCAAGACATCGGTAGGCATCAGGTCTGGGGTGAACTGTATGCGATTGAACGTGCATCCCAGTGACTGAGCTATCGCCTTGGCCATCGTTGTCTTGCCAATTCCAGGGACGTCCTCTACCAGGATGTGACCTCTGCAAAGTAGTGCCACTATCGCCAAGTTGATGACGTCGCCCTTGCCCACGATAACGCGTTGAACGCCTTCGCGAATCCTGGTCGCAACGTCTTGAATTTGCCCGACGGCTGCCGTATCCGTCACGTATAACCTCGCTGTTGCAGACGTCCTGTGAAATCAGAGACAGGTCGCCGTGTTTATTGGATGCTCTTTCCCCAGGGATGGGGCATTTTTGAATCGCCTAAGTATAGTCTACGCCACCCAAATCCACCACGCGGCTTCTTGAAACGAGGGTGCCACATCCCTAGTGTCAGTACGGCAGTTACGGTATATTAGATGTCAGGGTGCACATCACCATGCGCGTTACAAGGCCTGTCACAAGTGAAGTGTAGGTAGGACTCTCATGAAAAAGTCAACATCCCTGAAGATATTACCAACGTTGTTCAGCGTAACAGTGGCGATTTACGCATACAAGACGAAGCACTCCACGGAACATTTCTTGGAGTGCCTTTCGACTTTCGCATGCCCACGGTCGCTCGATTCAAGGCGAGCTTCTGGAATCCAGAGGACCCGCGAGTCTTCACGCCTCGACCCTTTGGTGTAGGCTGGGGAATAAACTTCCCGCAGTTGAAGAAGCGCATCAATGCTGGCATGGAAGACTTGCGTCGCCTGCGCCAATAGGCTTTAGTAAGCCTCTTTTTAATACTGCCCGGTAGTGTAGTGGTAGCACAAAGGACTTTGAATCCTTTGACCCAGGTTCGAATCCTGGCCGGGCAGCCAATTGTTGATTTCGAGTTTTCCGGACGGTCCCACACTCCGCACTAACTGATATGGTGCGACTGTCATCTCATCTCATCACAGTAACCTTCTTCTTTGCGTGTTTTGCATATTTGTATAAACATGACAACATTGGCCTGCAATTATGTTCGCGATTCAAATACCCTTCTGGCCCTGAATTAATTAGCGTTTTTTCATGGGCTGTACAATGCACGGGTCGCGCCCCCATGATGAGATGACGGGATACAAAGCATGGCAAAGGTACGATATATTGTGAACGACACTGAGGAGTCCGTGAACTTCTATGTCCAACATTTGGGCTTCGAACTACTCTTCAACGCAGGGCCGTTCGCCATGATTAAGAGGGACGACCTGACTATATTGGTTAGCGGCCCGAAGACTTCAGTTGCTCAGCCCATGCCTTACGGTCGTGTTATCGAGCATCTTCGCCCACTCGGCTCTCGGTTTCATCAGAAACAGACCGTCCAGAATGCGTATAAGTTCGCGATTATTCTGAGATCTCGGTGTGTGGCTAGCGAACCTTGGATCGGCCACAATCTGTTGAAGGCCAACTGCTCGACAAAAGCCGTCCCAAAAACGTTCCGATTCGATCATCACCAACTGAACCCACTTAACGTCGGCGCACTGGTAATAATTAAAGAGCGGGTTGCCCACTTCAGATCGAGATATGTGATCTGGTGCACGTCCAAACTGCAGGGCCGCCATCAAGTCACCGCCAATTGCCCACAAGCCAGTGTTAAGCAGTGAGCAGTCTATTCGTTGACCGACACCTGACTGCTCACGCTCGTATAGGCCGAGCGCTATGGCGGCGGTAATGGCCAGCGACGTGGCTTGATCACCCATGCCTGGGCGCTGCTGTATGGGAGGGGAGCCTGCTTCACCAAGACTGCCTATTATACCGGAGCGAGCCCAGAATGCAGCATAATCGAATCCTGATCGATCTCTGTCTGGGCCTTCCGGGCCGTAGCCTGTCAACGCGACGTATATGATTCGAGCGTTGGCCTTCGATACATCTTCGTATCTGAGCCTGTAGCGATCCATCTACCTGCGTCGCCAATTTCCGAACAATCTCCTGCCCTTGCAGGCTGTTCAGGTCCACAGCGAGACTTTTTTTGCCTCGATTTAATAGCTCGAATATAACGTTCACACCGCCGAGGTACTGAATCACACCGGTGTGGTCCAGGGTAATACTTCGCACGGGATCTCCAGTATCGGGATGTTCGATCTTTAAAACGTTGGCTCCAAGGTCGGCGAGTATTGCACACGCTGAAGGCGCCGCTACCCAGTTGGCGACTTCCAACACCTTTATGTCATCAAACATGCCTGTCATGTACGATTCTCCCTTCGTTTAAGGCTTATGCGTTTTGAGACCAGTAATAAGGGTGATTCTTAAATATCTGTAGATAGGCCATATTAGCAACGAAAGGGAGCACAGATCTACCAGCCCCCACTGTGACGGTGTGAGAGGCATGAAACCGCAGCAGCATATCTGCCATTAGTTCACTTAGCTCAACGACCCTGCTCGCCCAACAGTGATATACTTCACACTTGAAAACCTGAATTCAACAACACTTAAATAACCAAAAGAGGGCGATGATTGGATGAAAATAACTGACGTTACGATGACGCAGCTCTTTTGCCCTCAAAACGACTCTACCCAGATCTCCATTCCATCCGCTCCCCGATCACAAGCCAGCAAACGGGGCCGCTTGTTGCTCCACGCGTACTCCGAAGAGGGCTCAGAGCCGAATCCCGCTGCCTTGGAGCAAAGGCCCGCATGAACCCCTCAGACCAGGCGGATGACGGCGAAAGCCGGCCCGCACCTCCTCGAAAGCGGCGCATGCCTCGACTGCAGATATTCGACTCTCTTTCGGCGTATCCAGATTACCGACTGCTGTTTATCGGCAACTTTTGTGCCAACAGTGCCCAGTGGCTGCAGCTACTCTCCATTGGCTGGCTAGTACGAAGCCTGACAGTCGGCTCCTCTTCATCTGCCCTTTTGGTCGTAACGGTCGGTGGCATGAATACCCTGCCTAGCCTGTTCTTCGGCCCCATAGCAGGTGTAATCGGAGATCGCGTTGATCGCCGTAAACTAGTTATGCGGGTCCAGATATTCATGTCCATATTCGCCCTGTTGTTCGCGTTCATGGTCGGGCTACGAATGGTCACAGTGTGGCACGCGTACATTTACGTACTGGTAAGCGGCCTATGCCTTACCATCACTCAACCCATGCGGCAGGCCATGATAGCCAACGTAGTTCCCAGGGAATCGCTGGGCAACGCCTACGCCACAAACGTAATCACCATTCCGGGCACTCGCATGATTGGCCCGTTTATAGGCGGCATCCTGATCGCAACACTGGGGTTCTTCTGGAACTTCACAATGGAAGCTGCACTGTACGCGGCGAACGTTCTGCTGCTCATGCGAATGAAAATGCCCTACTATAGGCCGCGTAAGATCGCCAAAGGCCAGTCCATTCTCGTAGACCTGATTGAAGGCTTCACATATGTTTGGAGAGACAACCGCGTGATCGTTTACCTGACAGTCTTGAGCCTGCTACCGAATACCCTACTGCAGCCTCTCATGTTCCTTCTGCCGGTGTTCACAGAGGAGGTGCTGCGGCGCGGCCCGGAAATCGGCGGCCTGTTCTTGGCCATCAACGGCTTTGGCGGCATGGTCGCAGCAATGCTTATCGCTTCGTTCGGCTTCGTGTTCCGCAAAGGCCAGATCGTCCTTGCCACCGCATTAATCAGCTCAGTCCTGGTGCTGCTGTTCTCCCAGGCCTATATCCTGCCAGTGGCCTTCTTTTTGATCATGCTCTACGCCGCCAGCCAGACGGTGTACCGCACAACAAACGGAACGCTTATTCAACTGCTGGTTCCCGATGATATGCGCGGTCGTGTAACGACTCTCCAGCGATACAGTATGGGCTTCGTGGTCTTATCCAGCATGGCCGTTGGCTGGTTCGCAGGCGTGTTCTCTGTCTCTGTGGCCCTGGCCGTGATGGGAGTAATGGGCATTGTCGCTGGAACTGGCGCATACATAATCTCTAGTCGAATTAAGGAGCTTGCATAAGAATGCAATATAGGACTCTCGGAAAAACTGGCCTAAACGTCTCGCTGGCAAGTTACGGCACTGGCGGGCAAAGCCAGTTTGGTCAAAAGGCAGGGCTGGAGCAGAAGTCCCAGGATGATCTGATACATCGCTGCCTGGATTTGGGCATTAACCTCTTCGATACGCACGAGGCATATGGCAGCAGCGAGGAGATTCTTGGCCGATCACTCAAGGGCGTGCCGAGGGATTCCTACCATCTGATCACCAAGTGGCGATATCACAACAGCGGAGTGCCGAAAGAGGACGCTGAGGACCTGGCCAGGTCTGTGGAGCGCAGCCTAAGCAGGCTGAAAACGGATTACGTGGACATCATGATGATCCACGGCATCATGGCGGCGGATTACGACCTGGTGATGGAGCGGTTCATGCCCGTCATGGACAGGCTAAGGACAGAAGGAAAGTTTCGCTTTAATGGCTTCAGCACCAGATACATCGTCGACCCATGGCAGGAGTCACCGCCTCTCGCGCTGAAAAAGGACCCAGATATTTGGGACACGGTGATGCTGAAATACGGAATTCTGAACCAGATCGCGGCCAACGAGACTCTGCCTCTGGCTATCGAGCATAACGTGGGTATTTTGAACATGGCTTCGGTGCGCATACGTCTGCCCAACCCGCAGCTCTTGATGGAATCCATCTCCGATTGGAAGCAGAAGGGTTACCTTGCTGAAGATAGCCTACCCGCTGAAGACCCTCTTGGCTGGCTGGTGCATGGAGACGTAGATTCGGTGATAAGCGCAGCCTACAAATTCGGCGCGGAACACCCGGCGATTTCTACGGTCATCACCGGCACCGGCAGCATAGACCATCTGGAAACGAACGTCGCAGCGCTGGAGAAGCCCAGCCTGCCGCCGGAAGACGCCCAGCGCATCCGGGACCTATTTGGCAAAATAGGGGAATACGCCTGATATAACTTCAAGCGCTCCCGGAATGAAAAGCTACGGCCTTACTTCACCCTGCTATCTTATCCAGCTTCACAACGCCATCACATGTAAAACTAAAACTCGACGACGGAGCGAAGTACATCGCCGCGTTCCATCTTGTGGAAGGACTCCTCCACATCATCGATGCCTATGGTCTCGCTGACGAACTTGTCCAGCGGAAGCCTGCCCTGCAGATACAGGTCGATAAGCATTGGAAAGTCCCGCGTCGGCAGGCAGTCGCCATACCACGAAGACTTCAGCGAGCCGCCACGGCCAAAGATATCAATGAGAGGCAACTCTATCTTCATGTCCGGACTCGGCACACCAACCAGCACTACAGTGCCCGCGTGATCCCGTGAGTAAAAGGCCTGCTCATAGGTCTGCGGCAGCCCAACCGCGTCAATGGCCACGTCGACTCCATTGCCACCGGTGAGTTCGCGCACAGCCTCTACCACGTCTGTCGATGAGGAGTTGATGGTGTGCGTGGCGCCGAATTCCTTGGCCCACTCCAGCTTTCGGTCGTCGATGTCCACGGCTATGATCGCATGCGCCCCAGCCAGCTTTGAGCCCGCTATGGCCGCATCACCAACACCGCCGCAGCCGAATACAGCTACCGAATCTCCCCGCGAGACGTTGCCCGTGTTCATAGCCGCGCCTAGGCCAGCCATCACGCCGCAGCCTATCAGCCCTGCGACGGCGGCACCGGCCCGGGAGTCGACCTTGACGGCCTGCCCAGAATCAACCAGCGTAAGCTCAGCGAAGGCGCCAATGCCCAGAGCTGGCGATAGCTTTGTACCGTCAGTCAGCGCCATTGGCTGCACGGCATTGCGGCTGGCGAAGCAGTACCAAGGCCTACCTCGCGAGCACGACCGACAAGTGCCACAAGGCGCGCGCCACGCCAGGATAACGAAGTCGCCCGGTTCGACGTTCGACACGCCGTTGCCAATCTTCTCCACTATCCCCGCAGCCTCATGGCCCAAAAGATAAGGAAACTCGTTGTTGATAGCGCCTTCGCGGTAGTGCAGATCCGTGTGGCAAACGCCGCATGCCTGCACTCGCACCAGCGCCTCGCCAGGTCCGGGATCAGGCACCAGCACTGTCTCCACGGTGACCGCTGCGCCCTGCTCCCTGGCTATAACACCACGGACTTCGTTAACCATATGCTCCTTCCAGAACGCAAAGGACTGCTCATTTAATGGGATAACAGTTCCGAGCAAAAATACAAAAACTTTGCGTGGGGTTAATGTTCTTGACAGTGAGTCGAAGATACCATTCCGTTATAGGCATGACAATAGCCGAATAGCTATTCCTGACCTAAACGGCCTCAGATATGAGACGCAGATCTACCCAGAGGCCTAGTCCGAGGCTCCTGCTGCATTGGGCACGACTGCCTTGGCCTCTTCAGGCAGAGTCTCCTCCCAGTCGCCAATCAGCATGTGCGAAGTCGGTTCCAGCAGGATGGTAACGACTGCTCCGCCGAGGCTCGCGACCAACGACAGCACAATAATGGAGTTGTATGTACCAGTCAGGTCCAGCATTCTACCAGCTACGAAGCTCACAAATGCGTGCCCCAATAGCGCGCCGGACATCTGCCAACCATAAACCCTGGCCATTGGCCCCGTGCCGTAATACTGACGGTTGATGACCAGGTAACCCGTCCATTCTCCGCCGAAGCCTATGCCAAATATTGCGGCGAATATGTAGAAATCCATGGCGCTTTGGGCGAAGAATAGGTAGATGACAGCCAGCCCCTGTATGGCCAAGCAGGTCGCCATTATCTTCTTCGTGCCGTGCCGCTCCGCAAGAATAGGCGTCAGTAATCTGCTGGATATGCTGACCAATGATATGATCCCCAAAATCCATGCAGCGTCTATCAGCCCTACGCCTCTTTGCACCGCCAGCGGGACAGAAAATACCATGACTACGCCGTGGCCCGCGCATCCTAATCCATGAATGGCAGGCAGGTTCCAGAACGCCCTGGTACGCCTGACGTGACTGTTGAACACCTTGGTCCTGAGCTGTTCTATGTTCGACGCCATACGAGCTTGAAACGGTTCATCATCCGTCATTCCATAGGGCTTCATGTTCAGGTCCTGAGGCCTGTCCCTGAAGAATATTGCCAGGGTGAACAGAACGATACCGGCGAAAAGCGCGATCGCAAGGAACGTCGCTTCCCAGCCTAAGTTGACCACCATATTGCCCAGTAGCGGCGCCATCACAAAGGGCCCTATACCAGAAGCGGCCCACAGTATACCGGTTCCCAGTCCCAGGGATCGCCGGAACCAGCCAGCCACAGCGGCCATCAGCGGAACCATGAATATTGACTGGACCGCTCCTCGCATCACGCCGAAGGTAATCATGAGTTGCCAGGATGTGTGCATATATGCGACGGCGACCAGGACGATGCAGTACCAGGCCGCTCCTGCAATCATCATTTTGCGTGCGCCGAAGCGGTCGCCCATCCACCCGGCGACAGGCGCCAGTATCGCTGCAGTCAGAAAGTACAGACCAAAAGCAGCGCCAATGCTGGTAAGGCTGAACCCGAACTTTCCATCGGTATCCGCCAGCGGTTGCACTAGCACCCCGCCTGCGAAGTTGATGGAAAGCGCAATCACCTGGACCATGGCTAACACGGCGACGATGACCCAGGCGTAGTGGAAATTAGCTTTACTTATTTTTCGGGAGGGAGTGTTGAGGAAATCTAGGTTTACCAACAAAAGCGCCTTTGCTTGGCCGGGTCCTCCTACTCGTTCTTGCCGCTTAGACCCTGGCCAAATTCATAAATGCTTAGTTATTCGAAAAGCTATTGCCAAGGATGATAACACGTGCAAGCAGGCAGATGTCGGAATTATTAGTATTGAATTCCACGCCTATGTCGATCAGGTAATCTGTTATTTACCGGCTCAACGAGTATAATGCCGCAAAAAGCAGACTTGGCCTCGTCACTAAGGAGTAACTACATGAAATTCGGCCTACTTTACGAGACACAACGGCCCTTCCAAGGCACAGAGGTTGACTGGAATACCCTTTACAAGGAGACACTGGAGCAGTGCCAACTGGCCGACCAGGTGGGCTTCGATAACCTCTGGTTCGTCGAACATCACTTCCTGACAGGCTTCTCGGGATCGCCGTGCCCGGAAGTGCTAATGGGCGCGCTGAGCCAGATAACCAAGAACATCAGGATAGGCTTCGGCGTATCCATACTGCCTCACGCGCATCCGGTCAGAATAGCCGAGCGAGTTGCTATGGTGGACCAGCTAACCAACGGTCGCGTCGAGTTCGGCACGGGACGCTCCAATGCCTATGAGCAGATGGGGCTAGGCGTGGACCCTCGCGACACCCGGGAGATGTGGGAAGAGTCCCTGGCCATGCTGCCTAAGATATGGCAGTCGGATGAGTTCTCGTGGGAGGGCAAGTACTGGAACGTGCCGACCCGCCGAGTGCTGCCCAAGCCATTCCAGAAGCCACATCCCCGCATGTACCTGGCCTGCACTCAGGCGGAGAGCTTCAAGCTGGCGGCCGAGCGCGGCATTGGCGTGCTGTCTTCCGCCTCATACGCGACTCATATCCTGGCGGAGCATGTAAAGGTCTACAGGGAGCACATCAAGAACGCCAATCCCGTCGGCGCGTTTGTCACCAACTTTTGGGGCAACAATGTGCACGCGTACTGCGGCACCGACAACGACGAGGCCCGGAAAACAGCCGCAGATTCCATGAAGGCGTTCTTCGGCCCAGACAAGCCCTACATTGCCGGACGCATCGGAGCATACGAGGAGCTGCTTGAGGCATGGGGCGGAGTTCCCGACCACTTACAAGCCGACTTTGGCCGTTGGATTCGCCAGTCCGATGAGGCCCACAAGGAGCAGGCCGAGCAGGCGGGCGTATCGCTGGACTCGGGTCCTGGCGCGGCGCGGGCCGCCATCGCAGAGCTAGACCCCAACACCCTGGCAGACCGTGGCGTCATCATTGCAGGCGACCCTGACAGCTGCGCCAAGGCCATTCAGATGTACGAGGACATCGGAGTAGACCAGGTGATGATGATTATCCAGACGGAGTCCATCCCCCACGAAAAGGTGATGAGCTCCATCGAGCTATTCGGCAAAGAGGTATTCCCTAGATTTCGAGAGGCCGACAAGGCGAAGGCAGGAGTCGCAGGGAACTAGGTTTTAGCACACGAAACACGGAGTCTCCATGTTGAACGAACACGATAAATTAGCGATTGACGGCGGGAATCCTGTCATTAGTGAACCTCTGCCGACAGGCGTGTCTGGTCCTAGCATCATAGGCGGGGAAGAGATAGATATCGTCACGGACCTGCTCCGCCGTCAACAGCTCTTCCGATACTCCGAAAACAGCGAGACCAGCGCATTCGAGAAAGAAGCTGCCGAGGTACTGGGTGTGGAGTTTGCCGTCATGGTCAATTCCGGCACCAGTGCCCTTATTTGCGCCCTCATTGGCGTAGGTGTTGGCCCCGGAGATGAGGTGATTATCCCGGGCTACACTTATATCTCCACCGCCTCCGCTGTCGTGGCCGTCGGCGCGGTCCCTGTAATAGCCGAGATAGACGACTCGCTTGGGCTTGACCCGGCCGACGTTATTCAAAAGATTACACCTCACACTAGGGCCATCGTCCCGGTGCACATGCGAGGCACCCCTGCCAGACTCGATGCCTTGATTGCGGTCGCAAAAGAGCATGACCTTAAAGTAGTGGAAGACTCCTGCCAATGCGTAGGCGGCTCGTACAAAGGAAAGCCAATCGGCACTCTTGGAGACGTGGGAACATGGAGCCTGAACTACTACAAGACCATTAGCTCTGGAGAGGGCGGTCTGGTCTTTACCAACGACCGAGACATTTACGAGCGGGCCTCCTATGCGTCCGACCCGGGTTTCCCAATGTGGACAAAGTCAGCGGGCGACGGTTGGAGCAATCCGCCCTTCTCTTCTCAGACCTACAGGCCTAGCGAGATCACAGGAGCGATAGGTCGCGTGCAACTGCACAAGCTTGCTACAGTCATCGAACACCAACGCGAGGTTCAGAATGCTTTCCTGGGCGCTCTGGACGAGGGCCGGGGATATAAGCTTCAGCACATGGACGACCCGGCAGGCGACACGGGCGTCGCCGCGTCCATAATCGTGCATGACGAGGAGTTGGCCAGGGGCTACGCTCTGGCCTTAGAAGCCGAGGGAGTGCCCGCAGCCACCATCTATAACGAAGGCATACCGGACCGCCACATCTACAGCGACTGGGACTCTATTCTGAACAAGCAGTCGCCGCACCCCACGGGCTATCCCTGGAAAGACCCCGCCTACAAAGGCAACGTCCAATACTCCAAGGGCATGTGCCCACGGACGCTGTCATTGTTGGGACGCAGCATCCGCTTCGACTTCCACATGAACCTCACGGTGGAGCACGCCAGGCTTATGGCCCAGGCCCTCAACAAGGTCGACGCAGCGCTGGGGTAAGGACTGGCATAACACGCATGCCGGCAAGCTGACCGAGCAGCCACAAGAGTCTAATCGAATACAGCTATGGCCTCAATCTCGATCTTGAGGTGGGGCAGGTCCAGGCCCGCCACCTGCACGCGAGTACTGGCAGGCAGGTTGTCTCCGAAGTACTTCATTCGGACTTCTTGCGTCAATTTCTTTCCCTCTGCTGATACATCGGTGACGAAGTTTGTGATCTTCACAATGTTGTCCAGAGAGCCGCCCTCAACCTCCATGATGTGCTGAATGCGCTTCAGGATAACGTCGGTCTGCTGGCCGATGTCACCGAACTCAGCGTCGGTCATTTTGGCCGTAGCCCCGGCCAGGTACAGCGTATTGCCTGCCCTGACCGAGTGGAAGTGAGGTGATCCCGTCATGGGAATCTCTGGATAGTTCCTTCTAATTAATTCCATATTGTCCTCCGCGATGACTTGTTTCATAGGCTAATTAAATAGGGTCCTACAGTTGCTCCGAAAAAAGTTAGAATACCAGTGGTATCTTATCTTAGCGCTCCCATTCGTAGAAGCCTTAAAGTTTGAATGGGCTAGCCAAGTCTATTGTCTATCTAGGGAGATACAAAAAAAATGAAACAGGATAATCGTGTAATAGCTGCCATGAAGGAAGGCCGGGTGGCCTACGGCTTCAACCTCATATTCCCATCTCCACACGTGGTAGAGATCTTGGGAATGCTGGATTTCGACTTCGTCTGGCTGGATGGCGAGCATGGGCCCTTCACCTTGGAAAATATCGAGGACATATGCAGAACGGCGGACGCAGCCGGCATGACCACCATTGCTCGAGTGCCGGACGTAAACGCATCGACTATCCTGCGCTTCTTGGACAGAGGTGTACAGGGAATTTATGGACCACACATAGCAACCAAAGAAGACGCCCAAAGACTGGTGGACGCATGTTACTTTGGGCCCCAGGGACAGCGCTCCTTTGGAGCAAATAGAGGCACCGATTATTGGCATGACATCCCAGACCTGAAGGCCTACTACCAGAACTGCAACGACAATATGTTGGTAGGCGCGCTGCTCGAAGACCAGGGCTCCATCGACAACATCGACGAGATTCTTGCAGTGGATGGTATCGATTATTTCGGCATCGGCCCCAACGATTTCTCCCAGGGTATCGGCTACCCCGGAGAGCCAGGACACCCAGAGGTCGAAAGGGTCACCCGAGAGCTTACCGACCGTATCAGAGAGGCGGGGCGTCGAATGGTTACGGACGTCCTTGAATCCGAGTGGATAACGACTATCCTTATCGACGGCGGAAGAAAGGTCTTGGATCGCCGAAAAGATTAAAGTCGACAAGAGATAACACAATACAGGCGGGAGAAGAGCACGTGGGTCGAAAACGTCGGTTGTAAAAGCGGCTGGATCCGGTTCACAGCAGGTGCGTGAAGAGGTCATGACACGCTTACATGACCAGTGTGATAAATAGGCCGACTAACAGAGCAACATGCCTGAGCCTTAAACTCTAATCAAGGCTCAGGCATATCTTTTATGGCTAGTTAACTAGCCGGCGATGGCATCGTAGTGATCGAAATTGGCGATGACCTTCTTTTCGTAAAGGGCAGCCATCTTCTCATTTGAGTAACCCAGCAGACCACCCAGGACCTCCTGGTTGTGCTCCCCTACCTTAGGGGTTGAGCCAATCACAACTGGCGTCCTGCTGAAGTGCCAGAAGTCGCCGGACACGGCCATGGTTCCAGCCAGGAAGTCCGGGACATCCACCATGGCTCTGCGTTCCCACGGATGGGGGTCCTCTGCAGCCTCAGCAATGGTGTTAACGGGAGCAGCCGTAATGTCAAACTTTGTGAAGTGGTCTATGGCTTCCTTCATGGTCAAGTTGGACAGCAGATTTTCCATCTCACCATTGACGATATTCTTGTGCTTGGTCCGCTCTGGCCGTGAGGAGAATCGAGGGTCCTCCAGCCATTCCGGCTTATTCAAGGCATTACACACACGGTGCCACTGGTGCTGGTCTCCGGCGGTAACCAGGACCCATCCACCCTTGCAAGGATATATGCCTCCCGGAGCGCCTTCAGGGCCTTCACCTCGGGAAGGAGACTTGCCGGTGCCGTGGTATGCCGAGATAGGAATCTCCGTGTAACTGTAGCCCGTGTCAGCCAAGCAGACATCCATGCTCTGGCCTTGCCCCGACTCCACTCGCTCGTAAAGGGCAGCCATGGTGCCCAGAGCAGCGTGCAGTGCAGTAGTCCGGTCGATAATGGGCACGCCAGCGCGGATAGGCGGCATTCCCTCTTCGCCCGTAATCATAGCGATGCCAGACATGGTCTGGCCGATTGGGTCGTAGCCGATCTTCTCTTTATAGGGGCCGAACTGACCATAGGCGGATACGTTCACCATGATTATCCGCGGGTTGAGTTCCTTGAGAACATCGTACCCAAATCCCATGACTTCAATAGTTCCCGGTCGGAAGTTTTGCAAGAGCACATCGGAGATCTTAACTAGTTCTCGCAAAGCCTCTTTGCCTTCTTCCTGGCGAAGATCAATGCTCAGGCTCTTCTTGCCGCTGTTATACTGCACCCAGTAGGCGCTCTGCTTTCCAACGAAGGGCGCATGATAGCGCGTCTCTTCGCCACCGAGGCGTTCTAGCTTGATAACCTCGGCTCCCATGCGAGCCAGTACTTGGGCACATCTTGGACCAGCCTGATGCCGACCAAGATCGAGAACTCTTACGCCGTCTAATGGGCCTTTTCCTTCAACCATATTTTCACCTCAAAGTAAGTCTCTGTTATACCAGTTGTTTCTTTCAAAGGGCGTAATTAAGCCAGTGCACCACCGAGGCGCCGACATCGGCTATTAACGGCCCTTTCGCGAGAGGAAATCAGGGAAGGCATCCTCCACGCCAAAGCCTACAACCTTGTCCGTCGTGAACGTCCTCTCGTTTTCGTACATCTGTCTCATATCGGCGCCCTTATGCTGTAGAAGAAGCTCCTTGATGCCCATAACGGACTCCCGTCGGTTGTTGGCAATTGGTGTCGCTATCTCTAGGGTCTTCTCGCGGAGTTGCCCACAGGGAACCAGGTGGTTGAGCAACCCGATTCGGTAAGCCTCTTCCGCCTCCACGACTCGACCGGAAAACAGCAACTCTTTCGCCATAGGCCAGCCAACCTGATTAGTCAAAGTCCAGGTGGAATTGATTCGTCCGTAGGCTGCTGCCAGGAATCGAAAACTTGAGTGCTCGCAACCGATGCGAAAGTCCAGCGACGAAGCCAGAACTCCGCCGCCGCCATATGCCAGGCCGTTCATCATTCCGATGACAGGCTTAGGTGAAGCGGAGATCTCATAGCCCTGCTGAGAACGCACTGCGCTGGTGCGCTCTCTCTCCTCTTCTGTCAGCTCCTTGGCGTGCACGCGCTGTTCGTGGATATCCCCTCCGGCGGAGAAAGCACGCTGCCCTACTCCCGTTATCACGATACATCCTATGCTGTCATCAGCGTTCATGGTCTTCACGCCGTCATGCAACTCGGAACTTAGCTTGTGGTTCAAAGCGTTAAGGACTTCCGGCCGGTTTAGCGTCAGTATTCCAACACCGTTAACATTCTCAACCAGGATATGTTCATAGGCCATAAATTCACCGCCTCCATTTACGTCAACTTATTCTCCTCAATTATGGTGTAACACCGAGAACAGAGGAATGTTGAGTATTCTATTCTCAAGACAAAGGCGGGTCAACGAAGGGTTCATTGGGTGTACAGAAATAGAACAGCAGGCAACAAACATTCAAAGTGAGGTATCATTAATAATCTTTGTCTTTTCCATCTTCGCAGGTGAAAGGCTGCCTAGCAGATGGTGTGGTCGCTGAATTTTATGGTCAACGAATGAGTGTCCAGTCCGCAGCAGAGCATAGGTTAGGTGTTGCCTTTGTGTTTAGTAAGGAAACGGCGGATATATGATTCAAATGAATAGGACTGTAAATGCTAGAACTCTCTCGTCTTGCCAGGATTCGCACTGAAATCTTGGCCGGACTCACCGTTTCACTGGCGCTCGTTCCCGAGGCAGTCGCCTTTGCCTTCGTAGCGGGTGTCGAACCTCTCGTAGGTTTGTACGCCGCATTCTTGATGGGGTTTATCACCTCTCTGACGGGGGGGAGGCCCGGCATGATATCCGGAGCCACCGGGGCGTTGGCCGTAGTTATGGTCGCCCTGGTCAGGGACAACGGCGTAGACTTTCTGTTCATCACCGTGATCCTCATGGGAATAATCCAGATGGTCATCGGCTTGCTGAAATTAGGCAACCTGATTCGCATGGTGTCCTACCCAGTGATGTTTGGCTTTGTGAACGGGCTTGCCATCGTCATCTTCTTGGCGCAACTGGAGAGTTTTAAGGTAGAAGGCGCAGATGGCCACGAGACGTGGCTACCCATGGGCGATATGGGTATCATGCTCGCTCTGGTGGCGTTGACAATGTCCGTAATTTACCTGCTGCCAAGAGTGACAAGAGTCTTCCCGGCAGCCCTGGCCGGAATACTGGTCGTCTCGGCGTTAGTGATATTCGCCGGCATTCCCACCATCACGGTGGGCGACATCTCCAGCATATCTGGAGGTCTCCCGTTATTCCGAATACCGGACGTGCCATTTAACATGGAGACCGTTCGAATTATCCTGCCCTTTGCTCTCATTCTGGCAGGCATCGGTCTGATTGAATCCCTGCTCACCCTAAATTTGATCGATGGCATGACCGAGACAAAAGGGCAAAAGAACCGCGAGTGCGTCGCGCAGGGCGCAGCGAACGTGGTAACCGGATTCTTTGGCGGCATGGGCGGTTGCGCTATGATCGGCCAGAGTATAATCAACATCGAGTCGGGCGCAAGATGGCGGTTATCGGGCATAGTGGCCGCCGTTTTCTTACTGATCTTTATTCTTTTTGGATCATCTCTGATCGAGCGCATACCTCTCGCAGCCCTTGTAGGCGTTATGTTCGTGGTCGTAATCGGCACCATGTCGTGGACTAGCATGCGGATCATTGGCAAAGTACCTAGGGCCGATGCGCTGATAATGATATTTGTTACAGCGGTCACAGTAGCCACAGACCTGGCCATCGCAGTAATCGCCGGAGTGATCGTATCCGCGCTGGTGTTCGCGTGGAAGACCGCCCGTTTCATCTACGTTGATGACGGCGCCGGGATCACTGAAGAGCGTCATGTTTATAACCTTCACGGACAGCTCTGCTTCGCCTCGGTCAGCACCTTTAACGAGTTGTTCATTCCCAGGCTCGACCCAGTAGAGGTTGTCATTAATTTTCAAAACGCCAGAGTTTGGGACCACGCAGGTATGGAGGCCATCGTGGACCTTGCTCGCAGGTATGAGCGCGCGGGAAGACAGCTACATCTCCTGAACCTTAGCAACAACTGCAGAAACATGCTTATCAAGGGCGACATTATTGTTGAGAGCGAGGGGAGTACTGATCCTGGACTGGCTCATCGAGTCACAATCTCCGGCCTTGGAGGTTCCAGCGAGGGCCAGTAACCACGGCCCTCAGAACAGGCTATTGGGTAATTCACCTGCCTAACTAGCACAGAGAAGGACCTGGGAACAAAACGTAATCCTCGCAAAAAGGACCGGCGACCCTAATGCCCAACACGCCTACCTGTTTCCGTTTAGCCTGCCTAAACTCACGACAATTCAAGCCCTGTCTACCCGCTAAATGAGACAACCTCCACGCTTCTATTACGGCTGGTATGTCGTCGGAGCTGCTGCCGCAATCAACTTCGCCAACGCAGCCGTTGCGATCGCAATTCTAAGTATTTTTATTATCCCAATAAGCAACGAACTAGGCTGGACTCGAACAGAGATCGCTGGGGCTGCCAGCTTAGGGGCTATCTTGGGGGCAGCCTTTGCACCGATCAGCGGTTGGATCCTAGATCGAGTCGGCTCGCGCCTGATACTGGTAGTCGGGTGCATCATAATTGGGGCGACTTGCCTGTACCTGTCGGTGGTCCAGACGTTAGTAGGCTTTTATATAGCCTTCACACTGGCCCGCGCTTCCGAACTGGGCATCACCAGCGTCAGCACCTCCACCGCAATTGGAAAGTGGTTTTTGCTCTATCGAGGCAGAGCCACTGGGCTAATTTTTTTTGCAGAGTCAGCTGGAATTATAGTCCTCGCTCCGATTATTCAAATGATTATTGGCGCGGAGGGATGGAGGATGGCGTGGGTCGTGCTGGCAGGATGGATGTTCGCCATCGGAGTGATTCCTTCAGCACTTTTCATGCGGCGTCAGCCAGAAGACATGGGGCTGAACGTGGACGGCAGGGTTCGAAACGTGACTTCGGAAACAGGCCAGCCAGCCTCCAATAACGATCAAGACTGCAACCGGGACAGGGAAGAATACAAAGAAGAGGTCTCATGGTCCTTTGCGCAGGCTCTTCGCACTCCTACCTTTTGGCTGCTACTGATATCCCTGTTCGTCGTAAGCATTGGGACCTCTGGAGTTGGCGTGCACCTGGTGCCTCACCTGATTCAGCAGGGATTAAGCTCGCAATCCGCCGTAGGCGCAATCAGTGTAATGTTCGCAGCAGGAGCACTGGCTTCAGTGGCGTTGGGATTCGCTAGCGAGCGAATATCGCCACGTATATTGATGGTATTGACCTACCTGCTGGTAGCCGTCAGCGTCGGAATTCTCCTTGAGGCAGACACCATACCTGAAACCTACCTGTTCGCCATTACCAGCGGCACTGCGACCACCGCTTTTTTTATCATCCCTTTTCTGCTCTGCTCCAGTTACTATGGAAGGGCTTCCCTGGGATCCATATACGGTGCCAGCAAAGCGGTACAGGTTGGAGGTCTTGCGCTTGGGCCGGTAGTAGCAGGGCTAATGTATGACACAACTGGGAGCTATCAAGACGCCTTCCTATGGTTTGGCTTACTGGCCTTCGCCAGCTCCTTGCTGATTCTAATCGCCCGCCGCCCGACCATACCCAAAAGCGAGCTTGCATGAATTCCCGAGTGACATTTTGTGCTTCTCGTCGATCACGATAGGTGTTGACGGCCTGCCCATCATCAGCTACTGCGCCGGTGACCTGAAGGTCGCGCACTGCGATAACATTACCTGCACATCGGGAACTGCTACAACGCTGGACAGCGATGGTAACGTCGGTCCGTTTACGTCGATCACCATAGCCGCAGACCGCCTTCCCATCATCAGTTACGAGGATGGCACCAACGATGATCTGAAGATCACGAGGTGTTCAAACGCGCTCTGCGTGCCGTAATTTAGGCGTAGATAAGGTTACACAAAAGTGTAGATATGCCTGCCCCTTTGGATTCAACAAACAGTTAGCTACAGTGACATGGAAGATTATCTTTAGAATTTAAGCCTCACGCTGCGCGCATTTCATAGCTTGTGGAGGGCGCGAAAGGCCGCATCTCCTTCGGAGTTGGTAATACCCAGTCCTAACTTGTCAACCTCTGAAGCAGCAGCAATCAAGAAATCAGAGTTTACCGCGAATGGCTCATTGCTCATAATCGGTGCTGCCACGGCCGCCTCCATCACTTCCAACATCTGCGCCTTATTCTGCACCGTTAGAGATAATTGACCGAAATGGACTGGTAACCCTACCTCCACAAAAAATTGAGCAACCTTCCTGGCCTCATTCATTTCCTCTTCCAAAAGCAGTTGAGTTAACAGCCCTAATGCGACCATCTCACCGTGCAGGAAATTTTGCTGGATTTCTGGCACCAGTGTTAACGCCTGAGCGACGGAATGCGCGGCCGCTAAACCTCCGCTTTCAAATCCCAGGCCGCTTAATAGCGTGTTTGCTTCAACAACTCGCTCCAATGCTTCGTTGACTTCGGAGTTGTAAACTGCATCCGCACCTGCAACGCCATATTCGAAAAGAATTGTGGCACATAACTCACCTATTGCACCGGCGGCCAGCGTGGGACGGGCGCCGACCGTGGATCTTGCTTTCGGGTTTTGGAAACAGGTCTTCGCCTCATATCGAGTGGCCATGGCGTCTCCCATTCCAGCAACCAGGTATCGGACGGGAGCCTCCGCTATAATACGAGTATCCACGGCGACAATTGCTGGGCTTGCGGGAAAGAACTCTGCTGCCTCGGAGACTCCTTCCGGTGTATATATCACTGACAATGCCGAGCAGGGAGCGTCGTTCGAAGCCAGGGATGGACATATCACTACTGGAATCCCCAGTCGGTAGGCCACACACTTGCCAGCATCAACGCACTTGCCTCCGCCTACAGCAACCAGGCAGTCCACGGGAGGTGCTTCCTTGCGGAGAATATCTACTATTCGGTCGATTTCCTGGAGGGAACACTCCCCATCGAAAGTTACGACGGTAGAGTTGACTTGGGCTTCGTTTAGACTTGCTAGCAGCCTCTCACCAACTCTTCGCCTTCCGCCTTCGGAGATTAGGATTGCGGCATTTCTGCTCGGTACGATTGTCAGGTAGCGACCCAGGTGGTCCAATATCCCATCACCCTGGATGTATCTGTTCGGGGCGATGAAGACACGAGGCACGCTGGCGTTCTTTCCTTCTTCAGTCGAAAAAACAGTGCCTGGTTTGTAGTCAACAGGGGTCGACATATCAATCTCCTTAGGTATGCCTGTCGTATATCAAGCGCCGATGACAGGGCCGGTATGCCCGACGCCATCAAGAGTTCTTGACGCTTATATATTTCTATCAGCCTAGACAGAACCGTACGGATCGCCGAAGTTTAATTTACGGTATCCGAATGACAGTCTAATTTATCTTTTGTCGGGGCATAACGCACTCGGTAGCACGCCACGTTCGGAACGTGGAGGTCGCTGGTTCGAGTCCAGTCACCCCGACCAGTTCAATTCCACAACATCAAATCCAGTAAACATGATGGGGACTGTCAAATGAAGAACTTTGTGACCATAGGACGAATAGCAAAACGAGGATTTTGGTCAGCGAATCAGGTTGAACCAGCCCGTTATGTGACTTATGAATGGTGGGCCCGCAGGGATTCGAACCCTGGACACTCGGATTAAAAGTCCGATGCTCTGCCAGGCTGAGCTACAGGCCCACGATGTACACTTGGCCAGTCCGCCGTGGTCAACGAACGCCAGCAGTAATTTTAAGGTGTCGCGATATCCTTGACAAGGGAAATCACACCTCAGACTGCTAAAACGGCAAGGGGAATGCGATCAGCGAATGCATCTGGCTTAGAGGCCAGTAGCTGAACCAGGCCCTTCCTATGATGTTATCGGTGGGAACGGTGCCCCAATCTCGCGAGTCGTTGCTGGCTCTCCGATTGTCGCCCAACACGAAATACTCGTTTGGACCCACCTTCTCTGGCGACATGTTGGTCTTGTCTGGTCGTGTAACGTATGGCTCTACAAGCAACAACTCGTTCACGAAGACCTGGCCCTGTCGAATCGCTACAGTATCGCCTGGGAGACCTATTACGCGCTTAACGAAGTCGCGGGACACGTCCAAGGGAAAGTGAAAAATAATCACATCTCCCCTTTTTGGATCACGAATGGGAAAGATGCTCTGGTCCTGTGTCTCCGAGTCGGAGGCGAACAACGTTCGCAAGCCACTGGGCGACAGATGGAAGTACACAATCTTGTTCACGAGGAGGTACCGCCCCTCCTCCAAGGTTGGTTGCATACTGGATCCTTCTACCCTGAAGTTCTGAACGCTGAACTGCAACGCCAAGAAAATCAGCAGGGCAAGGATAACCGTCTCTATTAATTCCCTAATTAACGACCGCATTAATACCTACGTTAGCGTGCCTGACAAACTCTGTCTTGCATATATGCCTCAGTGATTATAACGAGGAACGCCCGAATATGTTATCGAAACTACGACCACCCTTTCTCGGGATTGGCCATTACGTCGGCTCGGATTGCCTCGCGGGTCAAAAAGCAATTGGTTACCATCAAGGTTATACGGCACATTTAGTTCATTAGAGGCACCATCTCAGCACCTCCCTTAGCCAATGCAGCAACCACAATTGGAAAAAGCAGACCTAATCAGCCGAAGTCAGAGCGGCGACATGGATGCGTTCAACGCCATCGTTGAGCGGTATCAGTCGCACGTCTATAACGTGTCGGCTCGGATTATGGGCAACATGGCAACCGCCGAAGACGTCACGCAATAAACCTTCATTTCCGCCTATCGCGCCATTCGCAAGTATCGCGGCGGCAGCTTCCGAGCCTGGCTGCTGAGGATTGCCACAAACCAGTGCTACGACATGCTGCGTGCCATGGCGCCGACCCGCCGATTCCCTGGACGAAGCCCTCCTGAATCCTGGGTTTCGTGTGCCTTCCGGGGGAGAGTCGCCCGAGGAGCGCTCGCTTCAGGGGGAGCTGGCGGAGCAGATCCAAAAGGCCATCCTCACGCTGCCCGACGCCCAGAGGGCGGTCATCGTGCTAATCGACGTTCAGGGCTTCTCTTATGAGGAGACGGCCCTGGCAACAGGAGCTTCTATTGGCACTATCAAGTCCCGGCTGAGCAGAGCCCGGGCGAAGCTGCGAGACCTGCTTTCGCAGCACATGGAACTTTTACCGGAGGAATTTCGTCAATAAACTGACGGGTAAATGATGTGATTAGATTTCTAGACAGACGAAAGCATGACAGACTTCGCACCCTCCTGTCGTCCTTTACGGACGAGGAGGTAAGCGAAGGCGAGAAGCGGCAAGTGGAGGCACACCTGGCTCAATGCCCGGAGTGCTCTACAGAACTCGCCTCTATAAGAAGCATGTCTCAGCTAATGGGCAGGCTTCCCGAGATCGCTTTGCATCGTTCCTTCGTCCTGACATAGGCACCTGCTCCTGTAAGGCAATCATCCTACTGGCTCTGGAGTGGTAGCCTGGCTACGGTCGCAGCTGCGGTACTGCTGGTATTCCTACTGGTAGGCGACGCCTTTGGTCTGGTGACTCAGTCACCTATGCCTTTGAGAGAGAGCAGATCACAGCTGGCAATTGCTCCGGCGGCGGCTCCAATGGCCCCTGCTCCGGCCCAGGCGGTTCCGACTCCGGCGGCGGCTCCGGCATTAGCGGCGGCTGGGAATCCAGCAGCGCCTGCACCTCTTGCTACGACCGCCGAAGTGCCGTTGGATGAACCTACTTCGCGGTCCGCACCAGGTGGCTCTGAAAAGCCGAGTGCGCCTGTAGCTGCCGCGCCCCTGGCCGCCTTTGACTACCGACGTGACGCCTCCCCCTGAGGTTGCTTTGGAGTCTCTGGCACAAGGGGAATCTTCTGCGGAAATTCAAGAACCGGCTGATACCGTCACGCAAGAAGAGCTGACGAAGGCCTTACCGCTGCCCCTGCCGCTGCAATTGGAGTTGCCGGTGGTTACTCAGAGCCTGGAGGAAGAACAAGTCCATTCTCTTCCAGGCAACCCTCGCCTACTGGGACCGGGCACAGGGGGAGCACTGGAGACCGCGCCGCCTTCTCATGATCTAAGCGAAGACGAGGGCCAGTCTGATGGCGTCTCGATCCCACTCCGCCAACTGCAAATAGCAGTCGGTACGATTCCAGTCGTCCTTCTATCGGCGACCGCCGTAATGTATCGCCGCCGCTAGCTGGCTCTGCAACCCGAAACAGCCCGTCTCCTAGTAACCCTCTCTCGCCTTCTCTGACGCCCTATCTCTTCCCGCATTTCTCGGAAATTTGATAACTCCAAATAGCATGATTGGGTTCAAGACCACTATGGGCTATTATCGAATGGCCATATGCAATTGTTGTTGTCCAAAATTATCCAAATCGCATGGAACCTTTCGGGTGCTGCCGTCGTCGTTATATATGAAGCTTGAAAATAAAGGCCGGTCGGTCTAGCACCGGGGCCAAACATAGAGAGGAATTCGAAAAATGAAAAACATCAGGGGTCTCGTAGCGCTTGCAGGCCTATCAGCGGTGCTCTTGTTGGGAGCAGCGTGCACCAATGGCAACTCGGATACATTATCTGTAACCAGCGCGGACGCGCCCACAACCAACGCACCCGCATCGCCACTACAGCTGACGCTTGGCGCACCGAACTTCCCGCCCACGGGCGCACCTGCTGTCTCGGTAGATCGCAGCGGACCAGCACCGGTGGCCTATGCCAGCACTTCAGCCATGCCTTTCTACCAAGGCACGAACGGACAGTCGGGCATATGGGTTAGCGGCCAGGGCAAGGTCACCGTGGAGCCGGACCTGGTTCTGCTCAGCGTAGGCGTGGACTCCACAGGCGCCACGGTCAACGAGGCGAACGCAGAAGCCTCGGCAGCTATGGACGCCATAGTCAACGCTCTTAAAAGACGCGGGAGTGGCCGACATGGACATACAGACCACGTCCTTCAACATATTCCCTCTGTACGAATACAGGGAAGAGATCGAGTCTGGTATTCGACGCAGCAAGCAGATTTTGGTCGAATACGGGGTTAACAACAGCGCATCCATCAAGATTCGCGACCTAGACTCTGTCGGCGCAATCATCGACGACGCCGTTACGGCAGGGGGCGACTCCACCAGGGTGAACAACATCCGGTTTACGGTTGAGAACCCGCCCCTCATGATGACGCAACTCCGAGAGGAAGCTGTATCAGACGCTCTGGACAAGGCCCAGCAGTTCGCAGACCTCACTGGTGTAGGCCTTGGCCGACTGATATTCGTCAGCGAAGGCGGCTCGACCAGCGAATGGCCTTTGCTGAAGCCGCCATTTCCTTCATACCGCCCATCAGTGGCGAAGACTGCCTGGACCTTACGCTGAACGCCTAGGCAGTCTTCGCCATTCAGTAATAAGAGATTTTCTAAACTAACATTAAGGAGCCTCCTGAATATCAGGAGGCTCCTTATTTATTTCAAAAGAACATGATTCCAGGTTTCAGAAATATCGCCATAGAACTGATTGCCCTTCACCCGTATAATTAGTAGATAAGCTTACAAACAGGAAGAGAACCTCACCCACATGACCTTTATGGCCCGAGCCATTGAACTTGGAAGATACGCCCAGGGCACCACCAGCCCTAACCCACCTGTGGGCGCTGTAATCGTCAAGGACGGCGAGGTTGTCAGCGAGGGCTGGACTCAACCACCAGGCGGTCAGCACGCCGAGGCCATGGCCCTGGAGCGAGCAGGTGCGCTTGCCATAGGTGCAACGCTGTACACGACCCTGGAACCTTGCACTCACTTCGGACGAACGCCACCCTGCTCTGATGCCATCATCAAGGCGCATCTTGCGGAAGTTTACGTTGCGACCGTCGACCCAAATCCCAACGTCCAGGGCGGTGGCATCGACCGGCTAAACCAGGCTGGCATTGCGACGCATATAGAGGCGCAAGACCCCGATGCGCGTGAGCTTATCGAGGCGTTCGCCAAGCACTCTTCTACAGGCATGCCCTTCGTCATCGCCAAGTTCGCTATGAGTCTGGACGGCAAAATCTCCACGCGTACCGGCGATTCAAAGTGGATTTCTGGCGAGGAGTCCCGCCGCTACGTTCACGAGCTTCGTAAGCAGTCTGACGCCATCCTCGTGGGCATCAACACGGTTCTGGAAGATGATCCACTGCTCACGGCCCGTGATGAAAACGGCTCTGCCCTGCCCCAGCAGCCTTTGCGCGTTATTCTCGACTCCCACGGCAGGACACCTAAGACTGCCAAGCTTCTGACTCAACCCGGCCAGACGCTGATTGCCACAGTCGATAGCACCAGCGGCGACAACTCGGCCACTGTGGAATCGCTGGCCTTCCCGTCTTCTGATGTCAGGGTTGATCTGTCAGCCCTACTACAAACGCTAGGAGAGAGGGACATCACCAGCGTTTTTGTTGAGGGCGGCGGCACTATTTTGGGCTCGCTTTTTGACCAGCGCCTAGTCGACAAGGTAGTGGCGTTTGTATCGCCGGTTATAATAGGCGGCGAAAAGGCCAAGTCACCGGTTGGCGGCTTGGGCTCAGAGCGCATATCCGACGCCTTCAGGCTGCAGGACAGCAGAATAATGCAGTTCGGCCCGGACGCGGCAATAATTGGTTACTGCAAAGGAGCAGCAGATGTTCACCGGAATAGTTGAGGAAGTTGGCAAGATAAGGTCTGCCGATCCAGGTCACCTGATTATCTACGCCGCTACTGTCATGGGTGGCATGAAGGTGGGCGACAGCATCTGTGTCAACGGCACCTGCCTTACCGTGACAACCTTCGATGGCAACAGCGAAGGCGGCTCATTCACGCTGGACGTGGTGCCTGAGACCCTGCGCCGCACCAATTTGGGTGAGTTGCTGGCAGGTCACGCCGTGAATCTCGAACGCTCCATGCCTGCCGATGGCCGGTTCGGGGGCCACATTGTGCAGGGCCACGTGGATGGCACTGGCAAGGTGACCTCTATCCAGGCCGACGGCGAGGCTTCCCTTATCACTTTCGACGCGCCTCCCACGATAATGCGGTACGTTGTGGAGAAGGGATTTATCACGGTGGACGGAGCCAGCCTGACCGTTGTAGACTGTGGCCAGAAATCCTTCCGAGTTACCATCATCCCCCATACTCGTGATAACACGGTTTTCTGTTATTGGAACGTGGGTGATACTGTAAATCTGGAAGCCGATATCATTGCCAAGTACACGGAGCGGCTAATTACTGTACCCCGTGTTCCTCTTGATACTGGGGATGAGTTGTAAAATCATCCGAATCGTTGCCCATAGGAGTTGAGGCTTTGCCGCTATCAACGATTGAAGAAGCGATAGAAGACATAAAGGCCGGCAAGATGGTCGTCATCGTCGATGATGAGGACCGCGAGAACGAAGGTGATCTGGCTATGGCCGCCGAGATGATCACCCCCGAGGCGGTCAACTTCATGGCGTCCGAGGGTCGAGGGCTGATCTGCGTGCCTATGATGGCTCAGCGACTGGACCAGCTTCGCATTCCCATGATGGTCTATGAAAACACCGCTCGCCTGAGCACGGCGTTCACCGTCTCTGTTGACGTACTCAAAGACGCTACGACAGGCATCTCGGTTCAGGATCGCGCCGCGACGATTAAGGCTCTCGTTGAGCCCAGCACCATGGCTGAAGACCTGGGACGGCCCGGCCACATTTTCCCCCTGCGATACATGGAGGGCGGAGTGCTGGTGCGGGCTGGCCAAACCGAGGCTTCGGTGGACCTGGCCCGGTTGGCAGGTCTTTACCCAGCTGGCGTTATCTGCGAAATAATGAACGAAGACGGGACCATGGCGCGTATGCCACACCTGGATGCCTTCTCAAAAAAGCACAACATCAAGGTAGTGAGCGTCGCCGACATCATTGCCTACCGCACCGAGCACGAAAGGCTCATTGAGCGAGTAGCCGAGGCCCGGGTGCCTACTGAGCATGGCGAATTCGTAGCCGTCTCATACCGTTCCATAGTCGACCGTGACGAGCACGTAGCATTGGTCAAGGGTCCCATATCGCCTAAAGACGACGTGCTGGTCCGCGTACACAGCGAATGCCTGACAGGCGACGTCTTCGGCAGCATACGCTGCGACTGCGGTGCCCAGATGGACCTGGCATTGCAGGCGATCCAGCGCGAAGGCAAGGGAGTCTTCCTATATATGCGCCAGGAAGGGCGTGGAATCGGCATACACAATAAGCTCAAGGCCTATGCCCTTCAGGACGATGGTCTGGACACGGTGGAAGCCAACCTCAAGCTGGGCTTTCCTCCTGACCTGCGGCACTACGGCGTGGGCGCTCAGATCCTGGTCGACCTGGGCGTAAAAAAAATGCGACTCCTGACCAATAATCCTAAGAAGGTGGTTGGTCTGGAGAGCTTTGGACTGAAGCTCGTGGAGCAGGTGCCGATAATCGCGCCGGTTAACGACGAGAATCGGAAATACATGAAAACTAAACAGGAACGCATGGGCCATCTCATAGACCCGGAATACTTAGATGCAGCCGCAACGAATGGTGAATAGGTAGTGAGTAGAGAATTACAGGGCGAACTGGACGGCGCAGGGCTTAGAATCGGCATTGTCGTCGCCAAATTCAACGACTTCTTCACATCCAAGCTGCAGGACGGGGCAATGGCCGCCTTGACGAAGCATGGCGTCCGGGACGACGACATCACTATCGTCTCCGTTCCCGGTGCATTCGAGATTCCTCTGGTGGCCAAAAAGATGGCGGGGTCTGGAGGGTACGAGGCCGTCATCTGCCTGGGAGCCGTGATACGCGGCGAAACAGATCACTACGAGCATGTGGCTGGTGAGGCTGCGAAGGGCATTGCCAACGCCTCCGTGGCAACTGGCGTTCCGGTTATCTTCGGCATCCTGACCACAGACACGATCGATCAGGCCATCAATCGCTCTGGGGGCAAAGCGGGCAACAACGGCTACAGCTCAGGCCTGGCCGCCATAGAGATGGCCAACCTCATCCGCGCCATGGACACGCAGTAGGCCAATAAGCGAACCAATTATTTGAAGACTTCAAAATCGGCGGCGCATAACCGACTGGAGATATTAGCTTAGCTTGATGTCCATTTCTCGTAATGTACTAACGATTCGAGATCTTCGCGCGGTAGCCAGCCCAATTCCTCCAATTCCGGTTCTTCACGAAAATAGGAGACATATCCCAAGCATAGATACGCTATGGGCTTAACATGTGAGGGTATGTTTAGCACGTCTCTAAGCACGTCGTCATGTATGATGCTGACCCATCCGACACCCAAATTCTCCGCTCTCGCGGCAATCCACAAATTCTGAACAGCGCATACCGAGCTATACGAATCCATCTCCTCACGTACCGTACGGCCTATGACCACCGGGCCATTTCGGGTCGGGTCGCATGTCACGCATATGTTGAGCGGGGCCTCCATGATCCCTTCCAACTTTAACGACTGGTATTTCTCCCGTCGACTCTCGTCAAACATCTGAGCGGCTTCCGCATGAGCTATATGAAAGCCCGCCAGAATTTTATCCTTGGTCTACGGTTTCTTAATGACCACGAAATCCCTAGGCTGCATATATCCGACGCTGGGAGCGTGGTGAGCAGCCTCTAAAACACGGTTAAGCACGTCATTTGGTATTAAATCAGCCTTGAATTCACCTCTCACATCTCTACGAGAATGAATGGTCTTGTAAACTGCGTCTCGTTCGGATTCGGAAATTATGATCTCGGTCACACCCAATCTTCATGTATTCAATCAACTGATGCCCTACTGAATTGAACGCGCCAGGCATCTAAACGCAAATGTTCATATGAATTGTATATGCGGCGTTATCACCTAGAATACGGGTTTCCGCGCTGTCGATCAGCAACCTTACACCATTGCATCTTTGTTTTGTTTTTTTGCGAATCAACGAGTTCAAATAGACGTTCTATTCCAGGTTCAATCAACGCAAATTTGGATCTCGATTCATTGTTTATAACGACAGAGGTTTCACACCGATACACCCCCAATTGACTCCGATGCAATGACCTGCTTTGATAGGCGAACACCATATTGAAGAGGTACATTGCTGGATATGACTAACGAAGCTCTACGATCGCTCATGCCTATTGCCGGTTGGCCTGAAGAAAAGGCGGACGCGGTCAATATCACCGGCGGCACGGACCCAATCCTGCCTACCTCGTTTCGCATTGGCGAGACCAGCTCCGCTACCCTGGGAGCGGTAGGCTTGGCCGTTACAGACCTATGGGAACTGCGCACCGGGCGTCGCCAGGAGGTCGCGGTCGATACGCGGCGGGCGACGGCATCCATGCGCAGCGGCCACTACATGAAGATGGACGATGAGTCCATTTCCACCCGGCGCAACCCTGTCATGGGAGTCTACCCAACCAGGGACGGTCGCTGGAGCTACCTTCACTGCAATTTCCCGAACCACAGGGCGGCGGCCATGAGCGTTCTCGGCGTGGCAGAGGAACGCTACGCTGTAACCAAAGCCGTAGCCAACTGGGATGCCCTGGAGCTGGAGGAGGCCATCATAGCGGCCAACGGCGCTGGCGGCATGGTCCGCACCATGGACGAGTGGGCAAAGCACCCGCAGGCCGCAGCCATCGCAGGCCTGCCCGTGTTGGAGATCGTCAAGATTGGCGACAGTGCACCAGAGAAGTTGCCAGACGGCGACCGGCCTCTGTCGGGCATACGTGTGCTGGACCTTACGCGTGTCTTGGCTGGCCCTACATGCGCGCGCACCCTGGCCGAGCATGGCGCAGACGTCATGAAGATCACAGGGGCGCACCTGCCTAATTTGGGCTACCAGGAATACGACACTGGTCACGGCAAATTGCAGGCACAGCTTGATCTGCGAGAGGCTAAGGACCTGGGTACTCTTCGCAATCTTGTACGAGAAACCGATGTATTCTCGCAGGGCTACCGACCGGGCACTCTTGGAGGACGCGGCCTATCCCCCGAGGAGCTGGCCGAAATACGACCGGGTATTGTCTACATCTCGTTGTCAGCCTTTAGCCATATGGGTCCCTGGTCGTCACGCCGTGGCTTCGACACCGTGATTCAGACTGTTAGCGGAATCACCAGCCGGCAGGGGGAACTCTTCCCGAATGCAGAGCGCAGTCCGCAGTTCTACCCCGTCTCGGCCATCGACTACCTGACCGGTTACCTGATGGCCTTTGGTGGCATGGTGGCTCTGGGTCGTCGTGCCCGCGAAGGCGGTAGCTGGCTAGTGCGCATCTCCCTGGCGCAGACCGGGAAGTGGCTGGTCGACCGTGGCCAGATCGCCGACGCAGACCTGAAGGAAGTACCAAGTGAGTTCACCGCTGACGAGCTTGAGAGTTGGTCGATGACAAGCGACACCCCTGTAGGCCGCCTCAACCATCTCGCACCCGTGATAAGCCTCTCGGAGACGAAGCCTCACTGGGCAAGGCCAACGGCACCTCTAGGCTTCCACGAGCCCGTCTGGCCACCAAGAGGCTAGGATGGCTAATACCGTAAAGCCGCAAGAATCGGCAAGCCTCTAAGTATGCCCTACCGCCCACTATTCAAAATTCATAACAGGAGAAGTCCGTGACACTGCAGAGTAACAAGTTCGATAAGAGCAAAGAAGTTACCAAGAAATTGGCCAATTACTCGGCAGAGCTATCGTACGAGGACCTGTCTCCTGAGATAGTTGAGTGGGCCAAGTACCTCTGTCTGGATTTCGCCGGGGTCGCGTTACGCGGATCCACGACTGATTCCGCCAAGGCCGTAGTCGACGCTATCGAGAAGCTGAACAGACCCGGTGCATCAACCATCATAGGGACATCCAAGCGGACGCTGCCGGAATACGCCGCTATGGTTAACGGCACGGCGTTCCACAGCATTGAGCTTGACGATGTGAATAACGAGTCCTCGCTGCACCCGGGCGTCGTGGCGTTCCCCACGGCAATGGCCATGGCTGACGTCGTTCCTGTGGATGGCAAGAGCTTCATTACATCGGTTGTGGTTGGTTACGATGTCATGGTGCGGTTGGGCAGAGCACTCAAGCCCGTCGAGCACTACGGAAGAGGCTTCCACCCAACAGGCACATGCGGTGCTTTCGGCGCGGCGGCAGTGGCAGGACGCCTGCTGGGACTCAAAGGCGACTCTTTTGCGCATGCTCTGGGCGTTGCAGGTAGTCAGACAGCGGGCAGCATGGAGTACTTGGCTCAAGGCGCATGGACAAAGCGGCTGCACCCCGGTTGGGCCTCCCACAGCGGCATATGGGCAGCATTGCTTGCTCAGTCAGGCTTTCTGGGGCCAACAACAATTCTGGAAGGCGACAACGGTTTCCTTCGAGCCTATTCGGGCGATGCCGACCCTGGCGAAGTGCTCCGGGGGCTAGGTGAGGAGTTTCTCATTACCCAGACCGGCATTAAGCCCCACGCGTGCTGTCGTTACAACCAGGGGCCTATAGACTGCCTGCTGGAGCTTAAAAAGGCGCACGATCTGCAACCTCAGCAGGTCAAAGGCATTCGAGTCGGGGTGCTGACGGCAGGATTTGGCCTGGTGGCGCATCCCGAGGAGCAGAAACGCAACCCGACCTCTGTTGTAGACATGCAGTTCAGCATGCCCTTTAGCGCGGCCATAGCACTGGCGTACGGCAAGGCCGGCCTGAATGAGTACGCTGTAGGTGTGCCGGAGAGGCCCGAAATAAGAGACCTGATAGCCAAGGTGAAGTGTGTGGCCGACCCCGATCTGGACTCCACCTTCCCGAAGCAGTGGCGCGCATGGGCAGAGGTAGCCACAACCGACGGTCGCAACCTTCGCAGCGACGTCACGTATCCCAAAGGTGACGCTCAAAATGGCCTGACGTGGGACGAAATGAAGCAGAAGTTCAATGATCTAACTGGCCCAGTGATATCGCCTGAGCGTCAGTCCGAGATCATAGAAACGATAGAGGCATTGGACACTCTAGACGACGTTCGGCAGTTGGCGTCGCTCCTGGCCACATAGGGCAGCCCGGTCTATCAGCGTTACCGAGCCCGAGTACTTCAGGCGGTCGCTGAATCCTCAATTCGCTGCAAGGCCACAGCTGGTTCTGCATGGCCTTCGACAACGGATTTGATGGCTGACAGGTACTGGTCGCTGGTCAGAACATTCGCATAAACCAGCGATTTCCACAGAAGCTTGCTCACTGACCGGTCTTCAGCAGACAGAGGCACCAGGCCTTCCATGTCTATGCTGGTCTTGTATCGGATTTCGCCATCGTCCAAATCCAACTCAAAATTGCCAATCAACATGCCATAGTTTGCCCTTGTTAGCAGCTCAGCCACCGCGGCTCGCCTACCCTCAGGCGCCGTCACCGGGATGACTGAGTAAAACACGTAACGGTCCTGATCCTCGTGGGCCTGAGCATAGCAGGGCCAACGACCATTATCGCCTTCGAATTCCATGGAGAGAACCGCCTCGTCCTCAATCTCTGAAACTTCCCACTCCAGTTCGTCATTGAAGAACGCGAGCATTGCATCAAAAATCTGACCCATACCAGCCCTCTCCCAGAAGTTTTAAATGTGCCTTAGCTTGTGAAAACCGACTTCCTGTTTAGGGACCTGTGACCATATGGTTTAGCTTTGTGGTCCACTTCAGGCCCTTTGGCTTCTTGTTTCGCTTTAGCCTGTATTCGATGTAGCCCGCCAGCTTGTTAGCGGCTTCCTCGCTCCTTCTCGAATCATGCTCTCCAAATTCCTCGTGGTTGCCCTTTTGGGTTTTGCCGCCCTTGGTTACCGATTCTTACAGCGACAATCTGTCGATATCGTTAAAGCTGCAGAGTTCGATATGACGTCCAGGGCTTTGAACCGCCTGGGCAGTCATCAGGCCCTATCTATTGAGCTGTCGGTTGCAGAAGACCGGCTGGAAAACATGGTGACGATGTTCCCTGCCAAGCTGAGCGGGCCAGCCACGGTGAGCCGTCTAATTCGCATGCCGGAAAGCAGCAATTTGGGCGTCTCCGATGTCCAGACCCCGCCCGGCACCGACGAAGAGATAAACGACCACATCTACCACAGGCTATCCATTGTGATTCAAATGGAAGGCACCCTGGATACTCTTAGATTGTTCCTGGTGGAGCTAGAGAACGGCACTGTTACCGCCTCACGGATTGACCATCTTATCGTCGACATGATTACTCCCTCGGTGCAGGCCGACGGCTTTCCACAATACAACATGGAGATCGGCCTCCTGCTTTCCCTGTTTTCCCAAGACCCACTGCCAGAAGACACTGAGCCCGAGGCAATTGACGGCGAGACCTCGCGACGTCCGAAGGAGGCTCTTAAGTGGTCAAAGGACGGTATTTAGCCGTTAGCTTCGAGCCTACGAAGCTCAGGTACATCACTTCTGATTGGAAGAAGGTCACCAGTTGGGGGACGGAGCCTCTAAAACCGGGCGCTGTCACAGATGGACACATCGTGGACCCCAAGAAAATGGCCGCCACTTTGACTGAGTTCATGAAGGCCAATAAACTGCATCCCAAAGTAGTCGTTTCCAGCGTGGCTGGGATACGCAGCCTACCGAGAATCTTGCAGCTCCCCAAGCTCCCTCCCAAACTGGTGCACCAGGCCGTTGTCCACGAAGCTGAACGGCAAATGCCACTGCCCATGAACGAGATGTATGTGGCGCATGCAGTGCTAAATGAGGTGGATAACGAAAGCCAGTTCTTCGTTATGGGAATGCCGCGCCAGCCCATCGAGAACCTGGCGAGTAGCCTGGAGTTGGCAAAGCCAAAATCATATCAGCTTGACCTAAAATCAACGGCGCTGGCCAGGGCCGCAAACGTCGACGTAGGCATAGTCGTAGACATTGAGCTCACCAGAATCGAGATCGTCATAGTGATCGACGGCGTGCCTCTAATAACGCGCACGATGTTCATGACGTACACGGCAATTGCCCACGAAGACCGCGTTCGGCGCATCAAAGCCGAGATAGACCACACGGTAGCTTTTCACAACGCCAATCAGCCGGACAATCGCCTTGAACAGCGGGTGCCGGTGATACTCACAGGCAAGCTAGCAGCTGATGCGATAATCAGGCGAGAGGCCGTTGAGTCCTTCAGCCATCCAATCATAACAATCACACCCTCGTTATCTGCGCCCGCCGACTTCCCTTCCGGCACCTACGCCTCTTGCATCGGCATGGCAGTGAAGGCAAAGACAAGAAGCGCTCCAAGGTCTCTGAAAAGAAAAAGGGACAAAAAAGTAAACGTAACCGGGCCTGCCCTGGAGGTCGTGTTAACTCCAGGGAACATGCCTCCCAAAAAGTCGCCCGCAAAGTTTGTTCTTACCACATTGGTGGCGTGTGTGCATTTTCCCTTCTCTTCATAGCATACAGATTCGATCTGGACAGCACCGAGCGGGCAACAGATCTGAAATTCCAGTTGGATAGCATTTCACTGCAGTTAAGCGACATTCAAAAGACTTCCGATTCAAAACGGCTATTCAGGCCCGCACAGCGCTGCTTGAGGAAGAGACACTGGAGCTACTGGGTGAACCGGTAAGCTTCGTGGAGAGCGTAGATGCGATGTTCGATACTGTTCCAGCCGGGGTCGCTCCCACTAGCCTGTCGATCAGAAATGGGGAGATTTCGGTGGAGGGGTACGCCGCCACGAGGACGACGGCCATAAACTACGTGGGGCAGATCGAGGAGACGGACCTCTTCAGCGCGGTGAACATCGCGTTGCTGACGACGGTAGACCTGAATCCTGAAACTCGGGTTATGCAGTTCCTCATCAATATCAACCCCTAGCACTCCCATTCTATGGTCCGTGTTGTCTGGAACGCCGACCGCCGGCTGCACCATAGAAATCTCTTGCCGTTCTTCCAAAGAAACGCCATGAATACGCGGTTCAGAGCACCGTACACTAGCTTGATAATGTGAGACTGGACTGTTAGAATTTTGGTGTAGCTGGGGATTCGTCTAGTGGTAGGACGAGGGATTCTGGTTCCCTAAGCAGAGGTTCGAATCCTCTATCCCCAGCCAGTATTGGCTTGTTGCGTGGCGCATTCGTCTAGTGGCCAAGGACATCGCCCTCTCAAGGCGAAGATCACGGGTTCGAATCCCGTATGCGCTACCAGCCTCCACCCCTGTATTACCTTGTCCGACGATATTTGAGCACTGTCGCATGGGCTCAGTCATTCGCATTTAGTGACCCAACAGTGACCCAAATCCCAATACTCCCCGCTAGCCTCTTCTTATCAGGGTATCCATCGCCTCAGCAGCAACCGTCTGTTGCCCTCTAAGTAGGTGGGCATAGACATCCATCGTGAATGCAGCCGAGGCATGCCCCAACCTGCGAGATACTGCGAAAGTTAGACTTTATCTGATAATAGGAGAATTCATGGCAGGGAATTTAGGAAATCTAAAAAGGGTTAACGTCAGAGAACAGTGGCCTCATGAAGCGTCAGATTTTACTCCTTGGCTCGCAGATGAAGAGAACTTGAACCTGTTGGGCGAAGCAATAGGCATTGAACTGGAAGTTGAGGCAGTCGAAGTAGCAGTCGGGCCTTATTCCGCAGATATCCTTGCCAGAGACTCCAGCAATGGTGATTTCGTGGTTATCGAGAATCAATTGGCGAAAACCGACCACGACCACCTTGGAAAATCTATAACATATGCCGCCGGTCTGAATGCGAGTGCTGTGATTTGGGTCGCATCAGAGTTCACGGACGAACATAGAAAGGCGCTGGATTGGTTAAATGCTAACAGCACTGAGGATATTTCATTCATTGGAATAAATGTGGAGTTGTGGCAGATAAACGATTCGCCGCCAGCTGTACATTTTAATGTGGTGAGCCGACCAGCCGAGTTTGGACGCAAAGTGACACTCGCCAAATCAACGGCACCACTATCGGACACCAAGATATTGCAAAAAGAATGGTGGACGGATTTCAGGAAAAAATTGATTGATGCCAGAGTCGTATCACGTGCTCCTCAAGCGGGGGCACGGCATTGGTACAACGTTGCCCTAGGGAGGTCTGGCTATCATCTTTCCAACGCCGTGAACACGAACACGAACAGGATTATGGTACGCGTCTACATGCAACATACTTATCGCGCGGCTTTGGCGCTAGAATTATTGCTTGAGCAGCGTGGAGAAATCGAGAATGAAATCGGAGAACAATTAACCTGGGACCCTAACCCTGATGCCCGAGACAAAGTCATTACGATTTCAAAGAATGTGGAGCTTGATAGACGGGACAGGTGGCCTGAATACTTGGATTGGATGGTTGATATGACCTCCAAGTTTCGCAATGCATTTTCGCAGCGATTAAGAGCGCTCGATTTGTCAGATAACCTGGACTACAGCGGTGAAGAAGACATAGATGATGGTGAGGATTCTTGACTGATACACATGCCGGGCACTTCACCATTATAACAACAAGCTACTTCACAAATGGTGCTCGGAACTTCGCCACCAATAAACCATTCGTTCTTATTAACGGGCATGAATTCGTTGAACTGGAAAGAAAATATGCTGGGTCGAG